>Ga0213828_1001329_pt1 | contig 20530 bp, 17 predicted proteins | sample MC6MC0897MG_FD_180664 | JGI IMG/M metagenome (GOLD analysis project Ga0213828, IMG submission 180664) | Enriched soil aggregate microbial communities from Iowa State University, Ames, United States - MC6-MC0897-MG | ecosystem: Environmental > Terrestrial > Soil > Unclassified | place: USA: Iowa... | reverse complement strand
ATGAACGACGTGCTTGGCGCCAAACCGGCTGCCGCGAACAAGAAAGACAAAGGACCCTCCTTCTCGGACGTGCTGGCTCAGCAACGTCCGGCGCAGCAGCGGCCCAACCAGGCCGCCGACGCCCGTCCCGCAAACGGCAACAGCAAGACGCCGTCCAAGGACGGCAAGGCCAGCGATCCCGCCAGCACGGCCGAAGGCGCTGCCGGCGGCGCCATCAATGATGCAGTGCAAAGCGCCGCGCAGGCCGAAGCCGGCGCTCTCGCCGTCGCCGCGCAGCAACCGGTGGCCGCGTCCGACCTGCCGCAACAAGCCCTGGAGATCGCGGCCCAGGCCGCCGAGCAGGTGCAGCTTGCGCGCGGCAATGCCGCTGCGACCGCCACCGCCATGAACCAGGGCGCTGCCGTGCTGACGGCCGCGCTGAACGCCGCCGACACGCTGGTGCCGCAGGCCGCGCTACAGGCGCAGACGCCGGTGGCCGCGACCGCCGGCCAGGCGCAGGCCGCGGCAGCGCAAATCGCCCGCGAAGCCGAAGCCGCGCTGCCGGTGGTCACCGCCGCCGTCAAGCCGGGTTCCGCCCCGCTTGCCCAGACCCCCATCGACCCCAAGGCAGCGGTCAAGACCGACGCCTCGAAGGCCGCGCCGGAACTGCCCCTGCCGCGCGTCGCGCGCGATGTGCCCGCGGATCAAAAAGAAGGCGCACCCGCGCTGCCCGCCCACGTGGCCGACGAAGAGCAGCCCGACCTGCTGGCCGGCACGACCCCGCAATTCCAGGCGCCGCAGCATGGCGCCAACCCGCAGGAGGCGCTGGCCCACGCGCTGGCCGCCGCCACGCAGCGTCAGGCGCTGCCGGTCGTCAACCAGGCCGCCATCGCGCAGCCGATCGTTCCCGTCGTCATGCAAGTGGCCACCCCGGTCGGCGCCACCCACTGGGGCACCGAGCTCGGCCAGCAGATGGTCATGATGAGCAGCAACGTGCGCCAAGGCATGCAGACCGCCGAACTGCGGCTGGATCCGCCGGACCTCGGTCCGCTGCGCGTCAGCCTGAACCTGGCGGACGGCGTGGCCACCGCCTCGTTCGTGTCGGCGCATGCGTCGGTGCGCCAGGCGATCGAAGTCGCGATTCCGCAGTTGCAGCAGGCGCTTGCCCAGGCCGGCATCTCGCTGGGCCAGACCAGCGTCGGTGAACAGGCCGCGCAGCAGGAATTCGCGCAGCAAGGCGGCAACGGCTCGCAGCGTCAGCAAGGCGGCGGCGCCGCAGTGGCGGACGGCGGGGCGGATGCCGCCCAGCCCGCGGTGACGGTGTCGCGCAATGCCAACGCGCTGGTCGACACGTTCGCGTAATGATCCGGCGGCCCGTATCCGGCAACGGATGCGGGCAGTGCAGCAATAGCTTGAGATACGCGGCTTTCGCCCTGTTTTTCGCCTCCAAGCGGCGGCGTGAATTCGGGCAGAATGCTTTCATCCACTAAGAATCCGTTTTCACCAGCGGCAAACACGCATCGAACTCCAGATGGCGACAATCAAACCCATTCCCGCGCCGGCGCGCGACGCGAAGTCCTCCGGCGGCATTGGCCGCATCCTTCGGCCGCTGCTGGCGATCCTGGTGCTGCTGCTGGTTGCCGCGGCCAGCGCCGGCGCGACCTGGTTCATCACGCAGCGTCTGCAGCAACCGCAAGGCGGCGCACCGGTGCAGCTTGGCGTGGGCCAGGTGCCTGGCGGCCAACCCGGCCAGCCGGGTCAGCCCGGTCAGGCCGGCGGCGTGCAAGGCCAGCCCGGCCAAGGCCCGCAGGCCACGCCGACGACCTTCGTCGCGCCGTCTGCCACCCCGATCGCCGTGCCCGCGCCGATCTTCGTGCCGATCGAAGCCTTCACCGTCACGCTGCAGAACGCGGACACGGAACGCATCATGCACGTCGGCCTGACCCTGCGCGTGAGCGACGAACAGACCCGCACGCGCCTGGAAAAGTACATGCCCGAAGTGCGCAGCCGCATCCTGATGGTGCTGTCGTCGCAATCGCCCACCGCGGTGCAGACGCAGCAAGGCAAGACCGACATGATCACGGCCATCAAGCAGGCGGTGAACCGCCCCTTCTCGCCCCTGCCTGACGGCCAGTACGTGACCGACGTGCTGTTCACGGCGTTCGTGGTGCAATAAGCATGGCCTACGAGGCATTTCTTTCGCAGGACGAAGTCGATGCGCTGCTAGCCGGCGTCACCGGCGAGAGCGATAGTAAAAAGGAATCCGACGGCCAGAACGGCGGTGCGCGTGCCTACGACCTGAGCTCGCCAGAGCGTGTCGTGCGCCGCCGCATGCAGACGCTGGAGCTCATCAACGAGCGGTTTGCGCGCAACATGCGCAACGTGCTGTTGAACTTCATGCGCCGCAGCGCCGACATCACCGTCGGCTCGATCAAGATCCAGAAGTACGCGGACTTCGAGCGCAACCTGCCGGTTCCCAGCAATCTGAACATGATTCAGATGAAGCCGCTGCGCGGCACGGCGCTTTTTACGTACGACCCGAACCTGGTGTTCCTGGTCATCGACAGCCTGTTCGGCGGCGATGGCCGCTACCACACGCGCGTCGAAGGCCGGGACTTCACCACCACCGAACAGCGCATCATCCGGCGCCTGCTCAACCTGACCCTGGAAAGCTACGGCAAGTCCTGGGACCCCGTCTACCCGATCGAGTTCGAATACGTCCGCTCGGAGATGCACACCAAGTTCGCCAGCATCACCGGCAACAACGAAGTGGTGGTGGTCTCCTCGTTCCACATCGAATTCGGCGCGACCGGCGGCGACCTGAACATCTGCCTGCCCTACTCCATGATCGAGCCGGTGCGCGATCTGCTGACGCGCCCGCTGCAGGAAACGACGCTCGAGGAAGTGGATCAGCGCTGGTCGCAGCAGCTTTCCCGCCAGGTGCGCAGCGCGGACATCGACGTGGTCGCGGAATTTGCCCGCATCCCGTCGTCGATCCGCGAACTGATGAGCCTGAAGGTCGGCGACGTCCTTCCGGTCGACGTGCCTGAAACCGTCATCGCCCACGTCGACGGCGTGCCGCTGATGGAATGCGGCTACGGCGTCTTCAACGGCCAATACGCCCTGCGCGTACAAAACCTGTTTACCCACGATACAGAACCCAACGAGGCCTCTGACCATGACTGACAAGAACGAGCCCGGCACTGGCTCGTCCCCGGCCGACGACTGGGCCGACGCGCTCGCCGAACAATCCCGCGCCAACCCGCCCACGCAAGCCGACGGTCTGAAGCCGCAGGACGACTGGGCCGCCGCGATGGCCGAACAGGCTGCCGCGCCCGCTGCACCGGCTGCCGCGGCGCCCGCCGCCGCTCCTGCCCCGGCACCGGCTCCCGCCGCGGCGCCGGCCGCCACGGCCTCGGCCGCCGCATCCGTGTTCAAGCCGCTGGCCGGCGCCACGTCCGGCCAAGGCACCGACATCGACCTGATCATGGACGTTCCCGTCCAGCTGACGGTTGAGCTTGGCCGCACCCGCCTGACCATCAAGAACCTGCTCCAGCTGGGCCAGGGCTCGGTGGTGGAACTGGACGGCCTGGCCGGCGAACCGATGGACATCTTCGTCAACGGCTACCTGATCGCCCAGGGCGAAGTCGTGGTCGTCGAAGAAAAGTACGGCATCCGCCTGACCGACATCATCACCCCGTCCGAGCGGATCAACCGCTTGAACAACCGTCGTTGACCCCTGGCGCCATGACCGAACCTGCCCTGCTGCGCGTCATCATCGGCCTTGTGCTGGTGGTGGCCGCCATCCTGGCCGCGGCGTGGCTTGCCAAGCGCGCCGGACTGGTCCAGCGCGGCGGCGGCAACGTGCTGCGCCAGGTTGCCAGCATGCCGGTCGGTCCGCGCCAAAGCGTTGTCGTCGTCGAAATCGAAGACACCTGGCTGGTGGTGGGTGTTGGCCCGAACCAGCTCACCACCCTGCATACCCTGCCCGCCGGCCAGTTGCCGGAGGGTTCGCCTCTGCCCACGGCCGCCTTCGCGGCCAAGCTGGGCCAGGCACTCAAGCGCCGCTAGGGCACAACGCCCCGGCGCGAATCAAGCGATACCCATGAGTTTGCCTACCCGCACGACTACCGCCCGCGCCGCCCAGCGCGCGCTGCCCATGCTGGCCGCCGCCGCGGTGCTGGGCCTGGCCTTCTTCCCGGCCGGCGTGGTGGCGCAGGCCACGCTGCCCGCGCTGACGGCCACGCCGGGCGCGAATGGCTCGCAGACCTACTCGCTCAGCATGCAGACCATGCTGCTGATGACGTCGCTGTCGTTCCTGCCGGCGGCGCTGCTGATGATGACGGGCTTCACGCGCATCATCATCGTGCTGGGCCTGTTGCGCAGCGCGATGGGCACGGCCATGTCGCCGCCCAACCACGTGCTGATCGGCCTGGCGCTGTTCCTGACCTTCTATACGATGTCGCCGGTGTTCGACAAGATCTACACCGACGCCTACAAGCCCTTGTCCGAAGGCACGATCCAGTTCGAGGCCGCGGTCGAACGCGCCGCGAATCCGCTGCGCACCTTCATGCTGCACCAGACACGCGAGAACGACCTGGCGCTCTTTGCCAACCTGGCCAAGCAGCCCGCGCTGGAAGACCCCTCGCAGGTGCCGATGCGCATCCTGGTGCCAGCCTTCATCACGAGCGAACTGAAGACCGCCTTCCAGATCGGCTTCACGATCTTCATTCCCTTCCTCATCATCGACCTGGTGGTTGCCAGCGTCCTGATGGCATTGGGCATGATGATGGTGCCGCCCGTCACCGTGGCGCTGCCCTTCAAGCTGATGCTGTTCGTGCTGGCCGACGGCTGGAACCTGCTCATGGGCTCGCTGGCCCAGAGCTTCTACCAGTAACGCCGCAAGGAGATCGCCATGACCGCTGAAACCGTCATGACCATGACCTACCAGGCGATGAAGATCGTCCTGGCGATGGCCGGTCCCCTTCTGCTCGTCACGCTGGTCGTGGGTCTGGTCATCAGCATCTTCCAGGCCGCCACGCAGATCAACGAAATGACGTTGTCGTTCATTCCGAAGCTGCTGGCCATGTGCGGCGTGCTGGTGCTGCTGGGCCCCTGGCTGATCGGCGTCATGGTCGACTACATCCGGCAGCTTATCGGCCAGATCCCCATGCTGGTGTCCTGAGCGGCGCCGGCCGCCGGACACGGGTTGCGACGCCATGTTCTCTTTTACGCTCGAGCAGCTGAACGGCTGGGTCGGCCAGTTCCTCTGGCCGTTCGTGCGTATTCTCGCGCTCGTGGGCACCGCGCCGCTCTTCTCCGAATCGCTTATCCCCGTCAAGGTCAAGGTGGGACTGTCGTTCGTCCTGGCCGTGGCGATCAGCCCGGCCCTGGATCCCATGCCACCCGTCGCCCCTGGTTCCTACGCCGGCCTCTGGATGGTGATGCAGCAGGTGCTGATCGGCATCGCCATGGGGTTCACCATGCGCATCGTATTCGCAGCGGTGCAGACGGCCGGTGAATTCGTGGGCCTGCAGATGGGCCTGTCGTTCGCCTCGTTCTTCGATCCCAGCTCGGGCGCCAACACCGCCGTGCTGTCGCGCATTTTCAACATCGTCGCGATGCTGACCTTCCTGGCGCTGGATGGGCATCTGCTGGTGCTGGCGGCGCTGGTGCGGTCATTCGACACGCTGCCCATCGCCATGATCCAGCTGCACCAGAACGGCTGGGGCGCAGTCGTGGAATGGGGCAAGACGATCTTCGTGTCGGGCCTGCTGCTGGCGCTGCCGCTGATCTGCGCCCTGCTCACCATCAACCTGGCCATGGGCATCCTGAACCGCGCCGCCCAGCAGCTTTCCGTGTTTGCGGTGGGCTTTCCCGTCACGCTCATCGTCGGCGTGACGATCCTGGCGATCGTGCTGCCCCACGCCGGGCCGTTCCTGGAGTCGTTGTTCGAATCGGGGCTGACGGCGATGAGCCGTGTGGTGGATGCGCTTGCTGGGCGGTAACCGCCCGCCGCCAGCAGGCCTGCAATCGGGCGTGACCGCGGGCCCCGGCCCCGCCGCCCTCCGCCCGCAACTCGATCAGTGCTGTCCCACCACGCGGAAGACGCGGATGGTCTCGCGCAGCGCGCCCGACTGATTGCCCAGCTGCGTCACCGCGCCGCCCAGTTCCTGCACGAGTGCCGTGTTCTGCACGGTCATCACGTCCATTTGCGAGACCGCGGTATCCACCTGTTCGATGCCGGTTGACTGTTCCTGCGAGGCGCGCGAGATCTCGCCGATGATGGCCGTGACGCGGTGAACGGCATCCACGATCTCCTGCATGGTCGCGCCAGCCTGCTCCGCCTGCGCCGAGCCTTCGGTCACGCGGTCCACCGAGTCCTCGATCAGCGTCTTCACTTCCTTGGCGGCCTGGGCGCTCTTTTGCGCCAGGCTGCGCACTTCGCCCGCCACCACCGCGAAGCCCTTGCCGGACTCGCCGGCCCGGGCGGCTTCCACTGCGGCGTTCAGCGCCAGGATGTTGGTCTGGAAGGCGATGCCTTCGATGATGGTGACGATATCGGCGATCTTGCGCGAGCTGTCCGAGATGCCGTGCATGGTGTTGACCACCTGCCCGACGGCCACGCCGCCGCGCCGCGCCACGTCCATGCTGCTGGCGGCCAGATCGTTGGCCTGCCGCGCATTGTCGGCGTTCTGGCGCACCGTGGACGTCAGTTGCTGCATGCTGGCGGCCGTCTGCTGCAGCGACGCCGCCTGCCCTTCCGTGCGGCCGGCCAGTTCCTGGTTGCCCCGGGCGATGTCCACCGCGGCGTGCGTCGTGCCCTCGATGCCGCGATAGACGTCTTGGGCAATGCCGATCAGGCTCTTGCGCATGACCTCCAGCGAAAACTTCAGGCTGCCCACCTCGTCATCCGATTCCGGCACGATCTGCGTGGTCAGGTTGCCCGCAGCCACCTGACGTGCCATGTTCGCCGCGTCTCGCATCGGGTCCAGCAGCGAACGCGACAGGCTCCAGCCCATCGCGTAGATGGCGACGATGCCCAGCCCGATCGCGCCACAACCCAGCGCCGCGCCCAACGGGCTCAGGCTGGCCCAATTGGCATGCAGGCCATACGCTCCCGCGGCGCCGACGATGGCCGACGACAGCGTTGCGTGGCGCAGCATGCGGCTGCGCACGCCAGGCCGAAACGGGAACGCCAGCAGGTCCAGGCCGCTGCGCCAGCCGGCGCGCACGGGCCGGCCGTGCAGGATGCGCACGCCCTTGGCCGTGCCCTCGCGCATGCGCGCGTACAGCGCTTCGGCCATCTCGATCTGTTCTTCCGACGGCTGCACGCGCACGGACGAATAGGCCACGACTTCGCCGTTCTCGACGATGGGCGTGGCATTGGCCAGCACCCAGTAGTAGCCGCCATCCTTGCGGCGGTTCTTGACCACGCCGAGCCAGGATTCCCCGGCTTCCAGGGTCTCCCAGAGATCCGCGTAGGCCTCCGGCGGCATGTCGGGATGGCGCACGATGTTGTGCGCCTTGCCGATGAGCTCTTCGCGGGTGAAGCCGCTGACCTCGACGAAGGCCGGGTTGGCGTAGACGATGCGGCCCTTGGTGTCCGTGCGCGAGATCAGGTACTGGTCCTCGCGCAGCTTGGTTTCCACATTGGTGACGGGTAGATTGACACGCATGGTTTGTCTCCAGCTGGCGTCCGATCCCCCGGCCACCGTTGATTACTCTGTTTTCGTCCTGAAAATTCAGGCGTTGACATTATTTACGGTCATAAAGCGGAAAACTTAACGTGCTTATGATTTCCATCAACGCACGCATAACCGTCCGATATGGAACAAGCGCATCCGCGGATCGCTGGCCTACAAAAAAGCCGCGCCCGATCCCGCATCTGCAGGATCGGGCGCGGCCCGGGATAACGACGATCAGTTCAGCGACGGCGCGGCATACCCGCCCAGCTGGTGCGCCGGCACTTCAATCACTTCGCCGGCATTGATCTTGAACACAGCAACCGCTTCGGCCAGGCGCTGCGCCTGTTCCTGCAGCGAGCCGGCGGCGGCTGCAGCCTCTTCCACCAGCGCCGCGTTCTGCTGCGTCACTTCGTCCATCTGCGACACGGCGCGGTTGACCTGGTCGATACCGCTGGACTGCTCTTCGGACGCCGCCGAGATCTCGCCCATGATGTCGGTCACGCGCTTCACCGAGGCCACGATCTCCTGCATCGTCGCGCCGGCACGTTGCACCTGCTGCGAACCCGCGCCGACCTTGGACACCGAGTCCTCGATCAGGCCCTTGATCTCCTTGGCGGCCTGGGCGCTGCGCTGCGCCAGCGAGCGCACTTCGCCCGCCACCACCGCAAAGCCCTTGCCCTGCTCGCCCGCACGCGCGGCTTCCACCGCGGCGTTCAGCGCCAGAATGTTGGTCTGGAACGCGATGCCGTCGATCACCGACACGATTTCCGAGATCTTGCGCGAGCTGGCCGAAATGCCTTCCATGGTGTTGACCACTTCCGACACCGCCGAACCGCCGCGCTCGGCCACGTCCGACGCGCTGGCCGCCAACTGGTTGGCCTGGCGGGCGTTGTCCGCGTTCTGCTTCACGGTCGACGCCAGCTCTTCCATCGAGGCAGCGGTCTCTTCCAGCGAGGCGGCCTGCTCTTCCGTGCGGCTGGACAGGTCCGTGTTGCCGGCCGAGATTTCACGCGAACCGACGGTGATCTCGTCCACGCCACGGCGCACCGTCGACACGGTGCGCGTCAGGCTTTCCTGCATGCGCTTGAGCGCGGCGAACAGCTGGCCGATTTCGTTGTGCGAACGGACTTCCACGCGGCCCGTCAGGTCGCCCGCGGCAATCTTGTCAAAGTGCTGACCGGCTTCGACCAAGGGGCGCACCACCAGGCGGCCGAACAGGATGCGGGCAAGCACCATCAGCAGCAGCGCCAGCGCAACCGCGATGCCGACGGCGATCATGGCCAGGTTGAAGTTGGCCTCGGCCTGTTCGATCGTTTCACGCTGCTGGTCGGCGATGTACTTGTCGAACTGGCCGATCGCCTCGATGAAGGCCGCACTGCGAGGCGTGCCGTATTCGTTGTTCACCATGTAGAACGTCGAATAGTCTTCGCTGCGCAGGGCTTCGACCATCGTGTCCACGCCGTCGTCGATGTACGAGCGATAGCGGCGCACAAGGTTCATCGACAACTGGCGGCCAGTGTCGTCCTCGAGCATGTTCTTCTGGAAATCGGCGAAGCGGCTGCGCACACCCGTCAACAGGTCCGTCGCGCCCTTGAGCGAAGCGGCCGCGTCACGCGCGGAGTTCTCGCCGCTGCCCCAGCCGGATTCCTGCAGGTGGCGCGCGGCCACCATCAGGCTCACGCGGGCGCGCAGCATGTCGCTGTTGATGATTTCGACCTGCTTGGCCCGCGCCGTCAGCGCGTTGACCTCGCGGATCGATTCATAGTTGCTCTGCAGGAAGTACGCGGCCAGGCCGCCCACCGCCGCGATCAGCAACGCGAAAAACGCCATCACCCACAGCAGCATCGTGCCAACGCGCGCATCGCGCAGCCTCAGTTTGCGCTTGACCTTGGGTGCGCGCGCGGCTTTTTTCTTGCCGGCCTTGCCGGCTTTACCACCGGATTCGAGACTCGCTTCCATTTATTTCCCCATCCCTCAGGAACTGCTCTGACCAAATGAAAAACCACCCTGTGGACATGCCCTGTTACACAAGGGATGCACTCAGGGCGACGAACACCGGGCATGTGACGCCCGATGTCTTCTGCCGAACTGCAGGGCTATTTGCCCTGCGGCGCCAGACCGGCCGGTTCACCCGGGCCCGGAATGTAGATCGTTTGCACCTCGGGTTCCATCGCAGGTTGTGCCCAGTCCTGCGTCAAGGCAGGCGCGGGGGCAGGCCCCAGCAACTTCTGGCGTTCCCAAGGTTCCAGCAGAATATTGGTGCTGTCGACGAGCCGCATCAGCCGGCCATCGGGGCCGAACTGCAGCAGCGCTTCCTTACGGCTGTACAGGCCGTCGGTGACAAAGGTGATTTTGTGGAACCAGAGCGCCAGCACGGTGCCGTCGCTCTGTTTGAATTGTTGGGCAGGCGGGGCGGTCAGCGCGCGCGCGGCCTCTTCCATGGTCGTCTGCCCCGGCGTCAGGGTCGACAGCTTGCTCGGGTCGAAGTTGTGACCCGTTGCCGCACAGCCAGCGACAAGGGCCGCAATCGCGGCCGCTGCCAGAAGATGTAGATAACCTCGCATACCCTGCCTATTTGCCGGCGGCGCCGGCGTCAGAAAGATTCCCAATCGTCGTCCGAAGGCGCCTGCCGCCGGCTTGCAGCCGGTGCTGGCGCGGGCTTCGAAACGTCCTTTGCCGCGGGCGCCGGACGCGTCGCGGCGGGCTTGCGCGGCGGGCGCGTTGCCGTGGCGCCGGCGGCCGGTTCCGGCTTGGCGCGGGCGGTGTGTGTCAGGCGCACGGCGGCGGCGGGCTTGGCGGCCGGCGCGGCGGCTTGGGGCGCCACCTCGGGCTCGGGCGCCGGTGCGGCCACGCGGGCAGCCGGCCGATGCTGCTGCGCCAACTGGCGTGCCGGCACTTCGATGACTTCGCCTGCATTGATCTTGAATACGGCCACCGCTTCGGCCAGGCGCTGCGCCTGATCCTGCAGCGAGCCTGCCGCGGCGGCGGCCTCTTCGACCAGCGCCGCGTTCTGCTGCGTCACTTCGTCCATCTGCGCGACGGCGCGGTTGACCTGGTCAATGCCGCTGGACTGCTCGTCGGATGCCGCCGAGATCTCGCCCATGATGTCTGTCACGCGTTTGACCGAGGCGACGATCTCCTGCATCGTCGCGCCGGCGCGTTCGACCTGCTGCGAACCGGCGCCCACCTTGGATACCGAATCCTCGATCAGCCCCTTGATCTCCTTGGCTGCCTGGGCGCTGCGCTGCGCCAGCGAGCGCACTTCGCCCGCCACCACCGCAAAGCCCTTGCCCTGCTCGCCCGCCCGCGCGGCTTCCACCGCGGCGTTCAGCGCCAGGATGTTGGTCTGGAATGCGATGCCGTCGATGACCGACACGATTTCCGAGATCTTGCGCGAGCTGGCCGAAATGCCTTCCATGGTGTTGACCACTTCCGACACGGCCGAACCGCCGCGCTCGGCCACGTCCGACGCGCTGGCCGCCAACTGGTTGGCCTGACGCGCATTGTCCGCATTCTGCTTCACGGTCGAGGCCAGCTGCTCCATCGACGCGGCGGTCTCTTCCAGCGAAGCGGCCTGCTCTTCGGTGCGGCTGGACAGGTCCGTGTTGCCCGCCGAGATTTCACGCGAACCGACGTTGATTTCATCCACGCCGCGGCGCACCGCCGACACGGTGCGCGCCAGGCTTTCCTGCATGCGCTTGACGGCGGCCATCAGGGCGCCGATTTCGTTCGTGGAGTTGACGTCCACGCGTACGGTCAGGTCGCCTGCGGCGATCTTGTCGAAGCTTTCGCCCACAACGCGCAGCGGACGCAGCACGACGCGATTCATGAACAGGAACGCGCCCAGCGACACCACCAGGATCAGCACCGCCAGACCGATGTAGACAAAGGTCATCGTCGAGGCCTGTGCGCGCGACGACTTCACCATCTCTTCGCTGAAATTGTTGATGTTGGCGGCAAAGTCCGTGAGCTGCTTGAAGAACAGGCCGCTGGCGGCGCCCGCCTTCGTATTCTTGAGCGACAGGTAGGTCGCGGCGTCGCCCTTGTCCAGGGCGGCCATCATGCCTTCCAGGGAGTCGGCAAAGCCAGTGAAAGCGGACAGCAGGTCGCCTTCGGACTTCCGGCCGATCTCGGTCGTCTTCGGAATCGCCTTGAAGGTCTCCATCTTCTTCTTGGCGTCCGCGATCAGCTGCTGGACGATGCGGGAGTTTTCGGCGGCGCCGCTCGCGTCGCCTGCGGCGCGCTGGGCAGCGGCGATGTCGGCGCGCACAGTGGCGCGCAGCATCTGCGTGTACGAGTCCTTGATCAGATTGCTCTGCTGGACGCTCAGGGAATCCAAGGTGTTGATCGCCCGGGCATTGGACTGCATGCTATTCCAACCCAGGACAATGGCAACGAGCGCGGCCAAGGCGACTGCCAATTGGGCCAGCATCAAGCCGGTGCGCACCTTCAGATTGCTAAACATTTACGTAGTTCCGGTAATCGTGCTGGCGGCGCTCTCCTGGCCGTCAGCACGTAAAAGGGATTTTCTCTACTGCCTGTTCAATGCACTGGCGGAACGGGTCCGTCAGAAGGACTCCCAATCGTCATCCGAGGGCGGCGGACGGCGCGAGGCGGGCTTGGGCGCCGCCGCGGCAACATCCGCGGCATCCGCGGCGCGCGTGGCCGGCCGGCGCAGCGGGCGCGCGGCGGTCGCGCCCGCCGGCTTGGGCCGGGCAACCTGGGTCAGACGGGGTGCGGGCGCGGGCGCGGCCTTGGCGGCGGGCTCGGGCTGCGCGGCGGGCGCGGCGGCAGCTTCTTGCGCGGGCTTGGGCGCGGACACCAGCGGCGCGCTGCGTTGCTGCGCCAGCTGGCGCGCGGGCACTTCGATGACTTCGCCGGCGTTGATCTTGAACACCGACACCGCCTCGGCCAGGCGCTGCGCCTGCTCCTGCAGCGAGCCGGCGGCGGCCGCAGCCTCTTCCACCAGCGCCGCGTTCTGCTGCGTCACTTCGTCCATCTGCGACACGGCGCGGTTCACCTGATCGATGCCGCTGGATTGCTCCTCCGACGCCGCCGAGATCTCGCCCATGATGTCCGTCACGCGCTTCACCGAGGACACGATTTCCTGCATCGTGGAACCGGCGCGTTCGACCTGCTGCGAACCCGCGCCGACCTTGGACACCGAGTCCTCGATCAGGCCCTTGATTTCCTTGGCGGCCTGGGCGCTGCGCTGCGCCAGCGAGCGCACTTCGCCTGCCACCACGGCAAAGCCCTTGCCTTGTTCGCCGGCACGTGCAGCTTCCACCGCCGCGTTCAGCGCCAAAATGTTGGTCTGGAACGCAATGCCGTCGATGACAGACACGATCTCCGAGATCTTGCGCGAGCTGGCCGAGATCTCCTGCATCGTGTTGACCACTTCCGACACGGCCGAACCACCGCGCTCGGCCACGTCAGACGCGCTCGCCGCCAACTGATTGGCCTGGCGGGCGTTGTCCGCGTTCTGCTTCACGGTCGAGGCCAGCTCTTCCATCGAGGCCGCGGTCTCTTCCAGCGAAGCAGCCTGCTGCTCCGTGCGGCTGGACAGGTCCGTGTTGCCCGCGGAAATTTCACGCGCGCCCAGATTGATTTCTTCCACGCCACGGCGCACCGAGGCCACCGTGCGGGTCAGGCTTTCCTGCATGCGCTTGATGGCGCCAAACAGGTGACCGATTTCGTTGGTGCTGCGCACTTCGATACGGCCGGTGAAATCGCCAGCGGAAATCTTCTCGAAGTGGTCGCCCGCTTCATGCAGCGGACGCAGCACGGTGCGGTTGATGAAGATCCAGCAGCCCAGCGCCAACACCAGAGCGATGGCCAGCATCACAATGGTCACCATGCGCGCAATGTTGTGATCGGCTTCCGCCTGCGCGATGAGCTCGTCCGTGCGCGTGTCCGTGAACTGCAGCACGTTGTTGACGGCCTCGCGGAACGCGGTGTTGGCAGCGCCGCCGGCGTCGTTCAGATCCAGGTAGTCCTGGATGGCCAGGTTCGCCAGCGCGGCGGCCTGGCGGCGGTAGACGTCATCGAACTGCTTGTAGGCGGCTTCCAGCTTGGCGACGAGGTCCTCGGAGCCTGCCATGCGCGGCGCCTTGCGGAACGAGTCGAACAGCCTTTGACCATCGGCCATGAGCGCATCGGCACGCTTGGCTTGCGACGTCGATTGTTCGGTCTTGCCCTGCTGCATGTCCATCAGCGAATTGGCCAGCAACAGACGGCCGCGCAGGAAGGTGCTGTAGGCACGCTGCAGTTGCGTCGCCTGGTTGGCATAGGCCTCGTTGACCTGCGCCAGCTTGTCGCTGCCGGAATTCAACCCCATCCACGCCACACCGTTCGAAATGAACATGGCGCCCGTGAAGAGCAACAGCACCAGGATGATGCAGGTGCGAACTTTTAAATTACCAAGCATGAAATATCCGAGCGTTAAGCAACGAAAAACGACACAACCTACCCTACACGCACTACGGACGCCCCGGCCCCGGGCCGGCAGCGTCCGAAAAGTGCGCCACCCGCGGCGCGCGCAAACGGCGCCGCGCAGATAACTACCGCATCACTTGCGGCTGAACAGGCTGGAACCCTGGATGGTCATGAACGCGGCCGAGGCCGCCTGCAATGCCACCTGGCGCAGCGCGAGCTGGCTGGCGCCGGCGTAGTAGTCCAGGTCTTCCAGATCCGACAGCGACTTCGAATACGACAGGCCCTTTTGCGTGCCGGTGGCGTCCAGCGCCTCCAGCTCGTTCAGGCGGGCGCCCACCGACGCGCCTACGGTCAGGATGTTGTCGTAGTTGGACGCAAGCTTCTTGTTCGCCGTCGCCAGTTCGTTGTTCAGACGGGCCAGCGCCTTCTCGTCGCCCGCGATGGGCGAATCCAGCACCTTGATGAGGCTATCCAGCGTGTTGAACAGATCCACATCGGCCGACTGAATGCTTTCGACGTCGATCACGTCGCCGTTCTCCGGCGTGCCCTTGACGACCACAGCAACGCCGCCGAAGTCGATGCTGGCGCCTTCCTTGTATTCGGTGGGGCCGGCCGGCGGCGCGGGCGTGGTCACCGGCGGCACGGGCGGATTGGCGTTGGGGTCGGTCGTGATGACGCGATAACCCATGTTGCCCGTGGCGGGATCGGCCTCGAACTGCAGGCTGAAGCTCTTGCCGATGTTGGCGCTGCCCGGCGTGACCGAGACGGTGCCGAACTGCGCGGTGCCCGTGTTGTTGTCATTTGCCGTGCTGACATAGGCGGTCGAACCCGGGTTGGCGCGATTGAAAACGTCGCTGCCCAGATCGCTGGTCGACAACTGGCGCGATTGGTCGACCTGCACGGTGCGCTCACCGGTGGCGCCGCTGAAAACGACCTTGCCCGTGGCGTCCTGCGCGTAAGGCACCACGCTGCCTTCGTAACCGGAGAACAGATACTGGCCGTTGCCGTCGGTGCTGTTGGCAAGACCCAGCAGCGCGTCGCGAGCGCTCTTCAACGCGGTCGACAGGGCCTGGCGATCGCTGTCGGCGAACGTGCCGTTGCCGGCCTGGACGACGCGCGTGCGCACGTCCTGCAGCGCGGTGGTGATCGAATCCAGAACGTTGGCTTCCTGGCCGAGGTTGGTCTTTGCCGTGTTGCGGTTCAGGCCATACGTCGTGTTCATGCTCTGCGTCTGCGCGACGCCGATCGACAGGGAAGCCGCCAGCGGATCGTCCGCGGGGGTCAGGAACTTGCGGCCGCTGCCAACCTGTTCGACCAGGCGATTCATGTCGGATTCCTGAGCGAGAACGCCGCTCAGTCCGTTCGTGTACATCATCGTGGTGCTCAGACGCATGGTGCAGCTCCGTAATGCTTTCTAGTATTCACAATCAACGTTCTGATCAGCCGCGCAGGCCCAACAGCGTGTCAAAAATGGTGCTCGCCACATCGATGATGCGGGCGCTGGCCTGGTATTGCTCCTGGTACAGCGACAGGCTTACGTATTCTTCGTTCAGGTTCACGCCCGACACCGCCTGCTGGGCAGCGGTCGTCTGCTTGATCAGGTTGACCTGCGCCGTGGCGGCCGTCTTGATCTGCTGCGTCTGCACGCCGACCGTGTTCACGACCTGCGCGAACATGTCGTTGATGCTCATCGTGCCGTGCCCCAGCACCTTGCTGGTCTGCAGCTGCGCCAGCTTCAGCGCGTTCTTGCCGTTGGCATCGCCGCCCTCCAGATCCGCCGCGGCAACCTTGTCCGGATCGGTGATCAGAACGTTGATGTCGCGGGCCGCGTTACGCGTCGGCGACAGCGACCACTTGTCGCCGGCCTGGGGCGGCGCATTGATGGTCAGCGTCACGCCCATCTCGCTTTCGAGGTTCAGCGTTGCGGTGGGCGGGGTGCCGGTAGCCGGACCGTTGTAGACCTGCGAGCCTTCCGGCATGCGCACGACCTGGTAGTTGGTGCCGTCGAACGAGATCTCGTAGTCCTTGGCATTGACGTTTGCCAGGTCGGTGAATTCACCCGAGATCTGCGCGTTGCTCTTGTTTGCCGAATTGGGCACACCTTGCGGCGAACCGATACTGAAGAAGTCCGTGCCCGGATTGCCGCCCTGGTCCAGACCCTCTTTGTGCTGCTCGTTGAACGACAGCGCCAGACCGACGGCCATCTGGCCCAGCTGGTTCTGCATGACGTCCAGCGATGAGGCGCGGAACTGCAGCAGGCCGCCCAGCTTGCCGCCGGTGACTTCGCTGTCTTGCATCTCGACCGCGATGGTCTTGCCGGTGCCCGCGGGCAGCGTATAGGCAATGACCGTGCGGCCCGCGTCCGAGGCCGACGGAACGGCCTGCAGCGGGTAAAGCGTGTTGCCCGACAGCAGCGACTGGCCGCCCTTCGTGAGCGAGATGCTGATCTTGTCGCCCTGCTCGTAGGTCGTGATGCCGATGAGCTGGTTCAGTTCCATGACGGCCTGGTCGCGCTGGTCGAGCAGGTCGTTGGGAGGGCTGCCGCCGGCCTTGCCGGCCGCCAGGGAAATTTGCTGGTTCAGGTCGTCGATGCGGGTCAGGTAGCTGTTGACCTGGTCGACCGTGGTGCTGATCTGCGTGTTCAGGCCTTCACGCTGCTTCTGCATTTCCGAGTAGGCCGAGCGGATCTGCGTCGTGAGGCTGTTGGCCTGGCCGAGCAGGTCGGCGCGCGCGGCGGGGTCCGCCGGCTTGCTGGCCACCGTGTTCATGCTGGTGAAGAAGTTGGTCAGGCCCGGGGCGATGCCAACCGTGCGGTCGGAGAACAGGTTGTTGATCTGCGAAACCTGGTCGAGCTGCGCCTGGAGCTGGGCGCCGCTGCCGTTCGCGCCGACGAGCTGCTTGTACAGGAAGCTGTCGTAGCTGCGCACGACGGTGTCGACCTGGACGCCACGGCCGATGTAGCCGTTGGAGGTCGCTTGCGCGCCCGCCGTCGAGGTCATGACGCGTTGGCGGTTGTAGCCGACCGTGGTGGCATTGTTGATGTTGTGGCCGGTGGTTGCCAGACCGGCTTGCGCCGCGTTCAACCCGCCCAGTGCCGTTTTGTACAAATTCATGCTGACAATGCCCCGTATGTAACCGCAGCTGTTATCTCTGGATACCCCGTTTACGGCAGGAGATCACCCAAATTTAGAGTCCTTCCAACATCCGCCGTGAATTTTCCACGTTGGATGCCGCGCCCCGCAGCTGCCCCATGATGCCGATGAGCTTCTGGGCATAGCGCGGGTCGGTCGCGTAGCCCGCGTCCTGGATCCGGCGGGCCGCCTCGATCTCGTTGCGGGCCGTCGTCACGCTCTCGTACCGCGGGCTGTTGCCGATCAGGCGGGCGTAGTCGGCGAACGATTCCTCGTACGACGCGTAGGCCCGGAACGGCTGCGTCACCTTGCGGGCGACGCCGTCTTCGTATTCGGTGGTCAGCACGTTGACGACCTTGCCCTTCCAGCTCGAACCTGCCTTGATGCCGAACAGGTTGAAGCTGGTGCTGCCGTCCTCATGCTTGATTTCGCGCTTGCCCCAGCCGGATTCCAGGGCCGCCTGGCCCATGATGAGACGGGCCGGCACGCCGCTTTGCTGCGACGCCAGGTTGGCGGCACGCGACATCTTGGACACGAAGTCGACCACGTGCTCGGGCGCGCCTTCCGCCGCAGCCAGCGCGCGGTCGGCCGGCCGGTTGTTGCGCATGACGTTCAGCAGCGCCGACACCTCACGCGAGCCGCCGGTCTGGAAGTCCAGATCGCCGCCCTGCCCGATGCGTTTGATCGCTTCGTCCGGGACATCGCCGGGTTTGCCCTGCTGCATCTGCGCCAGGATCGCCTGCGACAGGCCGATGCCGGGCGAGGCCAGGTGCAGGGCCAGTTGCTCGTCCGCCATGGACTGCAGCATCTGCGTCTGCTGGGAATCGAACAGCCCTTCTTTGGGCGTGGCCTCGCGCATGCGCTTGACCATCATCTGCAGGAACAGCGCTTCGAACTGCTTGGCGACCTGCTTCTGCTGCTCGGTGCCGGCCGGGTCCTTCTTGACGTCACGCTTCAGGTCCGACAGGCGGCCCATGTCGAAGACCGAATCCTGCCGGGCGCTGCCGCGTGCCGCGTCGTTGGTGTAAGCCATGGCCGTCAGATGATCTCAAGTTCGGCGCGCAAGGCGCCCGCGGTCTTCATCGCCTGCAGGATGGCCAGCAGGTCCTGCGGGGTGGCGCCCAGGGCGTTCAGGCCCTTGACCACGTCGGCCAGGTTGGCGCTGGTGCTCACGCGCTGCAGCGAGCCGTTGTCCTGCCGCACTTCGATCTGGGTATTGGGCACCACCACCGTCTGGCCCTGCGTGAACGGCGTGTCCGGCTGGACGACCTCGTTCTGGCGGTTGATGATGACCGACAGGTTGCCGTGCGCCACGGCGGCCTCTTCGATCATGACCGTGCGGTTCATGACGACCGAGCCGGTGCGGGCGTTGATGATGACCTTGGCGACCGTCGGCGCGCGCGTGACCTGCAGGTCTTCCATCTGCGACAGGAAGCGGGCCTGCGAACCCTGTTCCATGGGCGTGCGCACCTGGATGACGCGGCCGTCCAGCGCCGTGGCCGTGCCCTGTCCGAACTGGCGGTTCAGGGCCGTCGCCACGTTCTGCGCGGTGCCGAAGTCGGTATTGTTCAGTTCGACATGCACGTAGCCGTCGCGGGCAAACGTGGTCGGCACGCCGCGCTCGACGATGGCGCCCGCGCTGATGCGGCCGCCGTTCAACTGGTTGATCTGCACGCTGGAACCGCCCGCGGACGCGCCGGCGCCGCCGACCAGGATGTTGCCCTGGGCAATGGCGTAGACCTGGCTGTCCGCGCCCTTGAGCGGCGTCATCAGCAGCGTGCCGCCGCGCAGGCTCTTGGCGTTACCCATGGACGAGACCACCACGTCCAGCGTCTGGCCGGGCCGCGCGAATGCCGGCAAGGTGGTCGTGACCATGACGGCGGCCACGTTCTTCAATTGCATGTTGCTGCCGGCGGGCACCGTGATGCCCAGCTGCGACAGCATATTGGTCAGGCTCTGCTGCGTGAATGGCGTCTGGCGCACCTGGTCGCCGCTGCCGTCCAGGCCCACGACCAGGCCGTAGCCGATGAGCTGGTTGCCCCGGACGCCCTGGATGCTGGCCAGATCCTTGAGCCGTTCGGCGTGCGCCGCACCGGCGCCCGCGGCCAGCCCGACGGCCACGCACACCCGCGCCATCAGGGACAGCAAGGTGGATATCGGAGTCTGTTGTTTCATGATTTAGAACGGCGAAGCGATCAGGAAGAAGCGTTGCAGCCAGCCCATGGTCTGGACTTCGTCCATGACGCCCTTGCTGCGGTATTCGATGCGCGCGTCAGCCACTTGCGTGGACGACACGGTGTTCGTGCCCGTGATGGAGCGCGGATCGACCACGCCGGCAAAGCGCACGTACTCGCTGCCGCGGTTGATGGCGATCTGCTTTTCGCCGGCGACCTGCAGGTTGCCGTTGGACATCACACCCACCACCGTGGTGGTGATGGTGCCGGTGAAGGCATTGTTGGCGCTGCTGTCGCCCTTGCCCTGCGACACATTCCCGCCATTGGCTTCGGTGTTCAGGTTGGCGTTCGCCCAGCTGTCCATGAAGGACGGCGCCGCGGCGATGCCCAGCGTGGTCGAGCCGCTGCGATTGGTATTCGTCGCCACGTTCTTGGACGCATTGGTGCGCTCGTTCAGCACGATCGTGACGATGTCGCCGACATTGCGGGGCCGGCGGTCTTCGAACAGCGGGTAATTGCCGTAAGTCGTGGGCTGGTAGATGGAGCCCGTGGGCTGCGCCATGGGCATCGGCGGCGGCGGCGGGGCCGCCGTCGTCGGCCCGGTCACGATGGGTTCGGGCGGGATCATGGCGCAACCAGCCGCCAGCAGAGCCAGCGCAGACGCAAGTACCAGGCGCAGGACAGACATGAGCATCACAGTTGGGTCAGGCGGGCCAGCATTTCGTCCGACGTCTTGACGGCCTTGCTGTTCATTTCGTAGGCGCGCTGCGTCGTGATCATGTTGACCAGCTCTTCAGCGACGTTGACGTTGGAGGTTTCGACGTACTTCTGCATGATCGAACCCGCGCCGTCCACACCGGGCTGCAGCAGGTTCGCCGGACCCGACGAGTCGGTTTCCAGGTACAGGTTTTCGCCGATGCTTTGCAGGCCGGTCGGGTTGATGAACGTGGCGATCTGCAACTGGCCGATCTGCACGTTGATGCCGGCGGCGCCGGGTTGCGTCACCGAGACCATGCCGTCGGTGCCGATGGTGATGGACAGCGCGTTGTCCGGCACGTTGATCGGCGGCTGGATGACGTAGCCGCTGACGGTGACGAGCTGGCCGTTCTGGTCGCGCTGCAGC
>Ga0213828_1001326_pt1 | contig 20589 bp, 27 predicted proteins | sample MC6MC0897MG_FD_180664 | JGI IMG/M metagenome (GOLD analysis project Ga0213828, IMG submission 180664) | Enriched soil aggregate microbial communities from Iowa State University, Ames, United States - MC6-MC0897-MG | ecosystem: Environmental > Terrestrial > Soil > Unclassified | place: USA: Iowa... | reverse complement strand
GGAATGGCATTACGTCCATTGTCTAAACAATATTTTGTTTTTAACTCTTCTAAAATGAATGAAAAATCAACAAGTTCATTGATTTGGCGAAGCATATTATCTTTTGGCACAACAATATCGTAGATCGCCATGTATGGACTTAAATTAAGGGTTTCTTGATTTGAAATCATCGGGGGCACCACCTACACATTAATTCTTTTATTATAAAGGAAAGCGTGACTAAAATAATAGTGTGATATATTGCGTTGTTTGGAGAAGCATCCCTCGACTCCTGCGGGAAAGCGAGACAGACGAGACCCCGCACGAAGCGAAGCGTAGGAGGAGGCTCGGCGCTCGCCCGCGGAAAGCGAGCGGAATGCTTCGGAAAACAACAGTAGATTCACAGTGCCAAATGAAAAAAGCGAGGTATTCAACGATTTAATCGTTGAATACCTCGCGATGTGAGAAGATATAGACTTTTTCAGTGCCCTCGCCTAATCTCTTAGTTTTTTCTTTTTGTACTCCGCTATTGCAGTTATTTGTTCTTGTGCGATACTGCTCATTGGCACACTCTCCTTTTCTTGTTTTTCAATCTGTTATTTTGGTCGAATATCTCAGGAGGTGATAGTATGTCTAACTTCTTAGGAGAACTTACTCCAGATGATAAAGATGTTATCCAAGCTGCTATCAATGAATTTTTAAAATTTGGTTACAAATTAATTGATGATAATAATACCCTTCTCTATATAAAAGTTCAGCAATGGCTTATAAAGAGAAGTTCGAAAATAATTCAGTTTCATTTACAACTGACGAATTGCGTATTTTACATCATTCCCTTGTATTACTTCGAGATAATATGAACGAGGCTGATTCTTTAGGTTTCACTAACCAATCAATGAATGATAAATTCACCACTACGTTTGATAAATTGATTCCAGACCTCGAAGTTTTCTTAAAGTAATATTGTTAATCTGTGATATAATACTTTAGGACAAACCGTAAAAGGGTAACCAATTCTGAGCTGTAGTGTGTTATGCACTATGGCATTTTTATTTTTAAATTTATTTCACAGGCAATTCACTATACAAAGATAGCTATCACTTCATAATAATAGTAAGGTAAAGCTATTTTAGTTTTACACCTCCGATTTTTTTTACTAAGGGTCACTCCTATCCCAAGTGACCCTTTTTTATTGACTTATCTCACAAAAATATATTTTTTAACGTCCATAACTGAATGGTTTAACACCCTACTTCTTCTGTACGGCTAACATATTATATATTGTAGAAAGGAGGTGTATTTATGGGATACTATGGTGGAAATGTTGGTGGCATTAATAATGGCTGCTACAACGGTGGCGGTTATGGTAATGGTTCACAATTCGCCTTAATTGTTGTTCTATTTATACTTTTAATTATTGTCGGCGCTACTTTCTTGAATACAGGGTATTAAAATTTCCGATTTAAGGGTCACTCTCCAGCCTGGTGACCCTTCTATAGATTTTTTTATACATAAATAGGCAACTTCCTATACAAAACGTGAACAATGTCATATTTATATAGTGTTAAGTGATTTAAGCTTTACGTCTTAATTCCTTTCTTAAGAAGAATCACTGGCTGGCTCCCCAGTGATTCTTCTATTTATTTATAAAATCAGATATCAAATGCCTAAATGTGCCTATTTAGTCTGTATAATATAGTAATGTAGAATCAAAATACAACTTCACAACTTTTTTCACCTCAAAGAAGAAAGTTTAAATCACTATATTTAGTCACTTCCGATTTAGGAAATGACCCTTTTTATTTCGTTGTAATTAAATTCAATTCAAATTACATATATTTACTTCCTGATAGCATCCTCTTGGATTACCCCAAACTTATCACATGCCCTATCCCTGTAATTCCCCCACACTGTATCGCACTCACTTTACATAGGCTGTGGCGTTGGTTTCCGCCGCAGTTTTTTATTTTTAAATCTTTTTCTCAGGCTATAAACTATACAAACATTACTATCACATCATATTAATAGTAATGTAAGCTGATTTAGCCTTACACCTCCGAATTTCGTTACTGAGGGTCACTCCATACCAAGTGACCCTATTATAGTTACTTTACTCATATTGTTCATTAGTTTACTGTAGCATGATACAATGCTATGGCTTTTTTATTTTTAAATTTATTTCACAGGCAATTCACTATACATATATAGCTATCACGACATATTAATAGTAATGTAAAGCTAATTTAGCCTTACACCTCCGAATCTTGTTACTAAAGGTCACTTCTATCCCAAGTGACCTTTTTTAGTTTCTTTACTCAAAAGTACCCTATAGAATTGACTTCGGTCTAGAAACAACATGGCTAATTATAAGTATTTAAATAATAATATTTCTATATCTTCACTCCACCTTCCTAATTGTCCAAACATCTGTATTCGATATGAATAAAATATTAATTAGAAAAGGAGGTGAATATAAAATGGCATCATTTGAAATTGGAGCGAGAAGTCTTTTCAACTTTCGAAACGAACGCTTTTTCCTATTAGTTGAAGATGAAATTACAATTCCAGATCAAGGTGTGGAGATTGATCCAGTGAATATCTATGAGATTGACCAACAAACTTTCAATTTTATCAGAGATGAAGGAGATACACCTGTAGTTGTACCACGTTTTAATCTTCCTCCTGTACCACCTGGATTTAAATTAGAACGAAAATGTATTTTTACAGTCGATAATTCATACTTTGTCATCTATGATTTAGAAAATGGTACTGATAACAATGTTTTATTAAGAATTAGTGCTGCTTTATTTAACTCATTAAGAAATTCTGGTGTTCGTGAATGTGTTCCTCAAGATTTCATTAATTAATAAAAAATCCAACCTTCAGTAAAATTATTATCATCATATTTAAAGTAATGTTCAGCAAGATTTTTCCTTCCTTGCTGAACATTTTGTTCTTCAGAGTGTTCAGTAACTCTTTTGTGCGAAAATGTTTAGACCTTTAATTAATTCACAAAGCTGTTTAATAAAAAAAGAAGTATGTTACAATAAATTGGAAATCGGATTAATTTTTCTGAAGGGTGTGCTTTTTACATGTTTAGTAAACTTTCTATTATATTCGCAGTAATTGGTACTCTTTTATTGAGTTCCTCATATATTTATCCAAATAACTTTGAGATTCTTATGGTATCGGGTTTTGCTGTACTTATTATAGGTTCATTTTTAAGTTTTGCTGCGTTATTCAAGAGAGAACAAGGGAAAATCAAGTTTTTACCTGTTGTAGCGTTTTCCTTTTTGAGTTTCATCATTACCATGTACGACCCATTTCAAGTTATAAGATTGCTAACTTGGATTTATAATTAATCAAATTAACCGTCGTCGATTAATTCCGATTTCACTATTTTTTATTATTTCCTCATGATTCTTGCATGATATTCAGCATTATTTTTAACATGAAGATAAGCATCTTCTCCATCGTATTGTTAGATTACCTTAGAATGTTTATTTGTTTTGCTGTTCATTTTCTTTCTAATAAGAACCTCATATTGTTCAGTAATATTGACTAATTGTTTAGTAAGTCAAGTTTGTACTTTTAAATTCTCCATTTGTTCAATCGCTTTCTGTAATTCTTTTAATTTTTCAACTTTAACTAAAACTTTATCAATCCAATCATCATTGAAATCGTCTGCAATGTTCGCTCGCAAGTTATCGTATTCTTCTTTTAATTTCTCTAAATCCTTAATAACCTGTTTAACAGTCAGCAATTAAATCACTTCTCTTTCCTCAACAAGATGAACAATATCTTTCCATTTGATCTTCTCTCTATTAGAGCGTTTTACTCTAATTCGCTAAGTGTAATGTTGTGAAAACCTGTCTTAATAAAACTTAACGTCCACGTTATGACAAAAATTTCCAAATGAAAATTGTTCCTAATAATTTGAATTATAATGGTTTTATAATAGTGCAAGCTCCTGTGAAGCAAAATAATATGGTCCATAAACTAAAAAGCTACTACGAATTAATTTCGTAAAATAAACATAGAACTCAGAAAACCAAGTCCTTATAAAACTAGAGGTTTGTCCTATTTTCAATACAGCTAAAAGAAATGGTACGAATGGAATAATTAAAACCATCACTAGAATTTTCATATTACCTTCTCCTTTTTACTGAACAAAATTTTTCACTTGTTCATACTCCGTTCATATTGTCGTCACTGTGAGTACATCTTCATCGTTTAGGCTTTCCATAGGGCTCTTAAAGGTAGCCCAAAACGATAGGAGAAGAAGTGAGTGAAAATACGAGAGGTGAAAAAAATGGACTTGGACACAACAACAGGCAAAAAACCAGCTAATAAGATGAAAAAATTGCTTATCATTTTACTTAAAATTTTAGCAGCATTAATTATAACAATTGTTGTTTTTATAGCCATTGTTTTTGTCATTGATAAGATCAGTAGCAAATTAGAAGCAGGAAAAATAAAGCCATATGGTCAGTCTGTAACAGTAGATGGGAAAAATATGAATGTTTTGATTCAAGGACAAGGCGTAGAAACTGTCGTGCTACTACCAGGCTTGGGAACAGGAACACCAGCACTTGATTTTAAGCCGCTAGTAGAAGAGTTATCGCCATTTTACAAAGTTGTAGTGATCGAGCCTTTTGGTTATGGATTAAGTGATATAACCGAAAAAGAACGGAGCATAGAAAATATTGTAAGTGAAATCCACGAAGCTTTACAGATTCTTAAAATTGACCGCTATATTCTAATGGGTCACTCCATTTCGGGCATTTACGCACTAGATTATGTGAACAAATATGAAAACGAAGTGAGTGCATTTGTCGGAATCGATAGCAGTGTTCCAAGGCAATATGGTGATAAGGTTGTTGAATCTCCAATACCCTCTTCAGTAATTACACTACTCAAAGAATCAGGTTTAGGCAGATTGATAATGAAACTAAGTGCTGACCCATATGCTGCACTGCCAGTTGATGATGAAACAAAAGAACAAATGAGAATTCTTTCTTACAAAAACTTTAGAAATCCCACCATTGTGAATGAAATAGAAAATAGGTCTCTTAATTTTAAAGCAGCTGAAAATTTAACATTCCCAAAAAACCTGCCTGTTATTTTCTTTTTACAACCGGATAGTGGAGCCATTGAAGGATGGTCAATACTACATAGAGAGCAAGTAAAAGATTCTGTACATGGAAAAGTGATGACATTTGAAGGAACACATTATTTACACCATACTCAATCAAAAGAAATCGCTGAAAACTTCAAAGCATTTATTGAAGAGGTAAAGCAAGACAGTAGATAATTTTAAAAATGACAGTTTGTTTGTAACTAGTTGATCTCTCAATCACGTTATCTAAACACGATCCTCGTATTATCCATGCTACGGCACCATGTGCAAGCTTTCTTGCATGTGTGCTGTAGCATTTCTTTCGAATGCCTATTTATTTTTCACACACTCTTAATTGGATTATTTTCCCACAAACAATTGTATTAATGACAATGCTTAGTGTCTAAATTTGGAGTGGTCATTTTTAATTTTTTGGTATAAAAAATGTATTAAAGTGAATGTTATTTTTTTTTTAATCCATACTAACCTTGCTTTCATAGCGAAAAACAAGAAAAGGAAGTGTAAGTATGGGTATTCTAGGTGGTAATCCAAAAGACGAACCATTGCATTACGGTGAAGTATTTAGTGTTTGGTCAAGTTTAATTGCTGACTATGGAATGATTTCTGGCTATCAAACGTTTTACAATCACGCTGGTGATGAAGATCTTAAAAAAATTATTGAAGATATCATCGAAACTTGCAGAGAAGAAGTAAAACAATTAGAAAAAATTCTAAAAACGAATGGTATTGCTTTACCACCTGCTTCACCTGAAAGACCTGTAGCAAGATTGGAAGATATCCCTCCAGGAGCGAAGTTTAATGACCCAGAAATCAGCGCTGCAATTACTGCTGACGTTGCCGCTGGATTAGTTGCCTGTAGTCAAGCAATGGGTATTTCTACTCGTGAAGATATCGCATTAATGTATGGTCAATTCCATACAGCAAAAGCTCTATTGGGTGGTAAACTACTACGTCTTAATAAAAATAAAGGTTGGTTAGTTCCACCACCATTACATGTAGATTATCCAGAAAAATAATATACTTACCTGACAAACCGTATCCCTAGTATTAAACTAGGGATTTTTTCTGCTTCTTTTTTCCTTCAAATTATTTTTTTCATTATACTCTGGTAATTATTAGAGGATTATTAGTCTATTGCCCTTTACTCCTTTTTTCACACGAATAAAATACTACAAATGGAGGTGAAAAAATGGATAACTGTAGTAACTGTAATAAACGTTCCTGCTTATGTGGAAGCCAAATAGGACCATTCACAGCCATTGATATCTGTGGAATTACTGGCGCTATTCCTCCTTTAACACCAACAGCATGTAGTGGTCTATGCGAATACGGCTATATATATAATCTAAGTCCTGAAACTGTAGCTGTAGAGGCTGATGTTATTTTTGATTCAACAGGTATAGTTACACCTGGTATTACGCACATTCCAGGAACCTCTCAAATTGTTGTTACCACACCAGGAATCTACGAGGTTACTTTCAGCGTATCAGGTGTTGAACCTAACCAATTTACACTATTTTTAAATGGTGTACCGATTCCAGAATCAGTCTACGGTTCAGGGGCTGGTACTCAACAAAATAATGGCCAGGTGATAATTGCTATCCCAGCCGGCGGTATTCTTACACTTAGAAACCATACCTCTGCTGCAGCAGTAATCCTTCAAACATTGGCAGGGGGCACACAAACAAACGTAAATGCCTCTATTATCCTTAAAATGTTAAGTCCTATTGTTTAAAGATAAGATACTCGGTAAAGATTATCTTGGTTCCAATAAAGCTTGGTTAATCAGCATAAGTAAAACTAACTTCAAAATAATATTACTAGTTTAGGAGTAAGTATCCTTTGAAAAGGAATTGCTCCTATTTTCTTTTTAGATTTATTTATTCATAAGAGGTAATTGATACCTTGTGTTCTCACTGTACATTTTCTTTCTAACAAGATCCTCATATTGTTCAGTAGTGTTTTTAAGATTTACTTTATTGTGCTAATATTTACATAAATAAAAATAGTAGGAGGCGACCTTTATGAATTCGCATGAAACTAAAGTAAAGGAATTTTTAAGCACTAATAATGTAAAAGCCGAACACTTCGTATTTAATCAATCTTGCCATTCCGTAAAAGAAGCCGCTGAAGCAGTTAATGGCTCGGAAGACGAATTTGTAAAAAACATTTGCATGATTGACTCAAATAATGATTTAATAGTGGCCATTGTAAAAGGAAACAATAGAGCTAGTACAACCCGTGTTGCAAAATCATTAAATATAGAAAAGCCTAGACTTGCTAATGGAAATGAAATTATTGAACGTACAGGTTTCCCACCAGGTGGAGTTCCTTCTTTTGGTTTTCAAGCCAATTTTTTAGTCGATCCAAAAGTGACAAATATGGATTACATATATACTGGTGGCGGTTCCGAAAACTCATTAGTTAAAATCAATGTTCAGGACTTATTAAAAATCAATCAAGGTACTATTGTTAAAGTAAGTAAATAGTAACTCATAACAACCGTATAAAATGACGGTTGTTTTTGCATTTTAAGAGCTGCACATTTTCTTTCATTTCCGCACAATGTATGGAACCAACAAAGTTTTCGATTACCTGTTCTTCAAAATGCTCAGTATGGATTGCAAAATAGTCTTCTCCTGTGAAAAACCCTTTTTCTATTACTTCTTTAACTGTACCTCAGATTTCACCTTCTTCACTCTAAAGTACTGCTGTTTAATCTGATGGCTCAATTTCATCAGCAGTAGATTCATCTCTTTGCTCAACAAAAGTGTCTTATCCTACAAGCTCTGTCTAAAAAGTCAACGCATCTTCCCAAGAATTATCAAGTACATGGTTATAAATGTTCATTGCGTAGAGCTTCATGCTGTGCTATCTCCGTTTAATTGCAATTGAATTAATCACTTCTTGCCTCGTTTTAATAAGTTTTTTCATTTCATTTTTTTAAAGTGAAGCATATGATGCAATATTGGACTTATACTAAAGGAGGGATGGAAAATAAATAACAGTAAAAGTAATTCAAGTCAACCAAATGATTCTCTTGAGATTTATGCTGCCAAGTTGGCCTATGTCGGCTTAGTCATTACTACACTAGGGAATGGCATTGAAACAATAGCTGCTGGTCTAGCGTTAGAAGCGTTAAGAAAATCCAATACCTCAAATTCTCAAAATGATATGGAACAATCCATGAAGAAAGATAATATGCAAAAACAAATCAATTATCTTATTTACGAATTAAAACAAGTAAAAAAAATTATCAACTAAATATCTCTAATATTCGTAACACCTTACCTAACATATAAGAAATAATTACACATGGTCTAAATATCATTAATGAAGCTTTATCAAATATTAATTTAGGTGAGATGCAATATGCAAAGTAACTATTTTCAAATTAAATTAGATAGAATTAATTTCGTCTTGACGTAATTGCGACTGGAGGCTTTATCTTCATTCAGTTTGGACACCCATTGAAAAGAAACCAAAACCGCACTCATCTCACCATCTGTAGAGGTGGGAGTCTTCTGTATCTGCCGCAATGCTTTCGATACAAAAATAAATTAATTAGACCTTTATTTCTGTAAAAAATAAACTCTATAAAATAGACCGTTGGACCCTTTCCAAATAAACTCATCCGTTCTTTAAATCGAATTTCACAAAGCTAAAAATCAGTACAAACGTTCGTAGTAGTGTTATAATAAACTTATCTTATATACAAAAGGAGTCTTGCCGTATGAGCCAAAGAGTTGCTTACTATGATGTTGCACCTGATGGTATGAAAATTATGATGGATATGGAAAAATACACAAAGAAGTCTACAATTAATCGAGTAACTAGGGAACTTATCAAAATAAGGGTCTCCCAAATCAATGGATGCGCGTTCTGCTTAGACTTGCATACATCCGATGCTCGTAAGATGGGTGAAACAGAACAGCGTATTTATTGTTTAACTGCTTGGAATGAATGTACTTTTTATACACCTGAAGAGAAAGTTGCTCTAGAATTATCTGAGCATATAACTTTAATTCCTACTAAAAGAGTTCCAGATGAACTATATAAGCGTGTATGTGAATACTATGACGAGAAACAGTATGTTGACCTTGTTCTAATCATTAATCAGATCAACAATTGGAATAGAATTTCTATTGCAATGGGGAATACAGTAACTGAAAAATAATAACGCTTAAACGAATATCTCACGGTGTTCGTTTTTTCCCTCCTTCGTTTCAAATTTCTTTCGACTAATCCTCATAGCCTCCACGCTTTTCTATCATCATGTGGTTTCAAACCAAATTTGTTCTTTTTTACAAAGTTGATTTTGATCTACAAAGTAATACTTACCTTCTGTTCTAGCCAAATAAACCGGCTTTTTTACGACACAATCTCTTTCAAATATTCGCTTATCCGCCTTCAGAAATTTAGGGAGTAAAGCCTTTGTTTTACTTTCTTTTATTTTTTCTAAATTTCTCGTTACCACGTTTAAAATTACCTGTAATTTTAGCTAATAATAACTGTACTGCTGTTATATTATCTTCAACTTCTTTGATTCTTTTTATAAGACACTCGGCCTCCCTATCCTTTATAATTTTATTTTGTTTCCTCTTGTAATATATGACAACAGTTCCTTTTTTCGTTATTTCATAATCAAACGGTTCTTTGCTTAATTTGTTTCGTTTATCTATTTTGCTCACTACACCATCCCCTTCATTCTTTTAGTTTCAAACATTCCCCTTATATTGTTCATTAGTTTTCTGTAGCGTGTTACGATGCTACGGCTTTTTTATTAATTTATTTCACAGGCAATTCACTATACATATATAGCTATCACGACATATTAATAGTAATGTAAAGCTAATTTAGCCTTACACCTCCGAATCTTGTTACTAAGGGGCACTTCTATCCCAAGTGTCCCTTTTTAGTTTCTTTACTCAAAAGACCCTATAGGATTGACTTCGGTCTAGAAACAACATGGCTAATTATAAGTTTGAAAAAATAATATTTACTATATCTTTACTCCACCTTCCTTATTGTCCAAACAACTGTATTTGATATGAATAAAATATTATATAGAATAGGAGGTGACTATATTATGGCATCATTTGAAATTGGGGCGAGAGGTCTTTTCAATTTTCGAAACGAACGCTTTTTCCTATTAGTTGAAGATGAAATTACAATTCCAGAAAAAGGTGTGGAGATTGATCCAGTGAATATCTATGAGATTGACCAACAAACTTTCAATTTTATCAGAGATGAAGGAGATACACCTATAGTTGTACCACGTTTTAATCTTCCTCCTGTACCACCTGGATTTGAATTAGAACGAAAATGTATTTTTACAGTCGATAATTCATACTTTGTCATCTATGAATTAGAAAATGGCACTGATAACTTTGTTATTTTAAGAATCAGTGCAGCTTTATTTAACTCATTGAGAAATTCTGGTGTTCGTGAATGTGTTCCTCAAGATTTCATTAATTAATAAAAAATCCAACCTTCAGTAAAATTATTATCTTCATATTTAAAATAATGTTCAGCAAGATTTCTCCTTCCTTGCTGAACATTTTCTTTTAATTGAATGTCCAAAATCGTTACATTAGCTTTTCTACTTTGATAGTCTATTTTTAGATTTCTCTTGCTGAATATAGTTAAAGCCACCGTATCAATAAAATAGTAGAAAAAATTATCTCAAATAATCATTAAACAAACGAGCAGGATAATGATACCACCATCACTCATTGGAACACCTTATAGCTATTTGTCATAAGTTATAGAAATGCTTTTCTACTTATGACAAAGGAGCATAAACATATGAATAGATTTGTGTACTATGGCTACCCGCCCTCCTACTCCTCATTTCCACCCCCTCCACATTATCGGAATGAAGATGTACAGCACTGGGAAGCTATGAGATTGCCGACAAATGATATGTACATGACAACTGTTGAGCCCAAATTTATCGAGAATTTGATTCAACATAAAGGGCTAATGATTGTCATCACAACAACTGTCGGCAAATTGATAGGTACCCTAGATAATGTTTTCATTGATCATGTAGCTCTTGTCGTTAATGGAAAATTTCATCATATTCGATTATGTGAAATTGTTTATTTTGAAAAAGCAGAAGAGAAATAAATATGCATATGAGCCCGATTTCATCATAAAAATGATGCCGTTAAAAGAAATGGTCCTCGATGACCTGCTATGAAACTAAATGTAATAGTTTTATTGCCACCATGTATGAGATAATGAAAGCAAAAGAATACGATCAAGATGCTGAAAGAGTGATCCTATTGAAACCTTTAAACTCACAATCCCGAAACATGCGAATAGTTTATTTAATAACGATTATAATCACTATTTTTTTAGGACTTGCCTCTAGAAAATGGAGTCTTTCCCTCTCACCCTTAGTAGCTCAAAACGCTGGAGACGTCATATGGGCTATAATGGTCTATTTTGGATTTCGATTTTTGCTAGTACAGAAGAGCACTCTCACAGCTATTTTGCTCAGTTTTTTGTTTAGTTTCAGCATTGAATTTAGTCAGCTGTATCAGGAAAATTGGATCAATCAGATTCGTGCAACAACGCTTGGGGCTTTAATACTTGGTAAAGGTTTTCTTACAGAGGATTTAATTCGATATACAGTAGGGATACTAATCGCTGCTGTGTTAGATAAGGTTTCACTTAAATTCACACTTCGCAGTTATTAACTCAATAACCAAAGAACTAAAAATTGGCTGGAATGAACCACTATTGAATTCATTTCAGCCAATTAGCTACCTACGTGATTCACTTAATTGAACAACCTCGAAATTTAATAGATACTATATATTTGATCGATAGTAAGCGAGTAATCTTTATTAAGATTTTCTCTGTTTTCATCGATGATTTTACCTTCATACAATGATTTCCCTGTACGTAAATCTCCGATAAATAACGAATAACCGTCAGAAACACGATTCACTGAATAAAGTTTACCACCTGAAAGCTGTAAAAAAGGTTCTTCTTCATTATTAGCCTTAGTTGGATAGTTAAAGTGTAAAGGCTCTCCCCATTGTTTCTTTTTAATATTATAACGATTCAACTCTAAACCGTTGGCTGAATGAACAGGAATGAATACCTCTCCTCCATGAAGAATCATCGAGTTCATCGCCGATTTTAATTTGTTAGCAATATCTATTTCTTCAACTTCATTATTGAGGTTGTTATGAAGGTACGCTTGGCTAGAAATAATTTCAGACTCAGCATCTTCACTTTTATTTTTATATTTATCTACCTTGTATAAGTAATAGTTTTCATTTTGAATTTTATTGGAATCATTATATATGCGGATGCTGGACATGCCTGGCTCTGATTTTGCAATGATTGAACCATCTTCTAATTCCTTTTTGTTTTCATTTACCGTATATACGTGTAATTCCTCTTCATCGTTATAGAGATAGCTCGTTACTAGTATCTTTATTTCCCCATTTTTCACAAAGACATCATTCACCTGTATCCAGCTAATATTTGCTTGAGTTGGGGTAGTAATTTCAAATGATGTACTATCGTTAGTCTGCTTGTCAAGAATATCGATTTGAAGTGTTAACACTTGTCTATTTTTACCCGAAAAATCTGTGTAAATCAAACGAGCCTCATCTTCAAAGTAGTTACTTGGGTCAAATACTTTTCCGCGCATAAACTTGCGGTAATCTTGAATATATTTTTCAAACTCCAAAGGTACAGGATCAGCTATTAAATCTTCAATAATAAACCGGCTTCTCGGATTAGTTGAACCATCCTTTGATATGTATAACGGATGATAAATATCACCATTGTTATAGCTTGCCTGAAGTATAAGATTTTCAATTTCTTCCTTATTTCCACTAGTCGTTTTAAATTTAAAGGTTACATCGTTTTTAGAAGACATTGCTCCTTGGATATAGTAAGTACTAATTGTTGCCACAATTACTAAGCTAATTACTATCGTTCTCCAATATTTTTTCATTGTCATTCCCTCCCATTAGACCATTATTTTATGTTTAAGCAAGTGATTCGCGATCCAAATGGTACTACCTAAAACAATGAAGCTTGTTACCATCCCCATTAGTATGATTTCAAGTGGATAAAAATAGCGTGGGTAAAAACCATTCAATAATAACGGTGCAAAAAAGACACCTAATGAAAGCACTCCATAAACGATTGCAAAGAAAATGCCCTTTAAACGGTAACTCCGCTCAAATAATATAGCCGTGAATAGTACAGCTACGAAGATTAGCCCAATTCCATAATTCAGGATAAATGCAGTAAATGTGTTAGGATACAGTAAGACAAATATATCTATATTACTAATCCCATAACTATATGTTCGGAAATCTGATGGTACAATACTATTTACAATTTGTATTTCGATTAGTACTAATAATCGTTGTAAGGTAATTAGACCAAGAAGCAAAAGCATAATTGCCGTCAGTTTAGCGAAATAAATAGTAATTCTTTCAGTCGGCAACATCAATAATCTGTAAATGAAAGAATTTTTTCCGAGCCAATCTCGATACCAAATTAAAAAAACATAAATTATTAATATAGCGATACCAATATAAATTGACATCAAAAACCATTCAGAATAAACAAAACGTTGGACAGAAAAAGTTCCATATTGCTCAATAAATCGGCTCACTGATAGTTGATTTTTATCCATCACCTTTTCAGCTAGATCCATATATCCTTTTGAGACTCTAATTACTCCAATTAACTGACAGACTATTGTCAACCCTATTAGAATTAAATACAATTTGAAAAATCGGCTTATTTCAAAGTTTACAAGCTTTAAATAATTTTTCATCCTCGATACACCTCCCGCATTACATCAACAACTGATTTTCCTTCATTCTCACGCACTTCCTCCACGCTAAATTCCATTATTACTTCACCATTATCAATAAGTACGGCTTTATCAATTAAGTGTTCAATATCACTGATTTCATGGGTTGTGAGAATCACACCACGTTCTTCAATTAAATGGCTTGTAAACACTTCGGCAATCTGTTCCCGTGAGAACATATCAATACCAGAGAATGGTTCATCCATCAGTAAGTAATCCACATCTAGCGCTAAGCCTAACAGCATATTGACTTTAGCCATACTCCCCTTTGATAAATTAGCAATTTTTTCAGTTGGGTCTAGCTTAAAAAATTGCAACAGCTCCTCTGCCCTTTGTGGGTTCCAACTTTTATAAAAATCTGCCATGAACGTAAAAGCCTCATCAATTCTCATTTGTGGCAGCATCGCGATTGTATCCGGAATAAAAGTTATTTTTTCAAAACTATCCTTCCGAATTTTTTCCCCATCTATTAAAATTTCACCGCTATTAATCGGTGTGAGTGCCATAATAGCCTTCATGATTGTCGTCTTTCCTACTCCATTTATCCCAATTAAGCAAGTAATTTCACCCTTTTTAGCAGTAAAGGAAAGATCTTTTAAAACTTGTTTCCTGCCGTATTTTTTATGGACATTTTTCACTTCAATCATATTGATTCCTCCGTTTCCCCACTTTCAGCCTCATACTTTTTCTCAACTAGTTGCAACACTTCAGATAACGGCACATTGATGGCTTTTATAGAACCTAAAAATAAGTCAACGGCTTCGATAATTAATTCTTCACGGACACTTTTAAGGACCGCTTCATCTTTTGTAATACAGCTTGGCATATTTCCCTCAGTAAAAATCAATCCTTGTTCCTCCATTTCCTTATAAGCCCTTTGTGCAGTATTTGGGTTAATCTTCAGCTGATTGGCTAGTTCCCTTCTTGAAGGAACTTCCTGACCAGGTTCAAAGAATCCCTTGGCAATTTGCTCTTTAAAATGCCGGATAACCTGTACATAAACCGGATCTCGATTATTAAACTTTACAGTCAATTAATTCAACTCCTTGCAATAATATGTCATGTATTAACCACTTAATACACAATACGCAAAATGATAGGCAATGCATTGGTTTTTATAAAGAGCTATGCACTAAATTATATTGCTTTAGCACCGAACTATCTGTATTAATCACCTACTACACCATCTCAAAAAACGTATTAAGCCTATAATACACTTCGGATGTATTATAGGCTTAATACACATTTTATGTCAACCAAAATTATGGAAATAATTAAATAAAACTTACAAAGTCGTACTTTATGGAGAACTGAATTTTTTGGTAAAAAACCCTATCATGCTTTCCATTGTTCGATGAGATGTATATGCCCCTTATTTGTTCTTTTGTATACTTTTCTACATCCTTTCTACACATCTATTTTTTTGATGCCAAAAAATTTGCCTTGAATGCTAAACCTAATGATAAAACTAGAGTAACCTATCAGAAATGAAAGCGTCTAATTCGTAAATAGGAGGTATCGCTTTGAAAAAAATAATATTAGCATGTATGATAATCCTTATTCTAGCTAGTTGCGGCACAGCAAATGGTACCAAAAACAAACGAAGCTCTGCTACTATTGAAGGTTATATAACAGCAGCAGAAGATGGTAGATACTTAGTTGTCAGTAATGATCCTGTCTATTTAAACAATTCGAATCCACAGTTTGTAAATGCATTATGGGTTTCCACAACCATGAAATTAGCTGTGGGTGACTATGTGAAAGTATGGGCTGGGGTAATTAATGAATCTTATCCAGGTCAAACAAGGGCAGATAAAATTGAAATTGTCCCATCAAAATTAAATAGTACACTATCTACAAATGAGGTCCTTTCTAAAGTAGCAGAAAATCTTGAGTACAACCCAATTATCACCAATATAAAGTTTGATGCTAAAAAGGGCATATGGACCCTGCATTATAAAATAGATACTGCAGCCAATGATACACTTGTTGGTATGGTTATTCAGGATCAAAAGCCTGTATCACTTGGACAACCCATCTATGAGCAACCACCTCAACTAGCATTTGCAATAAACGAAGAAGAACAACTCTCCTTATACCTCCAACAATATAGTTGGACATACACTGACATTAAAACAGGAGAAAAAAAGCAAAAAGAACACGAAACACCGCTGTCGAATATACAAGCATCCTTTAATGAAGCTATTACCCTTCAGAAACCAGATAAAGTCAAACTGATGACTAATGACTTGGATATACTCCACAGTGAAATTGTGTTTTTGGATGAGCAAATGAACAAGGTTGAAAAGATTATAAATAAAGATGGCACATATCCAATAGGCACGTATTATATGCATGTAAAAGTTCAGTTCGAACAAGGAACAGCGACTTATATGGATACTATTCAATTTAAGTAATCCTCATTTTATTTTTTAGCGGCTGGACATAACTCGATTATTTTGAAAAATATCGAAAATGGATAATAAATTTTTACTTCGAATTTCTTCTTGAATCAAAAAAATGTTAGACCAAGATACAATTGGTCTAATATTTTTTTGTTTTTACCCCAGTCTCATTCGATTCAAAAATATTCATCATGTATCAAGACTTCTGCCCCCGTCATTTTCCCAACGATCAATATCATCCCAACCTTCAGATGTACCTCCTCCCCTAAAAAGGGAGCCATTTTGTGCTTTGGAAATCCTCTCTGACATGTAAGCATCATCCTTTTATAACATTTTATTTATACTATGTTATGTAAGATGTTTTAGTTCATATTCAAAACAATCTTGTAAATCTGTTAAAATTTCATGTAACACCCATTACACAGGGTAGTAATGCTTTAGTCAGAAATTATCATCACATTTTCAGCGACATACTTCTGATCACCTGTCATGGACGTTTCAATTAAATCAAAGGAGACTTTTTGCTTCTGACGAAGGTATCTAAAATGATCAGGAAATCGATCTTTATCCAAAAGAATAGAGCTAAAATGAACGAAAACATGTACTCCTTCTTCGCCTTTAAGAAGGATCCGACCATAGCCCTCTTCTTCTTTATACCATTCTACAATTCCCTCTCGTTTCAAATTAGCATACTTCCTTCTTTTTTATTTTCTAATAGCTCATATTATTTATATTCGGCAATTCCCAAGTATCTCTTTTGCACAGAAGGCGAGGAAGACAGCTAGTTCATGCCTTCCATCTACCCATAATAATGGTATGATAGTATTTGCCATCTGAAAGGCGTTTATCATTTTTTAAAATACCTTCTACAGTAAAGCCAAGTTTTTCATAGAGTCTCCTTGCTTTGTCATTTGCCTCTAAAACTTGTAAGGCTATTTTTTTTATATTGTTGGCATCTGCCCAATCAATCGATACTTGTAAGAGGTTCTTACCGATGCCATAGCCCCAAAATTCCTTCATTACGCCTACACCAAATTCCACTTTATGCGCCAATCGTTTTAATGCTGATCCCTCGCATCTTGAAAATCCGATAATCCGGTTATCGACGACAGCAACTAAACATATATTGCTTGGGCTTTCTGTATCTATGCGGATAATCTGTTCAAACCCTGTTGTATCGATAAATGCTTCTCCCTGCTCGCGATCAAAATTTTCCGTTTCTCCATCTAATTGTAATCTTAGGTCTGATAATGCTTGTGCATCTGGGATAGTAGCGGATCTAATCGTATAATGAAGACCATTTATATAAAATTCCTGTTGTTTGATAAGCATCATTGTATCCTCACCTTTTTCAATTTTAAGCTTCCGACTTTAACGTTCTAATTGTACAAAAATCTTTCATTTATTGAAAGAAAATTAAGAAAAACGAAAGCAACCAACATTGTGTTAATGTTAAGTTGCTTTCGCTAAGTATGTAATAAACCATCTAATACGCCTTCCTTATTAGATGGTGTAATGATTTATTTAATATAGTTTAACGTACAATTGACAGCCTGAACAGACTTGCTGAATGCCTGATGCTCCTCTTCGTTTAAGTGTAATTCAATAACACTTTCTATCCCATTCCCACCAAGAACAACTGGTACACCAATACAAGCATCGGTTACATGGTATTCACCCTGTAAATAAGCGATAATGGGCATCACTTTTCGTTTATCCTTGATGATGGCTTCTATCATTTGGACAATTGATGCTGCTGGTGCGTAATAGGCACTACCATTGCCAAGAAGCTCCACAATTTCGCCGCCACCTTTCCGTGTCCGTTCCACTAATTGTTGGATTTGTGCTTTTGGCAGCATTTTTTCGAGCGGGATTCCACCGACATACGTATAGCGCACAAGTGGCACCATCTCATCTCCATGCCCTCCCAAAACAAAGCTCGACACGTCCTCTACTGCTAGCTGAAGTGCCTCTGCAATAAATGTATTAAAGCGAGCTGTATCTAAAATGCCTGATTGCCCCATAACACGATTCTTGGAAAAGCCAGTTGTTTCTAGACAAACATAGGTCATGGCATCGACAGGGTTACTCAGCACAATGACATAGCTGTTTGGGGCAAAGCGCTTTACATTTTCGCTTACAGAACGAATAATCGAGGCATTTGTTGTAATCAAATCCTCTCGAGTCATTCCAGGTTTTCTAGCAATACCTGCTGTTATGATAACAATATCTGCATGGGCAATTTCCTCATATTGTGCTGTACCTGCAATATGCACATTAAACTTTTCTATTGGGCCTGTTTGTAAAATATCTAGCGCCTTCCCCTTAGCTGGTTTTTCTAAATCTGGAATATCGACTAGAATGATATCTCCGATTTCTTTTTGAGCAACCATTAAAGCTACAGTGGCACCTGTATGACCAGCACCAATAATGGCGATCTTTGGCCTTTTAAATACCATTATCATCACTCCTTCAGTGATGCATTATGATATAGATACAGAATCTATTTTATTTTTCACTTTGAACATCTGTAGAAGAATTTTGGGCACTTTCTTTTACTTGAGCTTTACTGCGGGAGGATGTTTTCTGTACTCTTTCCACGTTTTTTTCTACTTTTGGTTTTGCTTGGGGATGATCAATGATTGTTGTAAAAACATCGTCTGCTGCCCTTGGAATCACATGTGCACTTAACAATGTGCCAACGCGAGCAACTGCTGCTTTTCCTGCTTCAACAGCTGCCTGCACAGCTCCAACATCTCCCTCAACAATAACAGTCACAATCCCACCATCTATTAATTCATGTTTGACTAATTGGACATTCGAGGCCTTTAGCATTGCGTCTGCTGCCTCAATAGAGCCGACCATACCAAATGTTTCAATCATACCAATCGCTTCCTTCATTGCTTTCACCTCACGATCCCTCTGTTGCATCAATTATGCCTACAATAATGGCATCAATCGGACAAATTGTTTCTTTTGAAAAGCTTCGAACAGCAGCACTGCCCATCGTTAAAATCACATCATCACCAACACCCGCGCCAATTCGATCTGCCGCAACGATTTGCTCATCTCCAAGTTGTCCATCCGTTTTTTTGGGTTGAATAATAAGTAATTTCAATCCCTGAAGCCCTTCTTCTTTACGTGTTGCCCAAATATTCCCTACGACTGTACCTATACGCATGCATCATCATCCTTCATCTTTATACTGTATAGTAATCCCTAAAGTTACCACCGCATCCATTGCGAGTGCAGTGAATCTCGTAAATTGAGGAACGATAATTGTTTGTCCCTGAAAGGCTAATAAATCCTTTTCAGTAATTATTCTTTCATTAATTTCATTTGCCTGCACGATAGTTGCTTTTTGGGAGGAATTATACGTAAGCTCTTCCATATTTTCTTTCACTAAAGTACCTGTTGCTCCGGATTTTAGGAAGCCAGCATTTGCTTCATCTGTATCAATATGCATCTCTAAACGATAGCGCTCTGAAACTCGTACTTTCACATGATGAAATGTCACAGGTCGGATACCTTGCGTTTTAATGGAAACATACTCTCCATCAAAAACGTTTAACCCGTTTGCTTCCTCTGGTGACATATGGATGTGTGCCTGGGCAATAATAACACCCTCATGTAAATATAAACTACCTTTCGGGCCAACTAACGTGCAGCTTGCTGATCCTGCAATATTGCCTGATTCTCTTATTGGTGGCTGAATGCCTAATGCAATAGCATCTGTATGGCTAACTTCAACCTGTGTTAAGGAACGAGCAGGGCCTAAAACACGGACCTTTGAAATACTGCCCTTTGGACCAACAACCATTAATGTTTCATTAGCTGCGAACTGCCCTGGTTGGGACAGCATCTTTTTTGCTGTTAATTGCTCTCCCTTCCCAAAGAGATGCTCTACATGCTCCTGTTTCAAATGGATATGTCTCGCTGAAATACCGATGGGAATGTCGTATTGTGTAATCGGCGCTTCTTGCTTTGTTTGCAGTAATTCAGCAATGACCTCATTCACAATTTGCTCTATTGCTTGTTGATTCATCATTCCACCTCACTTCTAAGTCAAAGGTAAAATTGCTTCTAACTCTGCATGTGGGCGTGGAATCACATGAACAGACAACAGTTCTCCTACTCGCTGTGCGGCTGCTGCCCCTGCATCAGTTGCTGCTTTTACTGCTCCTACATCTCCACGTACAAGGACT
>Ga0213828_1001315_pt1 | contig 20677 bp, 18 predicted proteins | sample MC6MC0897MG_FD_180664 | JGI IMG/M metagenome (GOLD analysis project Ga0213828, IMG submission 180664) | Enriched soil aggregate microbial communities from Iowa State University, Ames, United States - MC6-MC0897-MG | ecosystem: Environmental > Terrestrial > Soil > Unclassified | place: USA: Iowa... | reverse complement strand
ACGTCCACGTGAAGCGCGTGTGGGGCGTGCCGCAGTTCTGGCTGGTCTGGTGGGCGCTGTGCCTGAACGTCACCGCGGGCATCGGCATTCTCGGGATGGCGTCGCCGCTGCTGCAAGAAGTCTTCGGCGGCGGACTGATCGACAAGCCTGAACTGGGTTTTGGCCAGCTCGACAAGGACCAGCTCGCGGCCATCGCCGCCATTGCCGCCGGTTTCACGGGCCTGCTCAGCCTCTTCAACATCGGCGGCCGCTTCTTCTGGGCCAGCCTGTCGGACAAGCTGGGCCGCAAGATGACGTACTTCGTCTTCTTCGTGCTGGGCTTCTTTTTGTACGCCGCCATCCCCTGGACCGCGCACATCGGCGCCCTGGCGCTCTTCGTGGCGGCGTTCTGCGTCATCCTGTCGATGTACGGCGGCGGCTTTGCCACGGTGCCGGCCTACCTGGCCGACCTGTTCGGCACCCAGATGGTGGGCGCCATCCACGGCCGGCTGCTGACCGCGTGGTCGGCGGCGGGCATCTTCGGCCCGGTTCTCGTCAACTACATCCGCGAGTATCAGTTGTCCATCGGCGTGCCGCGCGCCCAGGTGTACGACATCACCATGTACATCCTGGCCGGCATGCTGGTCGTGGGCTTTTTGTGCAACCTGGCCATCCGCCCGGTCAACGCCAAGTACTTCATGACCGACGAGGAACTGGCCAAGGAAAAGGCGCTGGCGCACGAACGCGCCGTCGCCGCCGAAACCCACGGCGTGGGCAAGTCCAGCTTCCGCACCCCGCCCGCGCTGATCGCCTTTGCATGGGCGTGCGTCGGCATCCCGCTGGCCTGGGGCATCTGGATCACGCTGCAAAAGGCCGTCGTCCTGTTCCATTGACCCCATCCTGTCGCGGCGCCGCATGCGCCGCGCGGCAGTTCCAGGGCGCGAAGCTGCTACATTGGCAGCCCGCGCCCTTATCTTTTATGTGCCATTTCCCATGATCCTGCCCTTCCCCCTTTTCCCCACCGGAGCGACCTCTTGAACGCGCCTGAACTGCATTGGGAAGAAAACGGCGTCGCCCGCTCGGCCCGCTGGCACTCGGAAACCGGCGCCACGCCACCCAAGCGCGTCATCGTCGCCGACGACACGCTGACCGCCGACATGGCCTACCGCCACGCCTGCGAAGGTGTCGGCCTGCTGTGGCGCGGCGACTTCCAGAACGCGCGCCAGCTGTTGCAGGCCATCACGCGCCGCGTCGACAAGCGCCCGCGCAAGCCGGTCGAAACCCAGCTCGAAGCCTTCAACCAGCATCGGCAGGTCCAGTCGCAGCGCGCCCGCATCCTGGGCATGCTGCTGATTCCCTTCGATGCCGGCCACACCATCCCCCTGCGCCGCGCGCCCGACGCGCATCCGGCCTGCGAAGCCGCGAACGTGCCGGGCGATACGCCATTCGTGGCGTCGCTGCGCGAACTGCTGGGCCTGATCGGCGCCTATGAATGGCGCAGGAAGGGCGTGGAGATTGCCGCGCTGAACAACCGCATCCACCCGCACTACGGCGTGTTCTCGCCCGTGCGCGGCGAATATGTGGACCTGGTCGCCAACACCCCCATGCCGCGCGGCAGCGTGGCGTTTGATATCGGCACGGGCACCGGTGTTCTGGCCGCAGTCATTGCCCGCCGTGGCGGCAAGCGCGTCATCGCCACTGACACGGATGCCCGCGCCATCGCCTGCGCGCACGAGAACCTGGAACGTCTGGGCATGTCGGGACAGGTCGAGGTCGAACAGACCGACCTGTTCCCCGAAGGCCGCGTGTCGCTGATCGTCTGCAACCCGCCGTGGCTGCCCGCGCGGCCCAGCTCGCCGCTGGAACATGCCGTGTACGACCCGGACAGCCGCATGCTGCGCGGGTTCCTGAATGGATTGAAAGACCATCTGACGCCGAATGGCGAAGGCTGGTTGATTCTTTCGGACTTGGCCGAGCACCTGGGGTTGCGCACGCGCGAGCAGTTGCTGGAGATGATCGAAACCGCCGGGCTGCGCGTGATCGACAAGCTGGATACGCGGCCGGTGCACGGCAAGGCGCGGGACGCGTCGGATCCGTTGTTTGCAGCGCGGTCGAAGGAAATGACGTCGCTGTGGAGATTGGGCGCAGCCGACGCCTGAAGGGCTTGAGGGTGCGGGGCTTTGGACGCCGGGCGGGCGCCCCTTTCAACCCCAGATAGCGGAAGGCCGCGACCGCGGCTTGGGCGCAGCGGGAATGGGCGGGCGTGAAAAGAAATAGCCACGCGCCGCTGATTGGCTACAATTAGCAATCATTCCCATTAGCATCTAACCCGCAGACCCGTGCCGCCCGCCCCTTTTGCGTCCTCCGCCGAATTCGTCAGTCTGTACCGCGAGCACCATGGCTGGCTTGTGCAGATGCTGCGCCGCCGGCTTGCCGGCAATGCCGACAACGCCGCCGATCTGGCGCACGACACGTTCGAACGCGTCATGCGCAGCGAGTCTCGCGCCGCGTTTGCCGAGCCGCGCGGCTTTTTGACCACGGTCGCCAAGCGTCTGCTGATCGACCAATCGCGCCGCCGGGCGATCGAACAAGCCTACCTTGAGACGCTCGCCGCGCGCAGCGAAGACGTGGCGCCCAGTCCCGAGACGCATGCGTTGGTGGTCGAGGCGCTGGATGCCGTGTGCCGCATGATGGAGCAGTTGCCGGCGCGGGTGCGCCGGGTTTTCGTGCTGGCGCAGGTGGAAGGCCTGCCCTATCTGGACGTGGCGCGCGAGCTGGGCATTTCGGTGGCGGCCGTGCAGCGCGACATGATCAAGGCGTGGGAACACTGCTACACGGTGCTGTACGCATGAGCGCCGCGCACACCGAGCGGGTGCATCCCGACATCATCCGGCAGGCGGCGCAGTGGATGATGCGCGCCGGCGACGCCCCGGACGCCGCCACGCAGGCCGCCTGTACGCAATGGCGCGAAGCAGATGCGCGCCACGAACTGGCCTGGCAGCGCCTGCAGGGCATCAGCCAGGATCTGAAGGCTGCCACCACCGGCAACGTGTCGACCGCCGCAGCGGGGCAGACCATCCTGCGCTATTGCGACCAACGCTCGCGCCGCGGCGCACTCAAATGGATGGCGGCCGGCGTCGGCCTGGGCGCGCTGGGCTGGATGGGCGCGCGCGAAGGGTTGTGGGACGGCAGCACGGTCTATCGCACCGCGACGGGCGAGCAGCGCGTCGTGCACCTGCCCGACGGCACCGTGCTGACCCTGAACACCGATTCGGCCGTGGCGATGCGCTATGACGCGCAGCAGCGCCGCATCGAACTGCGCAGCGGCGAGATCCTGATCGCTACAGGCACCGACGACGCAGGCCGGCCTTTCGGCGTAAGAACGCCAAACGGCCTGCTGACGCCGCTGGGCACGCGCTTTTCCGTGCGCCAGATGGACGACAGCCGGGGCGCCACGCACGTCGCGGTGTTCGAAGGCGCCGTGCAGGTGGAGCCGGACGCGCAAGCGCAGGCGCGCCGGGTCGTGCATGCGGGCGAGCAGGCCGAGTTCGACCGCCGCAGCCTGTCGCCCGTGACCGCGGTGAACGAAACGGCGCCGGCCTGGACCGGCGGCATGCTGGTTGCGAACCGCATGCGGCTAGACCGGTTTGTGGCCGAGCTGGGCCGCTATCGCACCGGCATCGTGCGCTGCGACGCCGACGTGGCGCACCGCGAAGTCACCGGCGCGTTCCGGATCGACGACACCGACAAGGCGCTCGAGGTGCTTGCCGGCGTATTGGACCTGAGGCTGCGCTATCGCACGCGCTACTGGGTCAGCGTGGGCCGGGCATGAAGGCGCTGATTCGCGCCGATTCGTCGCCCGATTTCCCCCCCGATTTCGCCGCCCACCCACGGCGCATTCCGACCATTTTGTAACAACGCCGCAGATTTTCATTTCTGGTTCGTTAGACCAAGAGAAGGCCCCGAGGCGCCCGCGGGCCGCGCTTTTCAATCGACGAATCAGGAACCCCCAGCCATGGCACGACGCCATTCCCCTTCTCCCCTCGCCTTGTCATCGTCTCCGCGCATGCGCTTGCGCCTTGCCGTCCACCTTGCCCTGACGGCGGCCGCCACATTCGCCCTCCCCGCCGCGTCGTGGGCGCAGGCCGCGTCGTCCGGCGAAGTCGCCTTTGCCATCGCGCCCACCACGCTGGATGTCGCGCTGGGCCAGTTCGGCGTGGCCGCCAAGGTCACGGTGGCGGCCTCGCCCGCCCTGACGCGCGGCGTGCAGACGCAAGGCTTGTCGGGCCGGTACACCGCGGAACAGGGCCTGTCCCGATTGCTGGCCGGCACCGGCCTGCAGGCGGTCGCCAACGCCAATGGCGAGGGTTACCACTTGCGGCGCATCCCGCAGGACACGCCGGGCGTGTCCACGCTGGCGCCGGTGACGGTGACCGGCATGACCAACGATCCCGTCACCGAAGGCACCGGCAGCTACACCAGCCGCGTCGTCACCATCGGCAAGGGCCGCCAGACGCTGAAGGAAATTCCCCAGTCGGTCACCGTTGTGACCCGCCAGCGCATGGACGACCAGAACGCCAACACGCTGGACGAGGTGCTGGCCAACAGCACCGGCATGACGCTCTACAAGAGCCCGATGGGCGGCAGCTACGTGTATTCGCGCGGCTTTCGCGTGGACAGCTACCAGTTCGACGGCGTGAACCGCGCCTTCTACTATCCCCAGGCCGACAGCTTCACCACCGAAACCGTGACGCTGGACCGCGTGGAGATCATCCGCGGCGCCACCGGGCTGCTGCAAGGCGCCGGCTCGCCAAGCGCGGCCGTCAACCTGGTGCGCAAGCGCCCGCTGGCCGAAACCCAGGTGCAGATGCTGGCCAGCGGCGGCTCGTGGAACAACTATCGCGCCGACATCGACGCCAGCGCGCCGCTCAACGAAGCCGGCACGCTGCGCGCCCGCGGCGTGGCCAGCTACAACGACCGCGAATACTTCTACGACAGCGCGAAAAGCCGCACCGGCGTGCTGTACGGCGTGCTGAGCTATGACTTCACGCCGGACACCACCCTGACCGGCGGCGTCAGCTACGAGGAACTTCGCTCCACGCCCTTCTTCCACGGCCTGCCGCATTACAGCAACGGCGACGACATCGGTTTGAAGCGGTCAACCTCGCTGGGCCAGGACTGGAACCGCTGGAACGGCAAGCAGACCACCGTCTTTGCCGAGCTGGCGCATCGCTTCAACAAGGACTGGTCGCTCAAGCTGACCGGCACGTCCACCCAGGAATCCAACGATTCGAAGTACGCGTTCACGGAAGGCGCCGTGCATCCCGTGACCGGCCTGGGGCCCATGCTGTACGCAGGCCTGTTCGACATGTCCACGCACAACAAGGCGTTGAACCTGGATGTGGACGGCGCCTTCGAGGCGCTGGGCCGCAAGCACTCGGTGACCTTCGGCGCCAGCATCAACGAACTGACCAGTAAGAACGATTTCGCGCTGAACCGCCTGAACCGCGCGGTGAACGTGTGGAACCCGGATCACCATGTGCCGGAACCCACCGACGACTGGATGCGCGAGAACGCCTACCGCAGCGCCGCGACCATCGTGAAGATGAAGCAGACCGGCGTGTACGGCGTCGGCCGCTTCAGCCTGGCCGACCCTCTGACGCTGGTGGCCGGCGCGCGCGTGAGCTGGTACGAGAACACCAGCCACTATCGCGACAGCGGCGAGCAGTACGTCGATCCCTACAAGGACAACGGCGTCGTCACGCCCTACGGCGGCCTGATCTACGCGTTCAATCCGCAGTGGTCCGGTTATGTCAGCTACGCGCAGATCTTCGAACCGCAGAACGCGGTGGACGCATCGGGCAAGGTGCTCGATCCCATCGTGGGCAAGAACTACGAGATCGGCCTGAAGGGCGAGCTGATGGATGGGCGTCTGAACACGTCCATCGCGCTCTTCCGCGTCGATCAGAAGAACCGCGCGCAAGAGGATCTGACCAGCGTGTGCTCGACGGGCGACATCTGCTACCTGTCGAGCGGCAAGGTGCGCAGCCAGGGCCTGGACGCCGAGATCAGCGGCGAAGTGGCCCCGGGCTGGCAACTGTTTGCGGGCTACACGTTCAACACGCTGAAGTTCCTGGACGACACCTCGGTCACCAACACCAACTTCGCGCGCACCGTCACGCCCAAGCACATCCTGCGCCTGTGGTCCGACTACCGGCTGCCGGGTGAACTGTCGGCATGGTCGCTGGGCGGCGGCGTGAACTACCAGACGGGCAGCTACACGGAAACGCGCTCGGTGCGGGTCTCGCAAGGGTCTTACGCGGTGTGGAATGCGCGCGTCGCGTACCAGATCAACAAGAACTGGTCGGCGGCGTTGAACGTGAACAACATCTTCGACAAGACCTACTACCAGACCATCGGCGCGCCGGGTTGGGGCAGTTTCTATGGCGATCCGCGCAACGCCACGCTGACGGTCCGCGGCACGTTCTGACGCGGGACCGGAAAGGCGCGCGGCGCGCTGGCCATCGCCAGGCCTGCGCCGCGCGCCGCGTCAATTCAAGACGTGTAGCATCAACTGAAGACGTGCAGCGCGCCCAGCGCCAGAATCAGCGCAGGCGGCATTACCAAGACGCCCAGCCGCAGAAAGCTCAGCGCGCTGATGTGCATGCCTTCGCGGCGCACGGCCAGCAGCCACAGCAAGGTGGCGAGCGAGCCGCTGACCGACAGATTGGGGCCCAGGTCGATACCGATCAGCAGCGCGGCATTAGCCGTGCTGGACAGGTCGGCCATGCGCGCCAGCGTGCCCGCCATCAACCCCGCAGGCAGATTGTTGATGACGTTGCCCGACAGCGCGGCGCCCACGCCGCCAGCCCAAAGCGCGGCGTCCGCGGACAGGCCGCGCATCAGGTCCGCCAGATCCTGCAGCACGCCGCTGGCGGCCATGCCTTCGACCAATACGAACAGCCCGGCCACCAGGGGCAGCACGCCCCACGCGACACCCTTGATGAGCCGCAGCGGCCCCGACCGCGTTACCGCCAGCACCAGCGCCGCCGACACGCAGCCGGCAATCAGCGTCGGCAAGCCCAGGCGATGGCCGAGCGCCGACGTGATCAGCAGCGTCCCCGCCGTGAGGGCCACGCCCAGCGCGGCCATGCGCAGCGGCCATGTCATGGGCGGCAACGGCGGCGAAGCTTTCAACGGCTGCCGCAGATCATCGCGAAACACCAGCCGAAGCGTCACGTACGTGGAGCCGATGGCCAAGACGGAGGGCAGCGCAAAGTGCGCCAGCCATGGCCCCAGCGCGGGCATGCGGTCGCCGAACACGACCAGATTGGCCGGATTCGAGATCGGCAGGACGAAGCTGGCCGCGTTGGCGATGAAGGCGCAGACGTACAGGTACGGCAACGGCGGCGCGCCGACCACCCGCGCCACAGCATAGACCGCGGGCGTCAGCACGACCGCGGTGGCATCGTTGGACAGCAGCACGGTGACCACCGTGCCCACCAGAAACACCAGATCGAAGAGCCGCCGGGCGGACCCGGCCGCGTGATCGGCAGCCGCCACCGCCACCCAGTCGAACAAGCCTGCCTGCCGGGCGACTTCTGCCACCAGCATCATGCCGATCAGGAACAGGTAGACGTCGGTGCCTTCCAGAATGGCGCTGCCCGCCTTGGCGGCCGGCAGCAAGCCCAGCGCCACCAGCGCGACCGCGCCGGCGGTGGCCCAAACGTACTCGGGGAGCCGCCACGGACGAAAAAGAATGGCCATGGTGGTCGCGGCGGCAATCAACCAGATCACGGCGTTGGATAGCGACATGCTTTCAGAAGAGGATCAAGGAAGGGAATTGGAAGCCGATGCGGCGGTCGCCGGGGCGGCCACGCGCGTTTCCGGCAACACCAGCAAGGTCATGCAAGCCAGGCCGGCAATGCCTGCCAGCGCCAGAAACGCTGCACTGTAACCCGCGTGCTGCACGATCAGGCCGGCGAGCCCGTTGCTGAGCGCCGCGCCGATACCGAACACCGTGGTGACGGCGCCCAGGCTGGCGTTGAACCGGCCGCTGCCCTGGGTCAGGTCCAGCACCATCAGGGGCAGGACAGCGCCGAAGATGCCCGCGCCGATGCCGTCGAGCAACTGCACGCCCACCAGCCACGCCGTGTCATCCGAAAACGTGTAGAGCACGCCGCGCAGCGGCAGGATGAGGAAACCGAACAGCAGCAGCGGTTTGCGCCCCCACTGGTCCGCATAGCGCCCCACGGCCATGGCGGCGGGAATCATGACGAACTGCGCGGCGACGATGCAGACCGCCGTGAGCGGCGTGGCGAGCGCCGGGTTCGCCAGGGCAAGCTTCTGCCCGACCAGCGGCAGCATGGCCGCGTTGGCCAGGTGGAACAGCGCGCAGCTCAGCGCCAGCAGCACGAGCGGCCGGTTGGACAGCAACTGGCGCAGTGGCACGGGCTGCGCATGCGCGGCGGCATCGTGGCCGGGCTCCAACCCGCGCGCCTTGTCCAGATCGATATGCGCGGGAAGACGCATCGTGGCGGCCAGGCTGGCCAGCGCCATCGCCGCCATCAGGTAGAACACCGCGACCGGCCCCCACACATACGCCAGCCCACCCGCGAGCAGCGCCGCGAAACCGTTGCCCGCGTGGTTGAACGACTCGTTGCGCGCGATGCGTTCCGTGAAGGCGTGCGCGGTGGTCAGTCCCAGGGTGATGCCCGCAATTGCGGGCGCGAACACCGATGACGCGACGCCTGCCACCGCCTGCGTCAGCGTGACCCAGACAAAGTTCGGGTTGGCCAGGACCGCCATGCACGCCACCGTCACGAGCACGGCGGCGGCAATCAGCAACGCGCGCTTGTTGGAGGCGCGGTCCACCAGCGCGCCGGCCGGCGTCTGGGCTGCCAGCGCCGCCAGCCCGGATATCGTCATGACGAGCCCGATGCTGTCAGGGCGCCAGTGATGGACGGCAAGCAGATAGATGGCGAGATAGGGGCCAAGCCCGTCCCGCACATCGGCCACGAAGAAGTTCAGCCAATCGAGAGGGCGCGTTGCGGGCGATGGAGAGTGCAAGGCAGACGTGGAAAGCGTGGATGTCGATCGGTGTCGGCCTGAAATCGGCGCGAGGCCTTTGCCTCGGTTCGCCGGATATGCCGGAGCCGCGCGCCAGGCATGCGCCAGCGTTCGGATGGCGCATCTTAGATCACAACGATCCGGGCGTCAGCGACAATGCGCTACAGCGGCGCGGCGTTCAACGCGCTGTCAGTTTCAGGTCTGCATGATGCGTCATGCGCTGGCAGGTTGCACCCCGCGCCTCACCTCGCTCGGGGGCTGGCCATACGCGCGCAGGAACGCCCGCCGCATGCGATTGCGGTCCGCGAAACCGGTATCGCGCGCCACGATATCCAGGGAATGCCGCCCTTCTTCCAGCATCCCGCGGGCCGCTTCCAGCCGCAGCAGTTCCACCACCTTGGCGGGGGAATGCCCGGTCTCGTCACGGAACACCCGGCTGAACTGGCGTGGCGACAAGCTGGCCGCCTCGGCCAGTTCCTCCACTGTCAACGCGTTGCGCAGATGCTCCTTGGCATAGACCAGCGCCCGTTGCACGCGGTCGGAGCGCGGTTCCAGTTCGAGCAAGGCAGAGAACTGCGACTGGCCACCCGGCCGCCGGTGATAGACCACCAGCCGGCGCGCGACGTCGCGGGCCAGCGCCGCACCGTGGTCGTCTTCGATCAAGGCAAGCGCCAGGTCAATGGCGGCCGACATGCCAGCCGACGTCCAGATGTTGCCGTCGCGCACGAAGATGCGGTCAGGGTCGACGCGCACTTCGGGAAAGCGTTCCTGCAAGCTGCGCGCATGTGCCCAGTGGGTGGTGGCGGTGCGGCCGTTCAACAGGCCGGCCTGCGCGAGGACGAACGCGCCCGTGCAGACGCCCGCGACACGGCGCGCTTCGGTGGCGGCGCGCGCCACGTAGCGGGCCAGGCCGGGCGAGATCGGCCCTGGCATCAGTTCGCCCGCCACGATCAGGGTGTCGGGCATGACGCCCAGGGCGACAGTCTCGATGCCGGCGTTCATGGTGGACCGGATGAGGCCGCCGCCTTCCGACAGGATGGTGACGCGGTAGCCGTCGCGGTCCAGGGCGATGTTGGCGAATTCGAATGCCGCCAGCGCTGCCAGGCCCATCACCTGGAAGCCGTCTTCGAGAATGAGGCCGATCTGGCGCATGTTTAAACCTTTGTCTGGAAATGACGCTTTAAGGCTATTTGAGCCGCGAGTACTCGTCAACCGATGAATTGCTCGGGGGACGCGATGTGGTCTGCTTGCGCAGCATTTATCCCGTCAGCACGACGGACGGGGAGGTACACAAAAAATCAGCATGTCCTAAAACGACGCTTTATTGACATTTGAGACAAACTCAAACTGCCTCATAGTGCCAACACCGCGATCTGAAACGAACCCAGACGCTCACAACCGACCGAGGCACCGACATGAAACTGACCCAAAACACAATCTTCATCACTGGCGGCACTTCCGGCATCGGCCGCGCGCTGGCCGTCGCTTTCCACGACCTGGGCAACAAGGTCATCATCGCCGGCCGCCGGCAGGCGCTGCTGGACGAGATCGCAGCGGCGCATCCGGGCATCGAAGGCATCCAGCTCGACATCTCGGACGCTCAGGACATCGACCGCGTCGCCAAGACCCTGATCGCCAAGTACCCGTCGCTGAACGTGCTGATCAACAACGCGGGCATCATGCCGTTCGATGACCCGTCGTCCCAGATTGACGACGCCGTGTCGCAGCAGATCCTGGAAACGAACCTGCTGGGGCCGATCCGCCTCACGTCCGCCCTCATCCAGCATCTGAAGGCGCAACCGCGCGCGACGATCATCCACAACACGTCGATGCTTGCCTATGTCCCGATCGCCTCAAACGCCGTCTATTCCGCATCCAAGGCCGCACTGCATTCGTACGCGTTGTCGCAGCGGTTCATGCTGCGCGACACCAACGTGACGGTCCAGGAAATCGCGCCGCCGTGGGTCGACACGGACCTCATCAAGAAAAGCGGCGATCCGCGCGCCATGCCGCTGGATGCGTTCATCGCCGAGACAATGCAGAAGCTGGCGACGGACGCGCCCGAGGTGCTGGTCGACGCCATTCGTGACCTGCGGGACAACCCCGGCTCGAACGAGCATGGGTTCGTGAATGCGTTCAATCAGAGCCTGGTCGACAATCCGATCCCGGTCTGAGGCCGCGCGAGGGGCGCCGCCGGAATTCCCCTACGCCCGCCCCGCCGCCACGTTCACGCTGATCGCGATGATGAACACATTGAAGAAGAACGCGATGACGCCATGCGTCATCGCCATCCGCCGCAGCCGCCGGTTGACGATCTGCACGTCCGACACCTGGAACGTCATGCCCAGCACCAGCGAGAAATACGCGAAGTCCCAGTAGTCGGGGTCGTCCGTGCCCGGAAAGTCCAGACCCTTGTGCATGGCGTTCTTATGGCCGTAGTACCCGTGGGCGTAGTGCAGCGCGAAGATCATGTTCATGTAAAGCCACGACAGCACGATGGTCACGGCGGCGGCCAGCGTGTCCACCAGGGCGCCGACGCTGCTTTGCGCATGCAGTTCGACCCACAGCGCAACGAGCACCATGCAGGACAGCGCGACGCTGCTCCACAGGACGCCAGTACGGCCCACATCGTGCTGGCGGGCGTGCAGGCGCATGGAAGCGGCGCTGGTGCGGCCGAACACGCGCACGGTCAGGATCAGGAAGACCAGCGCCCCGGCGTCAAAGCCCAGCAGGAGGGCGAGGCTGGGCGTCAGGCCGGCGGCGTATAACCCGCCCGCGACGACGAGCAGCAGGCCGGCGCACAGCATCAGCCGGCGATGGGCGTCGAAGAACGGCAGCGGCTCGGCATTCGACGCCGCGCCGGCGCCGGCATCGCGGGGCGTGTCTTGCTCGGCGCGGTCATCCCGGGTGCTGCGGCCCCGGGCGCTTTCATCTAAAGCGTTTTCGTCTGAAGCGTTTTCGTCTGAAGCGTTTTCGTCTGTGAGCGGCTGCATGGCGGGCTCCTCTCCGCAGTGCGCACCCGTGGCGCGTATCGCGCGCTGGGCTCGCAAGAGTCCCCTACGCTAACTGATACCAAGCAAACCGGCCAGCGCGCCCGCGAAAAGCAGCCACAGCGGGTGAATCCGCGTGACGCTGCCCAGGATCGCCACGATGGCGGCGATGGCGCCCAGCAACCACGTATGGACAGACGCCTCGGTGATGAGCGAGGCGCTGGCCGCGACCAGGCCGACGGTCATCGGGAAGATGCCCGCCTGAATGACCCCGCGCCACGGGCGGTCCTTGAATTTCTCCCACAATCCCAGCGCAATGACGGTGATGATCGACGACGGGCCAAACTTGGCGATGGTCGTGGCAAGCACGCCCGGCAACCCCGCGACGTGCCAGCCGACCAACGTGACGACCATCAGATTGGGCCCCGGCGCGGCCTGGCCCAGCGCGAAGAGCGCGGAAAAGTCGGCGGCGGTCATCCAGCCGTGCACCTCCACGACCTGGCGCTGCATCTCGGGCAGGATGGTGTTGCCGCCGCCGAAGGCCAGCACGGACAGCTGGGTAAAAATCAGGACGAGCGCGATCAGTGTGTGAATCATCGACGTTGCCTCCAGACCATCAGGATGCTGAGCGGCGTCAGGACCGCCATGGTGGGCAGCAACGGAATGCGCAGCACGGCAATCGCAATGAAACAGGCGGTGGCGACCACGCCCGCCAGCCAGTCGCGGCGCTTGATGACCGGCATGCCGATCTTCACCGCCATCGAGATCAGCAACCCGGCCGCGGCGGCGGCCAGGCCGGCGAACAGGTGCTGGATGTCGGGATCGTTCTGGAACCGGTCGTAGACCATGCCCAGCATGATGACGATGATGGACGGCGCCAGGATCAGGCCCATCAGCGCGGCGAAGGCGCCGCGCGGACCGCGGAATTTCATGCCCAGGGCGACGGACAGGTTGATGATGTTGCCGCCCGGCAGGAACTGGCACAGGCCCAGCAGTTCGGTGAATTCGGCGCCGGTCAGCCAGCGGTGCTTTTCGACGACCATGCGACGGGCCAGGGGCAAGGCGCCGCCAAAGGCGGTCAGGCCCAGCACGAGGAATCCGTAGAACAACTGGCCGCAAGTAGGGGGAGGCCGTACGCCGGCCTCGTCAAGGGGAAGTGCTGCGTTCATTTTTTTGGTGGCCGGCGCAAGGCCGGCGATGGGAGCTGGCGGGGGGGCCGCGCCAGGGGTGGATAACGAACTTGCAGCGTACGCTTCGCCTTGAATAATGTCTAATATATGACAAGTTCAAAACTCATATCGAACAAATATGGCAAGCGTAGATTTACGGCTCCTGCGTTATTTCCTGGCGGTCGCCGAGGAATCCCACCTGACCAAGGCCGCCGCCCGGCTCGGCATTCGCCAGCCCCCACTCAGCCAGCAGATCCGGGTGCTGGAGGCCGAGCTGGGCGTGACCCTGTTCCACCGATTGCCGCGCGGCATGGAACTCACGGAAAGCGGCCGCGCGTTGCTGGATGATGCGCGCAACATCATCGCGATGGTGGACCAGGCCGTGGACGGTGTGCGGCGGGTGTCACAGGGCGAGGCGGGCCGCTTGACGGTGGGGTTCACGGGGTCGGCGGCATTTCATCCGTTCGTGCCGTCGGTCATCCGCCGTTTCCGCGAAAGCGCGCCGCACGTGCATCTGGTGCTGGAAGAAAGCAGCACCGGGGAACTGCGCGAGGCCGTGGCCGAAGGACGCATCGATGTCGCCTTCATCCGCGGCGCGCACGCGGACCCGGGCGTGCAGATGGAAACCGTGCTTGAAGAGGCCATGCTGGCGGCCTTTCCGGCCGACCATCCCGCCGTCAAGGGCCGCACGCGCAAGCGCATCGCGCTGGCGGAACTGGCGGACGAATCGCTGATCCTGTACCGGCGTCACAGCGGCCCGGGCTTGTACGACGCGATCATTGCCGCCTGCAGCGCCGAAGGCTTCAGCCCGCGCGTCACGCAGGAAGCGCCGCGCATGCTGTCCACGCTGAGTTTTGTTGCCGCGGGGCTGGGCGTGTCGCTGGTGCCGGCGTCGCTGCGCCGCGTGAACATCGAAGGCGTGGTGTACGTCAGCGTGACGCACCCGAAAGCCCTGCGCGCGCCGCTGAACCTGATCTGGCGCGATGCGCCGCTGTCGGGCGCCGCGCGCAAGCTGATCGACGAGGCGCGGCGGCAGCGGGACGCATCGCCGGCGGCGGAAAGCCAATAAACCCGCCAATAGACCCGCCAGTAGACCCGCCAGTAGTCCCGCCAGTAGTCCCGCCAATAGACCCGCCAGTAAACCCGCCGCTGAACCCCGCCGCTGAACCCCGCCGGCAGAACGCCAGTAGGCCCCGGCGCTACACTTGCCGCCACCGCATCCTGCATAGACCAACGTCTTTCCATGCTTTCCGAATCCCCCATCGGCGTGTACGACTCCGGCGTCGGCGGGCTGAGCGTCCTGCGCGCGATCCGCGACGCGCTGCCCAACGAGTCCCTGCTCTACGTCGCCGACTCCGCCCATGTGCCCTACGGGGAAAAGACCCAGGCGTTCGTCGAGCGCCGCGCCTGCGCCATCGCCGACTATTTCGTGTCGCAGGGCGCCCGCGCCATGGTGGTGGCCTGCAACACCGCCACCGCCGCGGCGATCGCGTTGCTGCGCAAGCGTCATCCCGAGCTCATCATCATCGGCGTCGAACCCGCCATCAAACCCGCGGCGCACCTGACGCATACGGGTGTGGTCGGCGTCTTTGCCACGACGGGGACGCTGGCCAGCCCCAAGTTCGCCGCGCTCGTGCAGCGCGAGGCGCCCGAAGTGCGCATCCTGCTTCGCCCTTGCCCGCAGTGGGTCCGGCTGGTCGAGCAAGGCGTGCTCTCGGGCCCCGAGGCCGCTGAGGCCGTGCGCGCACCGGTGGCCGAATTGCGCGAGGCCGGCGCGGACGTACTGGTGCTGGGCTGCACGCACTTTCCCTTTCTGCGCGACGTGATCCAGGACGCCGCCGGCCCTGGCGTGCCGCTGCTGGAAACGGGCGCGCCGGTGGCGCGCTGGCTGCGCCACCAACTGCAGGAACGCGGCCTGCTGAGGGATCGCGGTCCGGGCGGACTGCGCTTGCAGACCACCGGCGAAGCGCCCGCGCTGGCGCGCCAGGCGAGCCTGCTGCTGGGCACTGCAATGACGGCGGAGACGGTGCCCGACGCGTGGCGGGGAACGCCCTCCCCTTGATCCGACGCATCGCCGGGGCGCCGCCGGCGGGGCGAATGTGGGATACAGTGGAACGCACGCCCCCCTACGGTTCGCAAGGAGACGCTCATGAAACGCATCCTGATTCCCGTCGATGGTTCAGAACCCGCCCTGAACGCGGTCAACGCGCTGCTCGACGCGCGCCGCTACGATCCCGTCGAACGCGTGGACCTGCTGACAGTCCAGATTCCCTTGAAGGCCGGCGCGTTCGGCAGCGGCCTGTCGCAGGAAGAGATCGACGCCTATCACCAGGAAGAAGGCGAGGCCGCGGTTGAGGCCGCGCGCGCACTGCTGACGCAGGCCGGCGTGCCGTTCGAGACCCACATCCAGGGCGGCGCGGCCGCCGAGACGATCGTGCGCGTGGCCGAAGAAACCGGCGCAAACGAGATCTTCATGGGGACACGGGGGCTGGGGTCCGTGTCAGCGCTTTTCATGGGGTCGGTCGCCACGGGCGTGCTTTCCCTGACCGAACTGCCGGTCACGCTGGTCAAGTAAGGAGCTGCGATGCTGAATATCCTTGTTCCCGTCGACGGCTCCGAAAACGCCGACCGCGCCGTCGTGTACGCCCGCCGCCTCGCGCAGGGCGCCAAATCGGCGCGCATCCATCTCATCAACATCCAGACTCCGCCACGCGGACGCGCCGGGGTGTCGCGCCTGATCACGCAGGACATGATCAATGACTTCTACGCCCGCGAAGGCCGCGAAGCGTCAGAAGAGGCGCGCAAGCAGCTGGATTCGGCCGGCGTGGACTACGTCAGTCATGTGGTCTTTGGCAACGCCCCGGCGGAAATCGCGGGTTATGCGCAGGACCATGGCTGCGCGCGCATCGTCATGGGCACGCGCGGCAATGGCAAGCTGACCAACATCCTGATCGGGTCGGTCGCCAATCAGGTCGTGCAGTTGGCGCACGTGCCGGTCACGCTGGTGAAGTAGGCGAGCGTCATGCCTACCCTGCGCATCCTGCCGGCGGCCGTCCTGGCGTTGACGCTGCTCAGCGCCTGCGGCGAGGTTGCCAAGCTGCCCGTCGAAGCGGGCATGGGTCCTGATCCCCAACTGCCGCCGCCCAACACCACGCTCATTCCCACGGTGAACACGGCCCAGGCCGTGGGCTGGCAGGACGGCGCGCAGCCGACGCCCGCCGCCGGCCTTGCCGTCACCGCCTACGCCAGCGGACTGGACCATCCGCGCTGGCTGTACGTGCTGCCCAACGGCGATGTGCTGGTCGCCGAGACCAACGCGCCGCCTAAGCCCGAGGACGCGCCGGGCGGCATCAAGGCGTGGGCCACGGGGTTGGTGATGAAGCGGGCCGGCGCCAAGACCGTCAGCGCAAACCGCATCACGTTGCTGCGCGATGCCGACCACGACGGCGTCGCCGAAACGCGGACCGTCCTGCTGCAAGACCTGAATTCACCGTTCGGCATGGTGCTCGTCGGCAACCATCTTTATGTCGCGAATGCGGATGCAGTCGTGCGCTTTCCCTTTACGCCGGGGCAGACGCACATCACCGCCCCCGCCGAGAAGGTCACCGACCTGCCTGCGGGCCTGAACCATCACTGGACCAAGAACCTCATCGCCAGCCCGGACGGGTCGCGGCTGTACGTGTCCGTCGGCTCGAACAGCAACGTGGGCGAAAACGGCATGGACATCGAGGAGGGCCGCGCCGCCATCTGGGAGCTGGACGTGGCCAGCGGCCAGAAGCGCCTTTTTGCGACGGGGTTGCGCAATCCGGTCGGCATGGCGTGGGGGCCGGACGGCAAGACGCTGTGGACAGCGGTCAACGAGCGCGATGAACTGGGCAGCGACCTTGTTCCCGACTACATGACCTCTGTGCGCGACGGCGGCTTCTATGGCTGGCCGTACAGCTATTTCGGCCAGCACGTCGATACGCGTGTGACGCCGCCGCGGCCGGACCTCGTGGCGCAGGCCATCGTGCCCGATTACGCGCTGGGCCCGCACACCGCCTCGCTGGGCTTGGCGTGGTCCGGCGGCGCCAAGCTGCCGGCGCCCTTCGTCAACGGCATGTTCGTCGGCCAGCACGGATCTTGGAACCGCGATCCGCGCAGCGGCTACAAGGTGATCTTCGTGCCCTTCGACCAGAACCAGCCCGCCGGTCCGGCCCTGGACGTGCTGACCGGATTTCTCAATGACGCCGGCCAGGCGCAGGGCCGGCCGGTAGGCGTGGCCATCGACGCGCAGGGCAGCCTGCTGGTGGCGGACGACGTGGGCAACGTGATCTGGCGCGTGGGGTCCAAGCCGTAGCCGTCCGCGTCCGGCGTCTTGGGCCACACGCCCACCCGCCCCTACAATGGCCGCTCCCGAATTCCAGACTGGAGCGAGCATGAGCACGGAAAAAGTGGCGATCCTCACGGCGGCCGGCAGCGGCATGGGTGCGGCGGCGGCGCGCAAGCTGGCGGCGGACGGCTACCGCGTGGCCATCCTGTCCTCGTCCGGCAAGGGCGCGGCGCTGGCGCAGGAACTGGGCGGCCTGGGCGTCACCGGCTCAAACCGCTCGACCGAAGACCTGTCCCGCCTGGTTGAAGCCACCCTGCAGAAGTGGGGCCGCGTCGATGCGGTGGTCAACAGCGCCGGCCACGGTCCCAAGGGTCCGCTGCTGGAGATCAGCGACGACGACTGGCATCTGGGCATGGAGTTCTACCTGCTGAACGTCGTGCGCATCACCCGCCTGGTCGCGCCGGTGATGAAGCAGCAGCAGTCCGGCGCCATCGTCAACATTTCCACCTACGCCACCTTCGAGCCGGAAGCGCTGTTTCCGACGTCGGGCGTGTTCCGCGCGGGCCTTGCCGCCTTCACCAAAGTGTTCACCGACGAATACGCGCAGCACAACGTGCGCATGAACAACGTGCTGCCCGGCTTCATCGACAGCCTGCCCGAAAAGGAAGACCGCCGCGTGCGCATTCCGATGGGCCGCTACGGCACGGCGCAGGAAGTGGCGGACCTGATCGCGTTCCTGGCCTCCGACGCGTCGTCCTACATCACCGGCCAGAACATCCGCATCGACGGCGGCATCACGCGCTCCGTGTGACCCGCGCGGTATGACGCGCGCGCGACGCGTCATATCCGCCTGATCTCATGCGTTTGGTGTAGTCCCTCGTCCGAATGACGGTATTGAACGCCCCGCCGGGCTTTTAGTACCGTAGGTTTTCGCATTTGACGAGGTGCCCGGCGCATGACCGCTACGCCGTCAGCGGCTGCGCAGCAGTCCGCATCCCCGACTCCCGGCCAGGCCTCGCGCTTTCTGGCGCAGGCGACGTTCGGCCCCACGCCGGCCGACATAGACGCCGTCGTACGCGGCGGCTACGCGGCGTGGCTGGACGCGCAGCTGGCGATGCCGCCGTCGCAGACGCACTTCGACTGGCTGCTGCAAAAGAACCGGAATACCGAGGCCTTCAAGGGCAACGGCATCAACGCGCCGCTGGAATCGACGTTGTGGCGCAAGTTCATCAGTGCGCCCGATCAGGTGCGCACGCGGGTTGCGTTCTCGCTGTCGGAGATCTTCGTCGTCGGCGTTTCGTCCATCACGGCGTCGTGGCCGCTTTTTGGCGCGGCGGGCTTCATGGACCTCTTGGCCAAGCACGCGCTGGGCAACTACCAGGACCTGCTGACCGCCGTGACGCAGAACCTGTCGATGGGCTGCATGCTGACCTATCGCGGCAACCGCAAGGAAGATCCCAAGACCGGCCGCCACCCCGACGAAAACTATGCGCGCGAGGTGATGCAGCTGTTCAGCATCGGCCTGCTGGTGCTGAACCAGGACGGCACGGTGAAGATGGTGAACGGCGCGCCCGTCGAAACCTACACCAATGCGGACGTGCAGGGGCTGGCCAAGGTCTTCACGGGCTGGGACATCAACGGGCCGGAGACGAACGTGGAGTTTCATCGCCGTCCCATGGCGCTGAACAACGCGTTGCACTCGATGTCGGAAAAGCGCTTCCTGGGCGCGGTCATCCCGCCCGGCACCGACGGCCATCTGTCGCTCAAGCGCGCCATGGAGGTCATCAGCGCCCATCCCAATGTCGGGCCTTTCATCGGCATGCAGCTCATCCAGCGCATGGTGACCAGCAATCCCAGTCCCGCGTACGTGGGGCGCGTGTCAGCCGTGTTCAACGACGACGGCACGGGCCAGCGCGGCAATTTGAAGGCCGTGGTGCGCGCCATCCTGCTGGACCCCGAGGCGCGCCAGCCGGACCTGTCTTCGCCCCATTGGGGCAAGGTGCGCGAGCCCATCCTGCGCTTTTCGGGCTGGGCCCGGGCATTTGGGGCCACGTCCACCAACGGCGAATGGGCCATGCCGGACACCACAGACAACACGATCCGGTTGGCGCAGAGTCCCATGCGGTCGGCCACGGTGTTCAACTTCTTCCGGCCCCGTTACGTGCCGCCGGTCACCGAACTGGCCCGCCGCCATCTGGTCGCCCCGGAACTGCAGATCACGGACGAGACCAGCATTGCGGGCTACCTGAACTTCCTGGCGATCTACGCGGACCGCGGCTGGGAGGATCTGCAGACGAGCTATACGCCCGAGATCGCGCTGGCCAAGGATCCCGAGGCGCTGGTGGCGCGCGTCGTGCTGCTGCTGGCGGGCGACGCCTTCAGCGCACGCACGGCGGCGTCCATCGCCAAGGCCGTGGCCACGCTGCCGCCGGACCGCCCGCGCGACCGGGTTCGCGCCGCGATCATGCTGGTGGCCGCCACGCCCGAATACCTGGTGCAGAAATGACAGACCGCCGCGACCTCGACCGCCGTGCCTTCCTGCTGCGCGCCTTTGCGCTGGGCGCGACCCGCGCGGCCGCCCCGCTGGCGCTGAACCTGGCCGCCATCGGCGCCGCTGCCGCGCAATCCGCCCCTCCCTCGTACAAGGCGCTCGTGTGCGTCTTCCTGTACGGCGGCAACGATCCCTACAACACGCTGGTCCCGTACGATCCGTCGTCGTACCGCGCGTATTCCACGGCCCGCAGCGATATCGCGCTGCCCCGCGACGCGCTGCGCGCCACCCTGCTGCGCGGCAAGGCCGACACGCAGGGCGGCATGCAGTTTGCGCTGGCCCCCGCGCTGGCGCCGCTGGCCCCGCTGTACGAACGTGGCGACATGGCGGCGCTGCTCAACGTGGGACCGCTGATTGTGCCCACGACCAAGGCCGAATACATCGGGGCGCGCGTGCCGCTGCCGCCCAAGCTGTTCTCGCACAATGACCAGCAATCGGTCTGGCAGGCATTGGCGCCGGAGGGCGCATCGTCGGGTTGGGCCGGCCGCCTGACGGATCTGTTCGCGGGCGCCAACGCGCAGCGCACCTTCACCGGCATCACGGCGGGCGGCAGCACGGTGCTGCTGGCCGGGCGCAAGGTGGCCGGTTATCGCGTGGGCATCAACGG
>Ga0213828_1001303_pt1 | contig 20855 bp, 15 predicted proteins | sample MC6MC0897MG_FD_180664 | JGI IMG/M metagenome (GOLD analysis project Ga0213828, IMG submission 180664) | Enriched soil aggregate microbial communities from Iowa State University, Ames, United States - MC6-MC0897-MG | ecosystem: Environmental > Terrestrial > Soil > Unclassified | place: USA: Iowa... | reverse complement strand
GCCCTAAGGCGTTCGCTGCGCCTGCGGTCCGCGCGAAGGGGTGCCCAAGCCACGCTTCATCTCATTTTCATTCCAGCTCCCGGCTTGTCGGCGGACCGAGCCCCAAAGGAGTTGGCATGCCTGCCATCCATGCTTCTCGTCATCACGGCCTGCTCGATCTGGCCGACCTGCGCAAACGCGCCAAACGCTTGCTGAAAGCTGTAAACAACGGCGAAGCCGGGGCGTTCAACCTTGGCGCGCAGTAGGTCGAGCAGCGTCAAATGCTGCTGGCGCTTGATCTCAAAGGGACTCAACCTTTTCAAGCGCCAGCACTTACCCGCCGCATCACCATGCCCACCAGCACCACATTGACCAGTGCCAGCAGGCATAAGGTCACCAATACCCCCATCGAGCCAAAGTGCTCAAACAGATATCCACCCACCAGCGGCGTCAAGGCCTGACCGATCAGCGAAGGCCGCGACATGCGCCCCATCAGCAGCACATACTGCGCGGGTGGCATCATTGCCAGCGGCAATAGCCCGCGCACGATCGCCCGCAAGCCGTTACCGCAACCGAATACCAGCAGGCCCACAGCCGTGGCCGCCGGCACCAGCGTCACCAGCAGCAAGCCCACCAGCACCAGGCTTACCCAGGCCAGCGCCGTCCAGATCGGGTGGCGCTTGCCCGCCAGAATCTGCAGCAACCGCGAGGCCACCTGGCTGGGACCGAGCATCGCCGCCAGGCCGATCGCCACCGGCAGCGAATGCCCAAGGCCCTGGAGCACGGCGACCAGCTGCACGGCAATCGCCGTCATGATGATCGCGCCAATAGCGAACATGCCGGTCAACAGCAGGTAGAGCTGGCGATCTACCCCAACTGCAGCGCTGTTCTGCTGTACCTTGCGCACCTCGACCTGCCCGCCCGGCGGCAATACACGCCAATACAACGGGGCTACCACCAGTAGCAGCACGACCGCATAACACACGCAGGTCATGCGCCAGCCCAGGTGCTCGATGGCCAACGCTACGGTCGGCCACGAAAGGGTCGAGGCAAAGCCGGCAATCAGGGTGATGCCAGTGATCGCTTTGCCAGCGCCTTCGCCATACAGGCCGCCCAAAGTCGAGAACAAGGCCTCGTAAAGCCCCATGGCCATGCCCACACCGATCACCGCCCAGGCCAGCAGGAACACCACCAGGCTGTGGCTGGCAGCCATGATCAGCAGGCCCACTGCAACCACCGCACCACTGGCTGCCATTTGCGGTCGGCCGCCGTAGCGCGCGACTAGGCGGCTGGACAACGGGGCGCACAGCGCCGAGACCATCAGGCTCAGCGACAACGCGCCGTACACCCACTGGCTGGGCCAGCCGGTGTCACGGCTGATCGGGTCGGCCATCACGGCCATGAGGAAGAACGAACCGCCCCAGACCAGGATTTGCAGGATGCCCAGGCAGACGATGCCGATGGGCCTGGGGAATTGGGGGGGGCTTTTCACTACGAGGCCTTGAGTCACATACGAGGGTGTCTGCACCGGCCCTTTCGTGGGGCAAGCCCGCTCCCACAGGAATCTCAGCGACGCTGAGAGCAGCATATGACCTGTGGGAGCGGGCTTGCCCCGCGAAAGGGCCAGCACAGGCACCCTACCATGCCCACCATCGATGAAATATCCCGACATATCATTCAGCGTGATAATAACCTTCGCCCCGTTCGATTCGTGCCTCACGCGCAAGACACTCACACTCCGCCCACTACTAATACATTGGCGGAGTTCTCCATGGAACAATCACTCAAACCCTTGCGCTTTCCACTCGCTGCCCTGGCAGTCGTAGTGCTCAGCGCTTGCGGTCGAACCCCCGACGCCGTGCAGGCGCCCGCCGCGCCCAAGGTCAGCGTGGCCAAGGTGATCGAGCAGCCGATCAACGAATGGGACGAGTTCACCGGCCGCCTCGAAGCCCCAGAAACCGTCGAAGTGCGGCCACGGGTCTCGGGCCAGATCGACCTGGTTGGTTTCACCGAGGGCGCGCAGGTCAAGAAAGGCGACCTGCTGTTCCAGATCGACCCACGCCCGTTCCAGGCAGAGGTCCGCCGCCTCGAAGCCCAACTGCAGCAAGCCAAAGCTACGGCCATCCGCAGCGCCAACGAAGCCCGTCGCGGCGAGCGCCTGCGTGACAGCAATGCGATCTCCGCCGAGCTTGCCGAATCGCGCAGCAGCGCCGCCGCCGAAGCCCGCGCCGGGGTCGATGCGATCCAGGCCCAACTCGACCTGGCCCGCCTGAACCTGAGCTTCACCCGCGTGACCGCGCCCATCAGCGGCCGGGTCAGCCGTGCCCAGTTCACGGCCGGCAACATCGTCACCGCCGACGTCACCCCGCTGACCAGCGTGGTCTCCACCGACAAGGTCTACGCCTATTTCGACGCCGACGAGCGCGTGTACCTCAAGTACACCCAGCTGGCGCGTGAAGGCCAGCGCGGCCAGGCCACCCCGGTGTACCTCGGCCTGACCAACGAAACCGGCAACCCGCACCTGGGCCAGATGAACTTCGTCGACAACCAAGTCAACCCGCGCACCGGCACCATCCGTGGCCGCGCCGTGTTCGACAACCGCGACGGCCAGTTCACCCCTGGCCTGTATGCCCGCCTGAAGCTGGTCGGCAGCGCCCAGTACGACGCCGTGCTGATCAACGACGAAGCCGTCGGCACCGACCTTGGCAAGAAGTTCGTGCTGGTGATGGACAAGGACAACAAAGCCGCCTACCGCGCGGTAGAGCTGGGACCGAAGCTAGAAGGCCTGCGCATCGTGCGCAGCGGCCTGGCCAAGGACGACCGCATCGTGGTCAGGGGCCTGCAGCGTGTGCGCCCAGGCTCCACGGTAACCCCGGAAGACACCCCGATGGCCAGCGAGCAGACCCTCGCCGCCCTCGCCCAACAGCGCCAGGCCCTGGAGGCCAGCAACCCGGCGCCGAAGGTAGCGGGCGCCACTGTAAAAGTCGCCAGCGCCCAAGCGCCACGCGGTTAAGGGACCACACCGATGAACTTCTCGAAATTCTTCATCACCCGGCCGATCTTCGCGGCGGTACTGTCGCTGGTACTGCTGATCGCAGGGTCGATCTCGCTGTTCCAGTTGCCGATCAGCGAATACCCCGAGGTAGTACCGCCCACGGTCGTGGTGCGTGCCAACTTCCCGGGCGCCAACCCCAAGGTGATCGGTGAAACGGTCGCCGCGCCGCTGGAGCAGGCCATCACCGGCGTGGAGAACATGCTGTACATGTCCTCCCAGTCCACCGCCGATGGCAAGCTGACACTGACCATCACCTTCGCCCTGGGCACCGACCTGGACAACGCACAGGTGCAGGTCCAGAACCGTGTCACCCGCACCCAGCCAAAGCTGCCGGAGGAAGTGACGCGCATCGGTATCACCGTCGACAAGGCCTCGCCCGACCTGACCATGGTCGTGCACCTGACCTCGCCGGACAACCGCTACGACATGCTCTACCTGTCCAACTACGCCATCCTCAACATCAAGGACGAGTTGGCGCGCCTGGGCGGCGTGGGTGATGTGCAGCTGTTTGGCATGGGCGACTACTCGCTGCGCGTGTGGCTCGACCCGAACAAGACCGCTTCGCGCAACCTGACCGCCAGCGACGTCGTTGCGGCCATCCGTGAGCAGAACCGCCAGGTTGCAGCCGGCCAGCTGGGCGCGCCACCTGCCCCTGGCTCCACCAGCTTCCAGCTGTCGATCAACACCCAAGGCCGCCTGGTCAATGAGGAAGAGTTCGAGAACATCATCATCCGTGCCGGCGCCGATGGCGAAATCACCCGCCTGAAAGACATCGCCCGGGTCGAGCTGGGCTCCAGCCAGTACGCCCTGCGCTCGCTGCTGAACAACCAGCCGGCGGTGGCGATCCCGATCTTCCAGCGCCCAGGCTCCAACGCCATCGACATCTCCGACGAAGTGCGGGCAAAAATGGCCGAGCTGAAGAAGGACTTCCCTGAGGGGATGGACTACAGCATCGTCTATGACCCGACCGTGTTCGTCCGTGGTTCGATCGAGGCGGTAGTGCACACGCTGTTCGAAGCGCTGATCCTGGTCGTCCTGGTCGTGATCCTGTTCCTGCAGACCTGGCGCGCCTCGATCATTCCGCTGCTGGCCGTGCCGGTGTCGCTGATCGGTACCTTTGCGGTGATGCACCTGTTCGGCTTCTCACTCAATGCCTTGTCGCTGTTCGGGCTGGTATTGGCCATCGGCATCGTGGTGGACGACGCCATCGTCGTGGTGGAGAACGTCGAGCGTAACATCGGGCTTGGCCTGAAGCCGCTGGAAGCCACGCAAAAGGCCATGAGCGAAGTGACCGGGCCGATCATCGCCACCGCCCTGGTGCTGTGCGCCGTGTTCGTGCCTGCGGCGTTCATTTCCGGGCTTACCGGCCAGTTCTACAAGCAGTTTGCCCTGACCATCGCCATCTCGACCGTGATCTCGGCATTCAACTCGCTGACCTTGTCGCCGGCTTTGGCGGCTGTGCTGCTCAAAGACCACCACGCGCCCAAGGACCGTTTCTCGCGGTTGCTGGAAAAGCTGCTGGGCAGCTGGCTGTTCGCGCCGTTCAACCGGTTCTTCGACCGTGCCAGCCACAGCTATGTTGGCGGCGTGCGCCGGGTCATCCGCTCCAGCGGCATCGCCCTGTTCGTCTACGCCGGCCTGATGGGCCTGACCTACCTGGGCTTCTCGTCCACCCCGACCGGTTTCGTACCGGCCCAGGACAAGCAGTACCTGGTCGCCTTCGCCCAGCTGCCGGACGCCGCCAGCCTCGACCGCACCGAGGCGGTGATCAAGCGCATGAGCGAAATCGCCCTGAAGCAACCGGGTGTTGCCGACTCGGTGGCCTTCCCAGGCCTGTCGATCAACGGTTTCACCAACAGCCCGAACAGCGGCATTGTGTTCACCCCGCTCAAGCCATTCGACGAGCGTAAAGACCCGAGCCAGTCGGCAGCGGCCATCGCCGCCGCGCTGAATGCCCAGTTCGCCGACATCCAAGACGCCTACATCGCGATCTTCCCGCCTCCGCCGGTTCAAGGCCTGGGCACCATTGGCGGCTTCCGCCTGCAAATCGAGGACCGCGGCAACCTGGGCTACGAAGCGCTGTACAAAGAAACCCAGAACATCATCGCCAAGAGCCACAACGTGCCGGAGCTGGCTGGCCTGTTCACCAGCTACCAGGTCAACGTGCCACAGGTCGATGCCGCCATCGACCGCGAAAAGGCCAAGACCCACGGCGTGGCGATCAATGACATCTTCGACACCTTGCAGGTCTACCTGGGCTCGCTGTACACCAACGACTTCAACCGCTTTGGCCGTACCTACCAGGTCAACGTTCAGGCAGAACAACAGTTCCGTCTCGACGCCGAGCAGATCGGCCAGTTGAAGGTGCGCAACAACCTGGGCGAGATGATCCCGCTGGCGACCTTCCTCAAGGTCAGCGACACCTCCGGGCCTGACCGCGTCATGCACTACAACGGCTTCATCACTGCCGAAATCAACGGCGCGGCAGCACCGGGCTACAGCTCTGGTCAGGCCGAGGCAGCCATTGAAAAACTGCTCAAGGAAGAGCTGCCCAACGGCATGACCTTCGAGTGGACCGACCTGACCTACCAGCAGATCCTCTCGGGCAACACCGCGCTGTTCGTCTTCCCGCTTTGCGTGCTGCTGGCCTTCCTGGTACTGGCTGCCCAGTACGAAAGCTGGAGCCTGCCGCTGGCGGTGATCCTGATCGTGCCGATGACCCTGCTGTCGGCCATTACCGGGGTGATCATCTCGGGTGGCGACAACAACATCTTCACCCAGATCGGCTTGATCGTACTCGTGGGCCTGGCGTGCAAGAACGCGATCCTGATCGTCGAGTTCGCCAAGGATGAACAAGCCAAGGGCCTCGACCCGCTGGCTGCGGTACTGGAAGCCTGCCGCCTGCGCCTGCGGCCGATCCTGATGACCTCGATCGCCTTCATCATGGGCGTGGTACCGCTGGTGTTCTCCTCCGGTGCCGGCTCGGAAATGCGCCACGCCATGGGTGTCGCGGTGTTCTCGGGGATGATCGGCGTCACTGTGTTCGGGCTGTTCCTGACGCCTGTGTTCTTCTTCCTGATCCGCCGTTTCGTCGAACGCCGCCAGGCCCGCAAGGCCGAACGCGTTCAATCGCTGGAGAGCCACGCATGAATGTACTCAAGCCCCTGACCCCAAGCCTGTTGGCCTTGGCCCTGGCGGCCTGTGCGGTGGGCCCGGACTACAAGACGCCGACCACCGAGCCTGCCCATTTCGACACTGAAATGCAGGCCAAAACCTACGACCGCAGCCGCTTCGAAAGCATCTGGTGGAAGCAGTTCGACGACCCGGTACTGAACCAACTGGTGCAGGCCTCGCTCGACGGCAACCGTGACCTTCGGGTGGCCTTTGCCCGGCTGAAGTCGGCCCGTGCGCTCCGTGAAGATGCCTCGAACGACCAGTTGCCGGTGGTCACCAGCCGTGCCAGCAGCGAAATCGGCAAAGGCCAGGTCCCCGGCCAGACTGAGCAGCGGGTTAACAGCGAACGCTACGACCTGGGCCTGGACATGACCTGGGAGCTTGACCTGTTCGGCCGTATCCAGCGCCAGATCGAAGCCAGCGAAGCCCAGGAAGCCGCTGCCGCAGCCGACTTGCAGCAGTTGCAGGTCAGCCTGATCGCCGAACTGGTCGACGCCTACGGCCAACTGCGTGGCGCGCAGTTGCGCGAGAATATCGCCCTGGCCAACCTCAAGACCCAGCAAGAATCGCGCAGCATCACCGAAACCCTGCGCGATGCCGGGGTCGGCAACGAACTCGACGTGGTCCGGGCCGATGCGCGCCTGGCCGGCGTCGAGGCCACCGTGCCGCAGCTGCAGGCCGAACAGGCGCGCGCTCGCCATCGCATCGCCACCCTGCTTGGCCAACGCCCGGATGCACTGAGCGTCGACCTGTCGCCCAAGGCCCTACCGGCGATCGCCAAAGCGCTGCCGGTGGGCGACCCTGGCGAGTTGCTGCGGCGCCGCCCGGATATCCGCAGTGCCGAACGCCAGCTGGCGGCCGCCACGGCCAACGTCGGTGTCGCCACCGCTGACCTGTTCCCGCGGGTCAGCCTCAGCGGTTTCCTCGGTTTTACCGCCGCACGCGGCTCGCAGATCGGGTCTTCGGCAGCCAATGCCTGGGGCCTTGGCCCTAGCATCACCTGGGCGGCCTTCGACCTGGGCAGCGTACGGGCCCGCCTGCGCGGTGCCAAGGCAGACGCCGAAGGCGCCCTGGCCAACTATGAGCAGCAGGTGCTGCTGGCCCTGGAAGAGTCGGCTAATGCCTTCAGCGATTACGACAAGACGCAGCAGCGCCTGCTGTCGCTGATGCGCCAGAGTGACGCCAGCCGTAAGGCTGCGGAGCTGGCGTCGATCCGTTATCGCGAAGGCACGGTGGACTACCTGGTGTTGCTCGACGCTGAACGTGAACGCCTCAGCGCTGAAGATGCCCAGGCCCAGGGTGAGGTCGAGCTGTACCGCGGTATCGTCTCGATCTACAAAGCCTTGGGCGGTGGCTGGCAACCTGAAACGGTGGCCAGCACGCGCTGATAGGCGGTACATCTGCAGCGCCTATAAGTTCGAGCGCCGCCCGCGCGGCGCATCGCGAGCAACGCTCGCTCCTACGTTTGTTTCAGGCCAATTATTCCTGGGACAAACGCACGCGACCGTCATGGTGCATGGCGCAATACTGCGTCAAACCCACAAGGCGGTCGCGCGCAAATGACACAGACCTCACTGGCCCGAAACAAACGTAGGAGCGAGCGTTGCTCGCGATGCGCCGCGAGGGCGGCGCTCGATCTCAAAGGCAACAAACGTCTCCCGCCTTACCCCCCCAAAATCCCCCCAGTTGCATTTGCCCCCTAGCTGCCCCAAGCTCTGCCCTTCCTGCCGCCACGGACCGTCCGATGCCCAGACGCAACCGCTACCTGATCGCCTTGCTGCTGCTGATTCTGGTGTTGGCCATGATCAGCTACCTGCCGCGAGACGACCAGCCGGCCCCGCCTACGCTGCCCGCGCACAGCTACGCCAAGGCCTTGCGCCAGGCCCATGAAGGCTTGCCGGGGGCAGCGCGGGTGCTGTACCAGCAGTTACAACGTAACGACCTGGCGCCCATCCGCCGTGCGGCCCTGTATGCCGAGCTGCCCAACTACCCCTCCCCCCAGGCGCTGAAACTCGCGCGCCTTGACCTGGAGCATGCTGACCCGCTGGTACGCCGAGCCGCCATCGCCGGTATCCGTCGCCTGCTCCCCGCCGCGCAACGCAGCCTGGTACTGGGCCCGTTGCTGGATGATGCGGATCAAAGTGTACGTTTCGCTGCCGTGGACGCCTTGCTCGGCCTCGACCCGGACGCCATTGGCCTGTACTTCGGCCCCTTGCAGGCGGCCCTTGAGCACTATCAGCAGGCGCTGGAGCAGCAGCCCGACGACGCCGACGCGCAGGTGCACCTGGCGCGCCTGTACCTGCACGAAAACGACTACACCCAAGCTGCTACGGCCTTGCAACGCGCCCTGCAGGTTGCACCAGGCAATCTGGACGCGCTGGCAACCCAGGTACGCCTGCTGGAGCGCCAGGGCCACCACGACGCCTCTCGCCAGGTGCTGGCCAAGGCCTTGCTGCTGAGCCCCGACTCAGCCTTTCTGCAATATGAGCTCGGGCTCTGGCTCAATCGCCACGAGCAGCGCGAGTACGCCCTGCTGGCCTTATCGCGTGCGGTGGAGCTGGACCCGGACAACGCCGACTACCGCTACTCGCTAGCCATGACCTTGCATGAGCTCGACCAGGTCGACGCTGCGCAAAAGCAGCTGGAAACCGTGCTCAATCGACAACCGGCCAATCGCCGGGCCCGGCTGTTGCTAATCCAGTACTGGAAAGAGACCGGCCAACTGCAGAACGTCCAGGTGCTACTGGCCGAACTAGAGCGCCAGAACCCGGACGATCCGGTGCTGCAACAGGGCCTGTAAGCCACCTCCCTAATTCGTTGAACCCTAAGCGGCGGCCGGTGGTCCAGTGAGTATCGAACCACTGGCGGCAGGCCAACCTTGCCTTGCCCACTGTCACAGGAGCGTCGCTTTGGCCAGTTCGTTGGCGCTGGACGAACGTGCCTTGATCCTGGCACCCCCGCAACTTGCCGCGGATACCGCGCGTCTACTGGCGTCCGCTGGCATCGAGAGCCAGTGCACGCTCGACTTCGCCAACCTGCATGCCTGCCTGATCGAAGGCGCAGCCTTGGTCATCATCGCCGAACAACACTTCAGCAATGGTCCCAGCGTGCCGTTGCAGGGGTTTATCGACCAACAGCCCAGCTGGTCGGACCTGCCCATCTTGTTGATCATGGACTTGGCGGACACTGCCACCCGGCCTTCTCACCCGCCTGACGGCAACCTGATGCAGTTGCTCTGCCCCCTTGATGACGGGCAAGTGCTGCAGCTGGCGCGTATCGCGCAGCGCAACCGCCGCCATCAATACCGAGCACGAGATCAGCTGTCAGCACTGCAACAGCGAATGGACGCCCGCAGCCAGGAACAGCACAGCAACGAGCTTGCCCGCACACAAATTCGCAAGATGGAAGCTGTCGGCCAGTTGGCCGGTGGCATTGCCCATGACTTCAACAACCTGCTGACCAGTATCGGCGGCAGCTTCGAGCTGATCGAGCGACGCTTGAACAAAGGCCGAAGCGACAGCCTGGAAGGCATTTTGCGCATGGGCCAGGAGGCCGTGTCACGCGCGGGAAAATTGACCCATCGGCTCCTGGCCTTTTCCAGCCGGCAATCGCTGCACAGCCAGCGGGTCGACCTGAGCGCACTGTTAGAATCGAAGCGCCTTAACGCTGGCCTGACCCACTCGGTAACCCTGCAATTGCAAGTGCCCAACGACCTATGGGCCGTGGAGGCCGATGATGGGCAACTGCGCGAGGCCCTCGACAACCTGCTGCTCAATGCCTGCGAAGCCATGCCCACCGGCGGCCTGCTACGTATCGAGGCGAGCAATCAGCATATCCAGGCCAAGCAGTTCGCCGACGGCGCCCTGAACAGCGGTGATTACCTGCGCCTGCGCATCATCGACAACGGCCAGGGTATGTCGCAGAGCACGTTGGAGCATGCTTTCGAGCCGTTTTTCAGCACCAAACCCGTCGGCCAGGGCATCGGCCTTGGCCTTTCTATGGTGTATGGCTTCAGTAAGCAGTCGCATGGGCATGTCACCCTGCAGAGCAAGATCGGCCATGGCACCCAGGTCGACCTGTACTTGCCGCGGCACGTCGGCGAGGCAATGCCCAAACGCCCAGCCCTCGCACCTGTGCCTGACAGCACGGGCCACAATGTGCTGGTGGTCGAAGACGACCCGCATGTGCGCCAGTTACTGTGTCAGGCATTGAGCGAAGACGGCTTCCCCTGCCAAACCGCCGCCAACGCCAATGAAGCCCTGCAGATCCTGCGGTCGTCGCAACGGATCGACCTGTTGGTCAGCGATGTTGGCCTGCCGGGCATGAATGGGCGGCAACTGGCGGAGATCGCACGTACCCTACGGCCACGCCTGCCGGTGCTGTTCATTACCGGGTACGCGGAAACGGCCATGGCTCGCGAGGGCTTCCTCGGCGCTGGCATGCACCTCATCTGCAAGCCATTCGAACTCAAGCAGTTGCAGGCGCAGGTGACGCAGATTCTTGGCAAGCCCTGAACCGGTTTAACCGTCTAGCATGTGCAAGGCCTGGTTCGCCAAGTGCTCCAGCGCGAACGGCTTGAGCATCAATGCAGTGCCCGGCTGATCGAGCAGTTGGGCTTCAATCGGTTGGTCGGTGTAGCCGGTGATGAACAGAATCTTCTGCGACGGCACGATCATGCGGATTGCCTTGGCCACTTGCCGCCCACTGAAACCGCCCGGCAAACCGATATCGGTGATTACCAGGTCAAAAGGCCCGTCATGGCGGAAGCGATCCAGCGCTGAATTGGCATCTTGAACGTCACAGATGGCAAACCCGCGCTCGGTGAGAAATTCGCGCATCAGTGCACGTAGGTTAAGTTCGTCATCAACCAACAATACACGCTGGCCTTGTGCACGTTTAACGCTTGGCAGGCATACCGGTGGCTCTGCCGGAACCGGCGCCAGGCTACGCGGAAACAGCATGGAGACTTTCGTCCCTTGGCCTTGGGTCGACTCGATCCACACATAGCCACCCGACTGCCCGACAAAGCCATAGACCATTGGCAGGCCAAGCCCCGATCCCCGACCCAGGGGCTTGGTCGTGAAGAACGGTTCAAAAGCCTTGGCGAGCTCTGCGGCGGACATTCCGTTGCCGTCATCCTCGACATGCAAGGCCACATAGTCGCCTGGCGGCAGCCCGTTCTCATCCGGGAAATGCGTCGCCAAGCGTTCGTTGACCGTCCTGATCGAGACGCTGCCACGCTCAAGGCACGCTTCACGGGCATTCGCGCACAGGTTGATCAGGGCATTTTCAAACTGGGTGACATCGACGCTGACTGCCCATGGGGTGACGTCCAACTGCCACTGCAGGTTCATTTCCGCGCCCAGCGCCTGCTGCAGCAAGGGCTCCATCAGAGACAGCTGTCGATTGACATTCAAAGGCCTGGCATCCAGCGGCTGATTGCTGGAAAACGCCAACAGACGGTGGGTGAGGTTCATGGCCCGTTGCACCGAGTCACGCGCCAGTTCCACATAGGTATCGATGCGCTCCAGGCGCCCCTGCAGCAGGCGGCGTTGCAACAGCTCGAGGCTGCCACCGATGCCTGACAGCAAGTTGTTCATTTCATGGGCCATGCCGCCTGCCAGTTGGCCAACCACCTCCAGGCGTTCACTGTTACGCAACAACGCCTCGGACTGACGCGTGGCTTCTTCGCGGTCGGCGGTAATGTCGCGGCCGACGGCGGTCAGTAAGTTGCCATCGAATTTAGCGGACCAACTAAACCAGCGATAGTGGCCGTCCTGGTGACGCAGGCGGATATCGATCTGTTCTGCCTCTTGGCCCTGCACGAAGCCGGAGACCGCCACCTGCACTTCCGCGCGGTCCGCCGGGTGGATCAGCTCCAGTATCGGCATGCCCTGTACCAAGGCTTCACTCCAGCCCAGGATGCGGTGCCAAGCGGGGTTGGCCGCGTGCAGCGTCAGCTCGCGAGTAACGATCATCATGGCATCGCGGGACAATCGCCAGATTTGATCCCGATCGGCCATGTAGCGTTCGAGCTGTTTTTCAAAGGCCGTCGCCTGCTCGCGCCAATGATGGTGCGCCTCGGCACTGGCCTTGGTTTCGATGACCGTGTGCAGAAAGCCCGCAACGCCACCCTGCTCGTCCCGAATCGGCGAGTAGCCGAAGGCACACCACAAGGGGTCGTTGACGTTGCCACGCTCGATGCGTAGCGGCGGGTCTTCGACGAAACTCGAACGGCCTTCAAGCGCCTTGTACACCCAAGGCCCCATGCCCTGCCAGGCATCGCGCCAGAGCACATCGAACGCCTGCCCCAATGCATCCTGGCCACCGCCCCGGAGCATGCGATAGGCGTCGTTATGGACCACGCTCAGGCCCGCCCCCCACACCACCGCACACGGGAATGGCGACCCTTGCATCATGTCGACGGCAATGCGCAGCGAGGCCGGCCAGCGTGGCAGCGGCCCTAGCGACGTACGGCCCCAATCGAATTGGGCAATGCGTTCACCCATGGGATCAGCTGATGCCGGGTTGGACGCCAGCAGGACAACCTGCGGTTCAGCCTCGCGCGGGGTACCGTTTGCGACCAATCTCATGACTCCAATGGCTGATGGGTGGCGACGTTGTTCACGTTAGCACAGCATGCGCCGCATTTATGGCGTACCGGCAGGTGGCAGCTATGCTGATTAGGTTTTCCACTGAGCCATGGAATAGCGGTCCCTTTAGGTTGCCGATGGGAGTGTGGTCATGAGCAAGAAGAAGATGCTGGTAGTACTGACCAATACGGCCAAGTACCCAACCCTCAAACGGGCAACCGGGCTGTGGTTGGGCGAGGCCGTGCATTTTGTCGAGAAGGTCGAGCAAGCTGGCTACGACGTCGATTATGTCAGCCCCAGCGGCGGCTACGTGCCGATCGACCCTCACAGCCTGCAAATGGCACCCGACCTGGACTGGAAGTGGTATGACGACAAGGCCTTCATGACACGCTTGGGTACCACATTGAGCCCAGGGCAGGTCAAAGCCGACGACTATAGCGTTATCTATTACACCGGTGGTCATGGCGTCATGTACGACTTTCCCGATAACCCGCCGCTGCAAGAGCTCGCGCGCAAGATCTATGAAAATAACGGCATTGTGGCGGCCGTTTGCCACGGTGTTGTCGGGCTTTTGAACATCAAGCTCAGTGACAACAGCCTGCTGCTGAAAGGCCGTCAGGTCACCGGTTTTTCCAATATCGAGGAACAACTGGTGGAATTGGACAAGGTGGTGCCTTTTCTCACCGAAAACGAACTGGTTGGTCGAGGCGGTAGTTACAGCAAGCATGATGACCCGTGGAAACCTTTCGTGGTGAGCGACGACCGGCTGATTACTGGGCAAAACCCAGATTCCACCGCAACGTTGGCTGAAAAGGTACTCGCAACACTCGAGGCAAAGTGACGGCTTACGCCTGATTACTTCGTTTCTCGAAGCGCGGGCCGCACGCGGACTACATCCGACACGCAATTGAATACATAGGCTCCCAGACGACTGCCCACCACGGGCAACCTCAGACTGGAGAACAATAGCCTATGTCAAAAATCATGCATGCCGGGCGCAGTTTGCTGGAATTGCTGCTCATCATGGCCATTGGGCTGGTGCCGGTGGTGTCTGGGTTACTGGTCATGGTGTTTCAGCTGGAGAAAAAGCTGGAGGAAAACGCACAGATCTCCGTGCAAGAAGCGGTATTCACCATCGATAAAGTGCTGGACCGCATGCAAAGCACCGCTATCCTCGCCCAGCCTGTTGCAGGCAAGGCGTGCGCCGAAGTCCAGAGCACCCTGCAGGATCAGGTCGCCCGCGACCCCTTGCTACGCTCGTTGAGCCTGGTGCGCGACGAGGAAGCGTATTGCAGTACCCACTCGGAATCTCTCGACCATCTGTCAGCCTTCGCCCAGTCCGGACAACAGGTTGAACTCGCGCTCGATTCGCCAGCATTACCCACTACGCTGGTGACCCACTTTCAGGAACCGGGCAACAACCCGAGCGTGATCGTGACAGGCTATGCCACTGAACTGCGCAACGAACTGCGGGCCTTTCAGGATGGCCTGACACTGCTTCTGGAGTTCGGCGACCAATACATCTGGAGCCATGGAGACAGCCGCGACCCGCATCGGCCTTCGCAGTCCGAGTATGCCCAAAGGGCGCTCTCCGAGAAGTATGGGTATACGGTGAGGGGCGGTTATCCAAAAGGCTATACCGCGCAAGAAGTCCGCCAATCGATGTTGCAGGTCCTGCCTTCGCTGGTACTGGTCGGGATTGTGACCGGCTCGATCATCTACTGGGGCTTGTTCAGGGCGCGTCGAAACAAGCGTGGTACCGCCGCCGAAGCGGCATGACGGCGGTACCAGCACCTATCAATCGGTGCTCAATACACCGCGGCGAACCTGGTCCCGTTCGATGGATTCGAACAGGGCCTTGAAGTTACCTTCGCCAAAGCCATCATCACCCTTGCGCTGGATGAACTCGAAGAATACCGGCCCAAGCAAGGTCTCCGAGAAGATCTGCAGCAGCAGGCGCTTGTCGCCCTGCTCTGCAGCGCCGTCGAGCAGGATGCCGCGCGCTTGCAGTTGGTCGACAGGTTCACCGTGACCTGGCAGGCGCTCTTCGAGCATCTCGTAGTAGGTCTGCGGCGGCGCGGTCATGAAACGCATGCCAATGCCCTTCAGGGCATCCCAAGTCTTGAGCAGGTCGTCGGTCAGGAAGGCCACGTGCTGAATGCCTTCGCCGTTGAACTGCATCAGGAACTCTTCGATCTGGCCGGCGCCCTTGGACGATTCTTCGTTGAGCGGGATGCGGATCATGCCATCGGGTGCGGTCATGGCACGCGAGGTCAGGCCGGTGTACTCGCCCTTGATATCGAAGTAGCGGATCTCGCGGAAGTTGAACAGCTTCTCGTAGAACCCAGCCCAGTAGGCCATGCGCCCACGGTAGACGTTATGGGTCAGGTGATCGATGATCTTCAGGCCTGCGCCCACCGGGTTGCGGTCTACGCCTTCAATGAAATTGAAGTCGATGTCGTAGATCGAGCTGCCTTCTTCAAAGCGGTCGATCAAATACAGCGGCGCGCCACCGATACCCTTGATCGCGGGCAGGCGCAGCTCCATCGGGCCGGTTTCGATTTCGACCGGCTGAGCGCCCAGTTCCAGCGCTCGGGCATAGGCTTCGTGAGCATTGCGAACGCGGAACGCCATGCCACAGACCGACGGGCCGTGCTCGGCGGCGAAGTACGAGGCGATGCTCTTGGGTTCGTTATTCAGAATAAGGTTGATGCCGCCCTGACGGTACAGGTGCACGTCTTTGGAGCGGTGAGTAGCGACCTTAGTGAAACCGAGTATCTGGAAAACCGGCTCGAGCACGCCAGGGGTCGGCGATGCCAGCTCGATGAACTCGAAGCCCATCAGGCCCATTGGATTTTCGAAAATATCAGCCATGTTCATGTCCTCATCTACAGCGAAAAATTAGTGATTTCCGGGGATGTAGAACAGAACAGGCGGTGAGCATGGGATGCCACGCACGCTGCGAGCGAGGAAGCCACCAATGATCAATTTGAACCCATGGTTTGTCATATGGACCCATTCTCGGCGGGCTTGATTCTCCCGAATGTGGAGAACCTTATTGTTGTATTCGTAACTGGATTCTACAGTGCGTAAATTGGTTTGTCGCGCTTTAGTTCGCCCGTACCCCCGACAAACGGCTATCCTCTGCACGTTATCTTCAACAGATTAGGCCAGTATGCCCCTCACCCGTAAACGCCGCGCCGGCTGGAGTTGGCGCACCCTGCTGCCTTGGGCGATCGGCGTGCTCCCGGTGGCCTGCGGCCTGGGGGTGATGAACTGGCAGATTGACCGTGAACTGCATGCCAACAGCCATGCCACTGCCGCTCAGGTGATCGGCCATGTCGAGCGTATTCTCGACACAGCGTCGAGTACGGCACAAGCGCTACTGCCGTTGGCAGGCGACCCGTGCGCGCGGGTGCAACTGGCCCTGCGCGGCCAGGTCACGCGTAATGCCTTTGTGCGCTCCACCAACCTGTTCCAGCACAACACGCTCTATTGCTCCTCGCTATTCGGTGAGTTCGACGAGGCCGTCGACGCTGGCGACTACGCCAACGGCACGCTGTGGTTGATGGATGGCAACTCGGTAACGCCGGGCCATGCCCTGCTGGTGTATCGGGCCAGCGACGGCGATCGCGGCGCGATCACTACCGTCGATGGCGACCACTTGCTCACGGCACTGCGCCTGATCGGCCCGGACGAGACGCTGCAGATCCGCGTCGGTAACGACTGGATGGGCAAGGACGGCATCGTCCATGAAGGCTCACCCCCCACGGCAGCGACTGCCGCCGTGACACTGAGCTCGACCCGCTACCCGTTCAGCGTGTACGGCGGCTATGGCGCCGACAAGCAAGGCCAACTGCTGCTCAGCCACTACCCCGCCCTGCTCAGCTTGCTGGTAATACTCGGTACGGTGGCCGGGGCGGTGTGCCACTGGCAGGTCCGCCGCGCCACCTCGCCGCGCGCCGAACTGCAGCGCGCCTTGGAGGCCGATGAGTTTCTGCCGTACTTCCAGCCGGTGGTGCGCAAGGGTGATTACCAGTGGGCCGGTGCCGAAGTGCTGATGCGCTGGAACCACCCCCGCGAAGGCCTAGTGCGCCCCGACCTGTTCATCCCCTACGCCGAGCACAGCGGCCAGATCGTCGCCATGACCCGCGCACTGATGCTGCACACCGCGCAGAACCTGGCGCCGTATGCCGCGCTGCTGGAGGATGGCTTCCACATTGGCATCAACATCACCGCTGACCATTGCCGCGACCTGAGCCTGCTCGACGATTGCCGGACCTTTCTTCAGCACTTTCCGCCAGGCCGCGTGGCGCTGACCCTGGAACTGACAGAGCGCAAGCTGATCGAAGCCACGCCGGTGACCCTGGACCTGTTCGAAAAGCTGCATGAAATGGGCGTGATGATTGCGCTGGACGATTTTGGCACGGGCCAGTCGAGCCTCAACTACCTGCGCCAGTTCAAGGTCGATTACCTGAAGATCGACCAGAGCTTCGTTGCCATGGTTGGGGGTGACGCACTGTCGTTGCACATCCTCGATACCATCATCGAGCTGTCGGGCAAACTGGGCCTGGGCATCGTCGCCGAAGGCGTCGAAACCGAGACCCAGCGCGACTACCTGGCCCGGCATAACGTCGACTTCCAGCAAGGCTACCTGTTCGCCAAGCCCATGCCGGCCGAAGCCTTCCTCGAGGCGCTGGCCGCTCGCCCAGGCGTCTCGCGGTTGCCGCAGGACGCGCCCCCTGAGATCATGCGCGGCTGATCCAGCCGCCCAACTCTCCCATTCGAGGCATTCGTGTCAAAAGGCATCCTTTCATCAGTCATGGCGTCGTGCTTGTTCGCCGTGATGTACTTCTATACCTCCCTGCTCACGCCGCTCGATGGTGAGGAAATCTTTGGCTGGCGTACGCTGCTGACGCTGCCTTGCCTGACGCTGTTCATGCTGGTTTCGAAGGACTGGCAGCGTGTCGGTGAGCTGCTGGGACGGGTACGGCGTACCCCAGTGCTGCTGCTGGGGATGGTCGGTACGTCCTGGCTGATGGGGGTGCAACTGTGGCTGTTCCTCTGGGCGCCGTTGCACGGGCGTAGCCTGGAGGTCTCGATGGGCTACTTCCTGCTGCCACTGACCATGGTCTTGACCGGGCGTCTGGTCTACGGCGAGCGCCTGTCGCACTTGCAGAAAATCGCCGTGTGCTGCGCTGCGCTGGGTGTCGGGCACGAGCTGTACCAACATGGCAGCTTCGCCTGGGAAACCTTGGTGGTGATGATCGGTTACCCGATCTACTTCGTGCTGCGCCGACGCTGCCGCACCGACCACCTGGGCGGTTTGTGGTGCGACATGTGCCTGCTGTTGCCGTGGGCCCTGTACTTCGTGATCCAGGGGCCGTTGTCACCTGCGGACCTGCAGATGCACCCCGGCCTTTACGCCTTGATCCCGGTACTGGGGGCGATCAGCGCATCGGCCCTGATCGCCTACGTGTTGGCCAGCCGCCTGTTGCCGTTCAGCCTGTTTGGCCTGCTCAGCTACGTCGAGCCGGTATTGCTGGTGGGCGTGGCCCTGCTGCTGGGTGAGAGCATTGGCCCGGATCAGTGGCTGACCTACCTGCCGATCTGGGCCGCAGTGCTGGTGCTGGTGCTCGAAGGCTTCAAGCACCTGCTGCGTCAGCGTCGCCGCTCGGTATAAGCCGCACCTGGCGCACGCGCCGCTCCTCAACCGCCTCCACGGTCAGCGTCCAGCCATTCCAGGCCAGGCGATCCCCCACCATAGGCAGGCGGTCCAGCAAGCTCATAACCAGGCCCGCAAGGGTCTGGTAGTCCTCGGTAGCACGCGCGCTGAAACCGGTACGCGCCTGCACCTGGCTGAGGTTAAGGGCACCGCTGACGACAAAGCCATCTCCCTCTTCGACGATACCCGGCCCTTCTACCTCACTCGCATCCGGCAGCTCACCGGCGATCGACTCGAGGATATCCGTCATGGTCAACAGGCCGGTGAAGTCACCGAATTCGTTGACCACGAAGGCAATATGGGTCGATTGACCGCGCATCTGCTCAAGGGCGTTGAGGATGCTGAAGCTTTCCAGCAGGTTCAACGGCGCCCGGGCCATGCGCTCCAGGTCTGGCTGGCTGCCTGACAGCAATTCCTTGAGAAGCTCCTTCTTGTGCACGAAGCCCAGTGGTTCATCGATGCGGCCGTCGCGGATCAGCGGCAGGCGCGAGTACGGCGAATTGGCCAAGGCTTCGGTAATGGCTGCGGCCGGCAGCGCCAAGTCAATCACATCGACCTCGGTGCGCGCGGTCATCACCGTGCGGATCGGCCGCTCGGCAAGGTTCAGCACACCGCTGATCATCACCCGCTCACGGCGGTCGAACAGCACCTCTTCACCACCGCCCTCGACCAGGTCGGCGATTTCTTCCCCTACCTCGTCAGCCTCGACCCGACGGCCGCCCAGCAGGCGCAATACCGCATGGGCCGTGCGCTCACGCAGGGGCTTGTGCTGCTGCAGGCTGCGCTTGCGGCGCGCACGGGCCAGCTGGTTGAACACCTCGATCAGGATCGAGAAGCCGATGGCCGCATACAGGTAGCCTTTCGGGATATGGAAGCCCAGGCCTTCGGCGGTCAGGCTGAAACCGATCATCATCAGGAAGCCCAGGCACAGCATGATCACAGTCGGGTGGGCGTTCACGAAGCGGGTCAGCGGCTTGCTGGCGACAATCATGATGCCGATCGAGAAGATCACCGCGATCATCATGATCGACAGCTGCTCGACCATGCCCACGGCCGTGATCACAGCGTCCAGCGAGAACACCGCATCAAGCACCACGATCTGCGCGACGATCGGCCAGAACGCCGCGTGACGGACCGCACCGCTGGCCTGGGTGACATGCCCTTCAAGCCGTTCGTGCAGCTCCATGGTGGCCTTGAACAGCAGGAACACACCGCCGAACAGCATGATCAGGTCACGGCCCGAGAAGCTCTTGCCGAATACCTCGAACAGCGGCGCGGTCAGCGTCACCATCCACGAGATACTCGCCAACAGGCCCAGGCGCATGATCAGCGCCAGGCTCAAACCGATGATCCGCGCACGGTCACGCTGATGCGGCGGCAGTTTGTCGGCCAGGATGGCGATGAACACGAGGTTGTCGATACCCAGCACCAGCTCGAGGACGATAAGCGTCAACAGGCCTAGCCAGGCCGTGGGGTCGGCTAGCCATTCCATTAGCGGGTACTCACGAGGGAAGCGTCACAAGGACAGGTAAAAGGTGGCCGAGAAGGCCAAGGACAGGGGGGTTCCGCGAAGGTGCTCATAGGTACCTGAATAGAAATTGGGTAAGAGATCCTACAATCACAGCCTGTTTTTCTGACAGTGAGAAACTATTACAAAACCTGTAACAGGGGACTTTCATTCAATACAGCTGACGCCCTGCGCCTGAAGAATAGCGTCAACTTCCACCACCTGGATTGCCCCATGAGCCTGTCTTTGTCCATGGCCGCCTTTGCGCTGGCCGCCTCGATTTCCCCTGGCCCAGTCAACATCGTCGCCCTGGGCAGCGGTGCCCGGCATGGTTTGCGCGCAAGCCTGGCGCACGTGGCCGGGGCCACGCTGGGTTTCTGCCTGTTGCTGGTACTGGTCGGGCTGGGCCTGCATGAACTGCTGTTGCGTTGGCCACTGCTGGGGGTGCTGCTGCACGGGGGAGGTATCGCGTTTTTGCTGTACATGGCGTGGAAGCTGGCCCGCGACGATGGCCGCTTGGGCAGCGATCATGCACAGCGCGCCCCCTCTGCCTGGCAGGGCGCGGCCATGCAGTGGCTCAACCCCAAGGCATGGTTGGCGGCGGTGGCAGGTGTCGGCGCCTACACAGGGGGTGACCAGCAACTGTTGTGGATGTTCACCTGGATCTATGGGCCGATCTGTTTCGTCTCGGTGGCCAGTTGGGCATGGGCTGGCAGTGTGATTCGCCAATGCCTGGGCAACCCACGGCGTATGCGCTTGTTGAACCGAGGGCTGGCCTTATTGCTGGTGGGCAGCGCGGTTTACCTGGTCATTTGATGCGGG
>Ga0213828_1001298_pt1 | contig 20921 bp, 17 predicted proteins | sample MC6MC0897MG_FD_180664 | JGI IMG/M metagenome (GOLD analysis project Ga0213828, IMG submission 180664) | Enriched soil aggregate microbial communities from Iowa State University, Ames, United States - MC6-MC0897-MG | ecosystem: Environmental > Terrestrial > Soil > Unclassified | place: USA: Iowa... | reverse complement strand
TAAATCTCGCCAGTTTTCAAATGCCAGCATAAAACGTTGAAGCTTCGCGAAAGTGTCAGATTGTACACCATGCCCATCACTTCGAATAAATTGCCTTAGTGCATCATAAAACGGCGCTTTTGAATCTGCTAGCCGTATTTTTGCTAGCTCATTTTCAGTTAAGCCAACAAATGGAGCACGTAGCACTGAGGCTAAAGGAATATCTTGATATGGGTTATCAACAACCTTCAGTACATTCAGCATAATCATGACCTCTAGTGCATCGAAATAGCCTTTCGAGGACTCTGCATAGAGAGGGATTCCCGCAAGCTTAAATTCTTCTACTAAATCAGTTGACCATGTCATTGAACGCATTAAAATCACAATATCACTATATTTTAATGGACGTTCAGTCTTCGTTTTTGTATCGAATACGGTTGTCCCATCCTCCATCATCTGCCGAATACGCTCAATGATAAAACGTGCCTCATACTGTGATTTTTTTAATTCCTCTAGTTCAGCTGCTTCACTTGCAACATCTTCTGCCTCTTCGTCCAACGCTTCTTCCTCGGGAGGATGCATAATGACTAGCTCTACCGGAACTTCTTTATCATCATACGGCGCTGCTGGCTTTAATGAAGCATTTTCATCATAAAGAATTTCTCCAACACGCTCTCCCATAATTTGTGCAAATACATAGTTCGTAGCGTTCAACACTTCTTTCCGACTACGGAAGTTAGCGTTTAAATCGATACGCATTCCCGTTAAATCTGGCGTCTCTAGAAACTCACTATATTTTCGCATAAAAAGCTTTGGTTCTGCTAAACGGAAACGGTAGTAGAGTAGGAACCCAGCGCCTTGCTACATTTCTGTAGTAGGTTTCCAGTGAACCCCTCCCCGAACCGTACGTACTCCTCTCAGAGTATACGGCTCTCCACTTATAACAAATCTATCGTTGTTTATGAATTTCTTTATGACATTTATCACACACGACTAGCGTTTTTCTTTGCTTAGCGAGCATTGTCCATTCCCAATATTCTTTTCCTTTTAAATTCTTCACTTTATTTATGTGATGAATTTCGAATTTTGTATCGGGGTGATTATCTCCACATAATTCGCATTGACTTGCACTTAGTCGTTTTTCTAAATCATTTCTGCCCTGATATACATAAAGATTAGGTAGTTCGTCTATTGTTGCTCTGACGCTTTCTTTCTTCTTTTCAAAACCATCTTTATAGAAATATGCTATTCTTTCGCCTTGTTTTGTTTCGTATTTTACTCCCCAATACTTACCTTGTTTAAACTTAACCTTCATTTTTGCTACTGAGGATTTGTATTTATTCGCAAGTGTTTTTAAACAGCTATATTCCATTACATAACGTAATTGCCACATTTTTCGGTTTACATTTTCCGCTAGAGCATAATAATTATATAAACCACGTAGCTCTGCGTTATACGTTTCGATGATTTCTAGATCAGAAAGTCCAACTAATCTTGGTCGATGCAACATATCCCATTGTTTCGCATCAATGTCTTTGACCATTTTATTTTTTACAATTACTTTTTCAATTGTTCCTTTAGGTATTCGTAATTGTACATATCCTCTATATTTACGTTTAATAACACCGTTTTTATCTTTCGCTGTACTTAAATCATTGCTAATTGATATATCGTAGCTTAAAAAGTTCGCAAACTTTGTACTATGCGTAATGAGCGTCTTATCTTCTGACAATTCAAGTTGTAAATAATTTTGTAAGAAGTCTTTCATTGCTTGCTTAAGCATTTCACAATCTTCTTTACTACCATTAACGCCAACAATAAAATCATCTGCGTAACGTACATATTTTATTGCTTTATATGTGTCCGTGTTCGACTCATAGTACGGTAAATTAAGCAATATTTTCTTATTCGCCTTATATTCTTCAATCATTTCTTTTCGCAAGACTTCATCTTCTGTTGCATTAATCTTTTTATGCAAACGTTGGTTACGCATATCATATTTTCGATATTCAGTATTACGTTTACGTTTTTTTGGTTCACCTAAATCAAAAGAAGGCTTTAATTCTTTTTCAATATAATCGTCAAATTCATTTAGATAAATATTCGCTAGTAACGGACTAATAATACCGCCCTGTGGAGTTCCACTATACGTCTTTTGGAATCGCCAATTTTCAACGAATCCTGCTTTTAAGAACTTCCACATTAAACGAATGAATTTTTCATCTTTGATACGTTTTCTTAAAATAGTAATTAATATTTGATGATTGATGTTATCGAAAAATCCTTTTATATCGCCTTCAATGAACCAGTTTACCCCTGTAAAGGTTTTCTTCATTTCGATTAATGCTGTATGACAACTTCTTTTTGGTCTGAAACCATGCGAATGATTTGAAAATTTAGGCTCATAAATTGCTTCTAATATCATACGACAAACTTCTTGTACGATACGGTCTGTAAACGTAGGGATACCAAGTGGTCGTGTATCACCATTTTTCTTTGGGATATGAAGACGACGAATTGGCTTCGGTTGATAGCTTTCATTTTTCAACGTATCAATGATTGCTTGAATATTTTCTTCCCCGAATCCATCCGCTGTTTCTTCATCAATACCTTTTGTTGCACTACCTTTATTTTTGTATATCTTCGTATAGGCTTTTATATAAAAATCTTCATTGTATAAATGTCTGTATAGACGGTCAAATGTATATCCGTCTTTCATTGATTGTTTCGATAGATTGTATAAGACAATTTCTGAATTTTGCATAGAGCATTTCGCTCCTTTCCTCATTGTTTATACATTATAAGCTGCTCCCCTTCGCCATGTAATAGGCTTTCCCTATCTCCGACTACTACGAGAGCTCCGTTACCATATTGGATTTTCAGTACCCGTGTACATAGCCTCGTGGCATTCCAACTTAGGTAATCCCCATTTAGTATATTGTATACAGGCTCGATTCATTGTCGGAAGGAACGTTCATCCTTTTCTTCAATCTTGAAGAGTGTCTATTCTTTCGTCAATCAGAAACTAGGATTGTGCATCCCATGTTCAGTCGCAAGCATTTAATACGCTGAACAGAATAGATTCTAGGTTTCAAACGGTTTCCTAGACGGTTAAACATGACCCCACTCGGACTATTCTTCAAGCAGTTTAGCCTTCTTCCTTATATAAATCTTTTATATCTTGCCATTCAGTCGTAGCCTTTCCGTTTAGGCTAACTTATGACTTTAACCGACATGCTACACTCCCTCTTTGGTTTCCCATCAAGATAAGTCGGTTGATATATAAACCGTTTCTATAGTTTATTCACCGCCAAATGGTGAAATATACAATACCCTTATGGGCGCACAATACTTTGCTTTACGTCCCCAACCATAAAAAGATTTCCGTCCTGCTCATCACCTGTTTTAACAAGCTGTAATATTGTTTCTTGTAGCATATTTGTATCTTGGTATTCGTCAACAAGTACTTCTTTAAAATGATGTTTTAAATCTAGAGCAACAGGTGAAGGCTGTAATTCTCCTTCAACTTCTACAGTTAAAATTTGCAATGCGAAATGCTCTAAATCCGAGAAATCAATAATTCCTCGTTCTAATTTTGCCATGCGGAACTGTTCGCTAAAAACATTTGTCAATTCGACTAATGTTCCAATCGTCGGACTCATTAATCGAATTTCTTCAAGCAAACGCGCAGGAGTCCTCACAAAAAAGGTCTCTTTAAGCTTATTTACAATTTTTTTAGCTGCCTCTCGCTTTTTCTTGGCAAGCTCCTGTAGCTCCACATCTACTAAAGCATCCTTTGATACACGCTTTAAAGTTGACCATTTCACAGTAGCAAAATAATCAAAGAGTTCCTGCCACGTTCCTTCACGACTAATACGAATTCCTTCCTGAATCATAGCAAAATCCATCTCTGCGGTTTCAGCATATGGTCCAGGTCCCGCAGGCTGTAGCGTAATGGCACGCATTTCAGAAATTAAAACGAATGCCTCTTCAAGACTATGCTTGACTGTTAATTTCACATATTTCGACAGCTCTAAATCATCAATTGTCACGTCTGCTGCTATGTCATATGTCTTTGGTAAACTACGAAGCCATTTTTGAGGCTCTGCATGAACACGAGACGTATCATAAAGCTTGCTTATTAAAGTTTCTATAGCCTGATCATCACGATCCGATGTAAAGCTATCAACTAGCCTATAGATTGCTTGAACCTCTGCCTCATCCTCAGAATCGTAAGCATTTTCTAGCACATCTGCTAATATATCATCTCTTAACAAAGCAACCTCTGCCTCATTCGCTATACGAAAGCCTGGGTCAATATCTAGCATATAGGCGTATTGTTTGACAATGGCTAAACAGAAGGAATGCAGTGTTGAAATTTGTGCTTTATTGACAAGGCTTAGCTGGCGTCGCAAATGATTGGAAGTTGGATTTTCTGCAATAGCTTTTTCAAGTGCCTCAGCCATACGATGACGCATTTCAGCAGCAGATGCATTTGTAAAGGTTACAACAAGTAACTCATCCACATTAATGGGATTCTCTGTTGCAACTACCTTCTCAATCATGCGATTAATAAGGACTGCCGTTTTACCAGAGCCTGCCGCAGCCGATACAAGTGTATCCTGACCACTTGCATAAATTGCCTTCCACTGGTCGTCTGTCCATGTGACTTCCGCTGGCTTTTCAGGTATTTTTTGTACCAACTTACTTCATCTCCTTCCGAATTTTCTCAACGATATCATTCGGTTTTGCTTGCTGTAACTGACGATAGTTTTGTTTACCATCAGATGGGTCAAATTGACAAACAGCTGTAAATTGACAGTAGTCACATGCTGTTTTTGTTTTTAGTTTATAAGGACTTATGGAGGTATCCCCCGCTAAAATTCCATTGCCAGCTTCTTGATGCTTGCGCCGTACAAAATGTTGTAGATTTTTCATATCATTAACAGGTACAATGCGTGACTGAGATTCTGACGGTGTCCCATCTTTTTTCATATAGACAGGAATAATTTTCGAATGCCCACTCGATTCCTCTAACTGCTCGTCCATCGATATAATGGCCTCCGCATTTTCTGACAAAAGACCTTTCATTTTGTATTGTTTTAAACGGTCTTCCTCAATTTCGCTGTCGCTTAAATCCTTATCAAGCTTTAGCATCGGATTGTGGACATGTACATAAAGAACCCCAGCTGGCTCCGCTTCACCAGGTAGCCAGTAAGAGGCATTTTCCATCGCTACATCTAAATACGTTAGCACCTGAAGAGACAACCCGTGGTAGACCTCATTCAAATCTAAATCACGAGCGGATGATTTATAATCGACAATCCGTAAATATGAACGATCGTCAATAGCCGCACTATCCACCCTATCAATACGACCACGCATAAACATTTTCTTACCACCTGTTAAATCAATTTCAAGTGGAGGTAGCTGTTCATGTTGCCCTGGCCCAAAAGATGCCTCAATAGCAATTGGCTTAAAGTGAGACACATTCGCATGCTGTGTAAGTGCCGTCATTGTTCGCTCGACAATACGAATAAGTTTTCGCTGAATATAGCGATAGCGTGCGCTTGACAGTAAAATTTGATGTGAAAATACCGGAACAATTTGCTCAACGGCTTGTCTTGCTAATTGTTTAATTTGCTGCTTTGTTAAACGTATCCATGATAGCTGCTGACGGTGTGTCTCTTCAGTAATCCATTTCAATGCCTCATGGAATAAATCGCCCATTGCAAATGTTTCTAGTCTATACTCTTCCCGCTCTTCTAGACGAAGCCCATACGTTGTAAAATGCGAAAATGGACAACGGAAATATTTCTCAATACGAGACACACTAGATGTTAGCTTTTGACCATATAATTCCTGTGTAATGTAGTTTTCCAATGGCTCTGCTTCATTCTTATGTGTAATTGGATGTAAAACTCGTTCAAAAATGAGTGCCCAATAAGGGTCCTGCGTATAAAATTTTTGTAAGGCAAGCCACTCTGGCGCAAGCTCACGACTGTGCTCAGCTTGGCGTTTTTGAACCATTAAATGTGCTAAAGCTGTACGTGGATGACGTAAATATGGTAAAGCACTTTCTTCAAGTAATTCAATTGGATCAATCACAACTCGCTCAACCTTGACACCACTCAAAAGCCCAGTCGTTCTATCATTGCCGATAATTTTCTTTATATAGAGTGAGGACAATAGCGCCTTGCCCTCTTCATCAGCTGTTGGATAGGACATATATAATTTATCAGATGGTGTCGTTAAAGCACGGTATAGTAAGAAATTTTCTTGCAGTAAACGATTTTTAGATGTTGGCGCAAGCTCATAGCCAATTTGACTAAACCATTCACGTTCTGTATCTGACAGCAATCCTTCATACTCCATACGAGTTGGATAAACTCCATCATTCATCCCTAAGACGAAAGCGACTTTTATATTCGATAAACGAGCTAAATCAACCGTCGCTACCATGACTTCATCTAATGTAGGAGGGATACGAGAAAATTCTAATGTATCAAAGCCCTCATCTAAAATTTTCGCCGCTTCTTCTACAGACAGCTCCTGCTCACCAAACATATATACAAACTGATCAAGCACTTCAATCCATTCTTTCCACGCTTGGTCATGCTCGCTTGCAGCTAATGCATCCCCTCGATCAAGCTCACGTTCTTTCATTGTTTGAAGCTTTTCATAAACTTGTAAACTCTCAATCAGCTCAAACAATGCTGTCGCTACATCTCTGCCAGTTGTCGCTGTTTCTAGCTTGTCCTGTAACAATTTTAATGGCATACGAATTTCATCACGAATGGCCTCGATTTCTGCCTGCATCGCACGTTCTTCATCCGTTTGCACGCGTGAATGGAATTCAAGACCACGATACTTTTTGAAAAACCACCTAGCTTCCTCAAACCAGCGCTCACCATAGACGCCCTGTGCTAAACAGTAGTTTTCTAAACGATCCGCACGCTCTCGCCAAACATTTAGCTCAGCATGTAACGGGAAAAATAAATCTGTTTTCACGCTACGAAAAACCGGTTCATATTTCCAGTTAGAAGTGATAACCTCTAAAGCAGATCGGCTTAGCTCAATTAAAGGATGATGTAGCATCGTCTTTTTAGAGTTGGTAAAAATAGGGATTTGATATTGTTGAAAAATAGTTGTGATCAATGGGTCATAAACATCTGCTTGTCTATAAAGTAGAACTATATCCTGATAACGATAGCCATCTTCCTTTGTCAGCTTTGTTATTTCCCGGGCAATGGCATGTATCTCTGCACGACGATTGGAAGCCTCTAGTACCTTTACATCACCTGTAGTTTCTTTCGTTTGAGGCACCAGATGTGCAAACCCTTCTTCCAAATGTTGTAAATCTTTAGATTGAAAACGGTATGCATGATAGAAATGGATCGGTGCATCGACTTCAATACCCTCCTCATAGGCAATATCGTGTAAACGTTGGTTCGTAGATGCAGCTTCATAGAATAAAGACTGTTCATCATAAACTTCGTCGATATGGTCAAAGGGAAGAACGACGGTTACTTGTCTCGTCACTTTTAATAACTCTTTTACAAGCTCTAATTCTCTTACAGTGAATGCTGTGAAACCATCTATATAAACTGTCGCTCTCTTCATCGTATCAGAGTATTTCAGTTGCTCCGTTAAAATTGGATAATAGCCCTCGCTATCCACATAAGTAGTGCCAAGTCTTTCTTCCAAAGCGTGTAAAACGACTTGTAAATCATTCGTTTTAGCTTGCAATGTATTAGGCGCGTCGACAGCCATTAAAGATGCTGTCACTTCAGCTAACACTGAACTATTTACGCTATATCGACTAAATTCTCGTAATAGCGTCTCAATTTCCTCCGTAAAGCCTCGTTTCCCGGCGGCTTGGCGAAATAACGAAAACTCACTTTTTTGTTCCTCTAAAAGTTTGCGGATCAGCATTCGATAGCCATAGCCATTTACTTCTTTTCGAGCAATCCCGCCCGTTTCCTGTAACACTAGCCATGCCAATCGTTTAAATGTCATGACTTGCGCACGGATTAAGCCTTGCAAGCCATGTTTATTCGTTAGCTCATACTCCGTTGAGTAAGACATTTGGTCAGGAACAATTATAAAAATTGGATGACCTAACGGATCTGATTTTAGTTGCTCGACAATCTCATGATGAATAAATGTTGATTTACCTGTTCCTGAACGTCCTGATACAACACGCAATGTCATGTACTTTTCCCTCCTGTTAATATTCTATTTAATAAAAAATGCTAGTCGTATATACCCAACGCTTTGCTACCCAACCTGTGCGTTTGTTGATATACCCAAGCACTTTACGACTTTACCTGAGCGGTTATCATATAGACCTGATCACTTTCTTGTTCTACCTGAGCAGTTATTGCATGGGCCTGATCACTTTGCTGTTCTTCCTGAGCATCGCTTACCTTTATTGAAAGATAAAAGCCCCTTCTCTCATTCTACATGATACAAGGGGCTAGATGTGTATATTCAACTTTCATCGTTGATGATTTTTCGTCAATTTTCGCGCTTGTTTTAAATCTCGCTCCACACGCGCATTTAATCGTTTCTCTAAAAGCTTGCCAACCCACCAAAGCACAACAATTGCCACAGCCGCAATAATTAGTTTTTTAGGGCTTGTTAGTAACGCTCTTAAATCATAACCAAGCACGCTCATTCCTAAAATCATAACGAACTTCCCTGCCAATAACACAATTAAATAAAACTTTTTGTAAATATGAGATAACCCCGCTACAACGTTTACAATGACTGAGGGGGTAAAAGGAAAACAAAGTAACACGAATAGTGGACTAATCCCATTCATATCTACCCATTTTATTAGCTTCTCTACTCTTTTACTGCCTGTTATAAATCGAAGCTTTGGATGCTTGCCAAAATGGCGGACAAGCAAAAATACTGCATATGAACCCGCTACAGATCCTAGCCATGATAATAAAAAACCAAACCATAAACCATATGCACTTGCATTAACAACAACGAACACGACCAAAGGTAAAAACGGTAAAAATGCCTCTATAAAAGGTAATAAAAAACCAATGATTGGGCCAAGCGCTTGATATTGTTCCGTTATATGCTCAAGATTTTCTACAGTAAACCATTCACTCAAAATTGACACCTCTATTTATACTGCAAAATTAAATGTAAAATCGTTAGCGTTTCCGTAGTATTTTTATACTCATGGGGCTGATGTCCTGAGAATACTAGTGTATCCCCTTCTTCTAGTTTTTCATGCATATCTCCAGCAGAAATGATGGCTTGTCCTTGGATAACGGTCACAGTTTCTTCCACCCCTTCTGTGTGGGCTTCGCTCCTGCTAGAGGCACCGGGCTCCATTTCAATCTTATAAAGCTCCCAGCCACGGTCTGGATTATAAGGAATAATGGAATACACACGATATCGCCCATCGTCTTCATCTACATGTGGCGCATCCTTACTACTATATTTCATGAAATGCGCTGTCGGCGGCTGCAATAAGCTAGAAAATGACGTGCGCATACCTGCAGCAATTTTCCAAATCGTCGATACGGTAGGGTTTGCCTCCCCCTTTTCAATTTGTGCTAGTTGCGCTTTACTTACTCCTGTAGCTTTGGCAACATCGTCTAAGCTTAAATGACGTTGCTGACGAATCTTTTTTAGTTGAAATGCTAAATTTCGGCTCATTTGTTCCATTTTTATTCACCAATCTCTATTGTTTATTTTATAAGACATATGTATACTTTAATAAACATTAAGAAATATCAAACTATTCCATCATTAGTATACATGGAAATTTTTCAGAAAGGATGATCTATTTATGACAAGTACGACAGAGCTGCGGAATGAAGCAGCAACTAACACACCCAATGACAACTTTGTACAAGGCGTAAAAGATTGTGTTCCAACCTTACTCGGCTATATTAGTATAGGACTTGCTTTCGGTGTTGTAGGTTCCGCTTCTGGCTTATCGGTACTTGAAATTGCACTTTTAACTATACTCGTCTATGCAGGCTCCGCACAATTTATCTTTTGTGCACTTGTTTTAACAAATAGTCCTGCCTCTGCTATTATTGTAACCATTTTTGTCGTAAATCTACGCCATTTATTAATGAGTTTAACATTAGCTCCTCATTTTACACGCTATTCCATGCTCAGAAATATTGGTTTCGGTACATTATTAACGGATGAAACATTTGGTGTAGCTGTTACAAAGCAAATGCAGACTGGTAAGCTATATGGCAAATGGATGGATGGACTGAATATCACGGCTTACTCATGTTGGATTCTTTCTTGTGTAGCTGGGGCATATTTGGGGCAATGGGTAGCAGACCCTGAAAAATGGGGCTTAGATTTTGCATTGATTGCTATGTTTGTGGCACTTCTTGTACTTCAACTTAGCAGTGTAGGTAAAAGTAAAGTAATGCATTATCTTATGTTAATCGGCTATATGATTGTTACTATGTATGGCCTTTCTTATATCGTACCTTCGCATGTAGCTGTTCTACTTGCAACAGTTATTGTAGCAACAATAGGGGTGGTGACAGATAAATGACGACAACCGCTTCTATGGTCTGGCTGATCATTGGCTGTGCACTTGTAACTTGGCTACCACGTATTATTCCTTTTATATTCGTACGAAGTGTAAAACTACCAGATGTTGTAATGAAATGGTTAAGCTTTATCCCTGTCTGCATTTTAAGTGCTCTTGTTATTGAAAATTTACTGGATACAGAAAGTGGAAAAATTGTGACACTCGATTGGCCTGTATTTATTACATTTGTGCCAACGCTTATTATTGCACTCGTAACAAAAAGCTTATCTATTACAGTTGTAGCCGGTGTTATCATTATGGCAGCTGTACGATTTTTCATGTAAAAAGGTCAGTCCTAAAAGTGAGAAAACTTCACTTTGGACTGACCTTTTAATTTAAAGGGTATCTTTATTTTTTTTCATTTTACTTGCTAACCAAAAGCCTACTGTTAACGAAAATGCATCAATCACAAATAAAGTAGGCGTGGAAGTGTAACCTGCATATACAGATGCCGCAATTAGAGCAATCGCTAATATTAGTGCAACATAACGATTAAACGTAATTCTCGTAAACAATAACACGAGTAATGCTGGTAAAAATAACGCTAACATCATTTTCCCGAAAACATCCATTAGAAATCCCTCGGCTCGGCTAGTAATAATCCTATACGATAATGATCATTGCTATATATGACATGCTGTGTTAAACGTATTTCATTATTACAGTCTAATACTTCTAGACGACAATGTGCTGCATTTAATTGCAAAGCTTCATATAATTCATTTTCAGTAAAAATGGAACGACCATTTACTTTACGAATACATTCCCCTGCAAGTAAGCCCATCTTTTCAGCTGGAGAATCAGGAAGCACAGCTGCAATAATAGCACCTTTCGAGCTCGGTGCAACTGCATAAATGTCCGTTTTATCTTGCATTGCATAGTAGATTGAAATAACAATACGAAGTACTGCACCTACTGCCAACGTAATAAAACCGATGAACGGCTCAAAAACTGCTATCAGTCCACCTATTAAAATAAGCTGTCCTAGTAGTAACACGGATCGCCCCATTTTAGGAAATTTAAATACCGGCAGTTCTTTTCTAGTAAGCTTTGAAAATCCTATAACGATTGGAAATAATACGAGTGCAAAGCTACTCTCTCCTAATGTAAATTGTGGCCAATACGGCAAGTCTACCGGAATAATATCTCCAGGTATTACAAAGAAAATTGGCAGTACCCATACATTTCTTGAACGATAAACAATTGCCTGCATACCCCGCTTCGTTTTTTCAACTCGTGGTGTCGTTACCTTCATTGCTGTTTGACGAATTAACATGCCCTCAGCAATCACACTTAGACCTGCTAAAATCGTAATAGTTACAATAGCGCCATCTAATACATTGGTACCTTCTAAAGAGATTTTCCACCAAGAAAATGTCCAATTGTATTGATCCATCAACCATATTACTAGTGTTGCGAGCCCCATCGTATAAATAGGTGAGAGTGCATTAATGCAGAACAATAATAGTGCCAACACAGAAATAACTATTAAAATCATTAAGAAAGCTTTAGGTAATGTTAAACCTAAACCAACGCTTACTAGTGAAATAAAGAGGGCATATAGCCACCCATATTTCCATTGCCCAATTAGCTCTGTCCAACCCCAAATAATCCGTCTATTAAAAAATTTACGCTCCTGTTTTACACGACTATAACCTAATAAAATCGCAAATAAAATCGCAATATACATTAATGGGTTGAGTAAAAAGCGGCCAATCGCTGTTACAATTTCTATTAATATATCACTAACCATACGAACACCCGCCATTCTGTCTTGAATACTATGAATTTATTGTATCAAACGACTACACTCTTGCGTAGTACAAACTAATAGAAAGCTTTCTATTCTTATTATTTATCTTCATTGAGCGGATGTTACAACTTATCAATTATGCCGTTGTAAGCCTATATTATTTATTGTTCAATATTGTGCAATAAAAAGCTTGTGGCCATTTGGAACTGTAAATCATTTTGACGATCCTCTTTATATTTTTTCAACGTATCATTTAAGCTGTTAAAGAAGGTACTATCCATATAAATATTTTCTTCTACTTGTTTCAATTCCTTATCTTTACGATAAAGCTTAACAGCCTCCTCCGTCGTGTCATCAAAATAACCATCTAAACGAGCAATTTTATACCCTAACTTTTTTAAAGCATTTTGCGTATAAGAGATTTCCTCACTCATATCGCCCACTTTAAACTTCCCAGATAATGGATGCATTTGAAAAGCAACTAATTCATTTTGTTCAATGACTAAATTAGCCTCAATACCTTGCCCGTGAATCCATTCGCGTTTCGGTGTCAGCCATTTATTTGTGGACAGTTTAAGCTCTCCGCCATTTGACAGTGACCAAGATTCCTGCACTGTTCCCTTCCCAAAGCTCTTGACACCAACAAGGGAGGCACGTCCCCAGCCTTTTAAAGCACCACTAAGCACTTCACTAGCCGAAGCACTGCCTTGATTTTGCAACACAACAATCGGTATTTTATTCATTGTCTGCAAATATTTTTCATCAAAGCTTTTTGATTCCGTTTTTAATGGTTCCATAGCACCTTCAGCATTTTGCATATACGCAAACACTTTACCATTCTCCAATACCGTGCTCAATAGTGCTGCGACGCTATGTAAATAACCGCCTGGATTATCTCGCACATCGATCACTAACCCTTTGATATCTTTTCGGAGTAATTTACTCGTTTCGGCAACCCACTCATTAGCTGTTTTCTCACCAAAAAGCGAAATTGTTACATAGCCTATCGGGGTATCTTCTACATTCACTACTTCGCTTGTTACTGTTTTATTGGAAATTGCTGCTCGTTCCATCGTCATTTTAATATGCTTATCTTCACTTGGACGATAAACAACAATCGTCACTTTTGTTCCCTTTTCTCCTTGAATTAAATGCATCAATTCACTCATCGATTTACCATCTACTCGAACACCATCAACTTGTACAATTTCATCGAGAGAGCGCATTCCTGCTTTCTCTGCCGGGGACGAACGGACAGGAGACACAATAATAAATTTTCCGTTATTTTCCGTTAACTCAATCCCAATGCCCACTCTTTCTTCGGCTAACATTTGTCGGTGTTGTTCTGCCTCTTCCTTCGAATAATAAGTACTGTAAGGGTCCTTAATAGCATCTGCCATACCGCGAAGTGCCCCTTCTACTAACACATCTTTTTTCGTACTGTATACAGATTTTTTCTCAATTAAATTCAACGCTTCATTAATCGATTCGGCCTCTGTGACGACCGGCTCCTCTTTATCCCCTAATTTAAACCAATCAAAATAAATTCCACTACCTAGCAATAAACTACTAGCAAGTACGCCGACACCCGCCATTATTTTGCGCAAACCTTCCCTCCTCCGTCTCTACTACTGTATGACTTTTATTTTTCAAACATACAAGATTCAGCTTCAAAATAATTTGTTGAATACTATGCTTTTGGTTTGGCGAGTATTCTATGAGTGCTTCGCGGATATTTGCCTTACTTGCGCGGATATTCCGGCGTCTATCGCGGATATTTGCCTTACTTGCGCGGATATTCCGGCGCCAATCGCGGATATTTTCCCTCCTCGCGCGGATATTCCAGCGCCAATCGCGGATATTTTCCCTCCTCGCGCGGATATTTATTTCCCTCCTCGCGCGGATATTCCGGCGTCTATCGCGGATATTTATTTCCCTCCTCGCGCGGATAAAATGCTTACACAAAAAAATAAAAAAATCTGCTTCGTTTCTTTAACAAAAACGAGCAGACTCTTTACATTTATCTTTTTAATCTAATTCATCAACATAACTTTTTAGCATATCCGTATCCATCGGCCCTGAAATGGCACGTTGAATGTATCCCTTTGAATCAATAAAATAAGTGGTAGGAATTGTCATGACGTTATATTGTGGAGAAACTTCTCTTTCTTGGTCAAGAAGGATAGGAAAAGTTAGTTCGAAGCTATCTCTGAATGTCATAACGGTATCTATTTTTTCGTCAACTGTAAAATCATGTTCATCCTTTGTTAAATTAACAGCTATAATTTCTACATTATCTTCTTTTGCGTACTGTTCATAATACTTTTGCATATGTGGCATTTCAGCCTTACACGGTGGACACCATGTCGCCCAGAAATTTAACACGACTTTCTTTCCGCGAAGGTCGCTCAGTGTTACCTCGTCACCATCCAAGCTTGTTAACGTAAAATCTGGTGGTATATCTCCCTTTTTTAAGCCAATCTTTTGTTCATCCATTTCTTTCCCAAGAGAAGCTGTTTCAATTTCACGATCCTTATCAATCTGCTGTTTAACATATGTACCAATCATCGCAACTACTAATAACACGACGATAAGCAGCCCAATATTTTTTTTCATTTCTTACCTCCCAGTAATCAAGTGCTTTGTGAGAATTTTTTTGAGCAGTCGTATATTGTTATACCCAGTATAAGTAATACGACGCTCACCCATACAGCCGGTTGCCATAAACCATGCGGCTGAAAGAAGGCTACAATTATTAGCCCAATCGTATATAAAAATAATGCACGATTAATAGCTGTCAATTTCCATAATATGAGGATCGTCAGTATACTTAGTACACTTAAAGTAATGACTTCGCTCTTGATTTGATTATCATTTAGTAACACCACAAACCATTGATAGATTGATTGCGTTAAAATGATTGCCCAGCTACAAGCAACAACTCCAGTTGCATCAAACTGCAATTTTTTTCGCTTCCACCAAAGCTGAAGCGATGCGACCATTACCCCTAAAATGACACCAATCGTTCCACCATTGAAATAAAGGAGAGTAAACGGTTGAGCAATAACAGCTTTAAAATCAGTGACAATTATGCTAAATTTCCAAACAAGAATAAAGGTAAAGACTGCGTCTCCATAGACCTCCGACCATTTTTTCGGAAATTGTACCCGTAAAACTAGCCATACAACGAAAAATGTTGCAAGGAGAGCGACAGCCGTTGCTGGTAATGTTAGTGTCCGAATAGAGAACCATTCTGTATTATTCACCAAATACATCCTCCACAAGTAAAGATAGTTTCAGCATAGCATACAATCGGTATGTGAACTGTCATTTCACACTGTGTTCAAAAAATCTTCCTAAAACATGCCCTTGGAAGTATACGAACTACTTACACTAACATAAAATGTGGCACAACCAGAAATTGACTTCTAATTATCTTTTACAATTATCTACCAAAATAACGCTGAGTTCAAGATACTACTATATAAATGTCTCCCCAAAACGTTCCGCCGACTGAGCTCTTCCTCAAGGTTATTTTTTTCGTTGCTTTTTTGATTCTTTCCTTCGCTTCGCTGTCTCTATCCATCACTTTGATAATTCTATCCGTCGTTCTGCTGCTTCTATCCATCGCTTTGATAATTCTATCCGTCGTTCTGCTGCTTCTATCCATCATTTCGATGCTTCTATCCCTCGCTTTATGTTCTATTCATCACTACTAATAAGAAAAAAGCTATACATTAGATTCACATCACATCTAATGTATAGCTTTTACTATTTTTACAACGGAATATATTTTAAAGGATTAACACTACCGACTGATTGTCCTTGCCAAGGGCCATTGTGCACTTCAAAGTGTAAGTGTGGTCCTGTTGAACGTCCAGTACTACCCATTGTTGCAATTTGCTGACCTTGGGATACCTCTGCACCAACACTAACATTGATGGAATTTAAGTGTGCATACACTGTTGCATAAATTTGACCATCAATTGAATGTGTGATAATGACAGCATTACCATATGAACTAAGTGGTGCAGCATAAGATACAACACCGTCTGCAGCTGCCCAAATTGGCGTACCTGTACTATTTGCAAGATCGACTCCATAATGGAATTCTGGACCTGCGCCAATATTACGCCAGCCATATGGCGATGTTAGACGACCATTTGTTGGCTTGATCCACGTACCATTTGATTGCGGAGCATGGACGACATTTGAAGATCCACCACCATTATTATTTTTAGCTGCATTTGCTGCGGCAGCAGCAGCTGCTGCCTTACGTTTTTCTTCTTGTTGACGGGCAATTTCTGCTAATCGTTTTTGCTCATCAATAATCTTTTGTTGTAATTCGTCACTAATTTCAAGTGCCTCAGAGTATTCTTTTTCAAGTAAAACTTTCTCTGACTTTAGTTTTTCTTGTTCTTTTTCTAATTGATCAACTAATTTGTTTTTCTCAGCTTTCTGTCCATCCAATGATGCTTTTAAACGATCAAGCTCAGCTTTTTTATCTTCAAGCTTTTGGCGTTTGCTTTCTAAGACTTGCTTTTGTTCCTCTAATTTTTGCTTGTCCTCTTTTTGTTCATGGATAATTTGACGGTCCGCTTCCATTAATGAATTAACAGCAGAGAATCGATCGATAAAATCTACGAAGCTACTAGAACTAAGTAGTACGTCTAAATAGCTAACGGTACCACTCGCCTGAATGGCACGAGCACGTTCCTCTAACAATACATCACGCTCTTCAATTTTGCGCAGAAGCTCTGCTATAGAATCTTCTAAAGTTTTTATTTCTTCATTTGCAGAATGAATTTCTGCCATTACATTTTTAATATTATTATTAGTTTTTTCAATTTCAGCGTTTAATGATTGAATTTGATCTAATATTTGTTGTTGCTTTTCTTCATTTGCAGTAATAGCATTTGATTTATTATTGATGGATGAATTTAAGCCATCTTTCTTTGATTCAATTTGATTTTTTTGATCTTTTAAATCCGATAAATTAGTTGCATATGCTGATGGAGTTTGGATAAAAAGAAATAGTGCAGATGCTGCTGCAAGTGTTTTTAAAGAGTTTTTCGCCATACTTTTCACCGATTGAACTCCCTTTCGACTATTATTTTGGTTGATCACCTATTGGGTTGATTTCTGCTTCGGACGGCACTTTTCAAGATACTACTGATGGCTTCTTTACTCGGTCCATATCCTTAAAGCTAGATTTTTAAAAACTTACGTACTGACATGAAACTTCCCCAAATACCGATTAGTACACCAATTAGTAATAGAAGCGCACTTACTTGGTATACAAGTGGTGAGAAATCAAGTACTTGAATAAGCTCACCTTTTAATCGAGGCGCAATAATTCTATATACATTGTGGTAAAGAGTTGCAATCACCGCAATCGGAATAATAGAACCTAAAAGTCCGAGCCACATTCCTTCTAATAAAAACGGTATGCGTACGAATGAATTCGTTGCCCCTACAAGTTTCATAATTTCTATTTCATCACGACGTGCAATAATCGTAATCCGAATCGTATTAGAAATTAAGAAAATGGCTGTAAATAATAATCCTAAAATGAGCACTACACCTACGTTACGGCTAGTATTTAAGAAGTTGAAAAGCTTTTCTACTTTGCCTTCACCATACATAACATCATATGTATACTCAAATTTATCAATTTTCTTGGCTACAGCAGCTGTTTGCTGAGGATCTGAAGCCTTCACATAAATAACATTACGTAATGGGTTACTTTGCTCAAATAGTTTAAAATCGTCCCCAAAATCTTTTACTAATTTAGTTAACTCATTTTCCTTTGTCGAATAACTCATCTCTTCGACACCTGGCAATTTCTTTATTTTTTCCATGAGTGCTTTTTCAGCAGCTTGATCAGCTGTTTCATCAATTAACACTTTAATTTCAACATCATTCTCTAAATCATTTGCTACTTTATTTAAATTCATCATAATAAGCGCAAATACGCCTACTAATATTAATGTAACTGTAACCGCACTCACTGAGGCAATGGTCATCCAGCTGTTACGACCAAGTGACTTTATACTTTCTCGGAAATGACGTTTCAACGTACTAAATTTCATAGCCGTAATCACCTCCGTGCTCATCACGTACAATCATGCCGCCTTCAATGGCAATTACCCGACGACGAATCGTATTCACGATTTCTCGGTTATGCGTTGCCATTACAATCGTTGTACCTCGTGCATTAATTTCCTCAAATAAATTCATAATGTCCCACGATGTCTCAGGATCAAGATTCCCAGTAGGTTCATCTGCAATAACGACCTTTGGCACATTAACAACAGAACGTGCAATCGAAACACGCTGCTGTTCGCCACCTGAAAGTTCATTAGGGAACATTCTTGCCTTATTCTTCAGCCCCACTAACTCCAAAACCTCCATTACTCGGCGACGGATTTCCACTGGGTCCTCCTCAATTACCTCAAGTGCAAACGCTACGTTTTCATAAACATTCAAACGAGGGAGTAGTTTAAAATCCTGGAACACAACGCCAAGCTGGCGACGTAAAAAAGGTACCTTTTTATTTTTCAATGTAGCTAAATCTATGCCATTAACAATAATCTCGCCCGAAGTAGCTTTTTCCTCGCGGTACATTAATTTAATGAATGTCGATTTACCTGCACCACTTGGACCTACAACGTAGACAAATTCACCTTGCTTTATGTTAACGGAAATTCCATTTGTCGCAACTACGCCATTTGGATACTTCTTTGTCACATTTTTCATTTCTATCATATTTAAACCACCTAAATCTCTTACTTATATAAGAGGTATTTCATTTACTATTATAGCACTCTATTTCTATTTTTTTATTACAGTTTCATTTCATTCCGTGGCAGTTCCTTCTATTTCGTTCTTTCATTGCCATTAGAAAAAAACGAAAATGATAGAAAAATCGACATAAAAAGACAGAAATCGATTTCAATGAAGAGAAGTCGATTCCTGTTCGAAAATAAAAAAAACATTCAAGCTATGCTTTTTTACATAGCCCGAATGCATGAATACTTAAATATGCTGCTCGTCAGTTGTTGTATAACGTACTAAAACTGCCCCTGTTTTGGATTCACCTTCAATAAATAGTCGGTTGGCATTCTCTACTTCTTTATCAAAACGTACTACCTTTGATAAGAATTGATCCTGTGATTCAATCTTTGAGGCATCTTGAATACCAACATCTACTTTACCAAAATTCGTAACAATTTTACCGCTGATCGATATTGTACGTGGCACATACAATTCAACAGCTCCTGCAACTGTTTGCGCTTTGATTTTTGATGAATTCGTAGAGCAAGTTGTGACAACAACATGTCCATTGACCGATTTTGCTTCAACTTCATCCAATGCGCCATCTAAATATACACGACCATTCAATGTTTCAGCTTCTAAATCTTTACCACGGACATTTGTTAATTCAATTGAACCATTAGAAGAATCCACTTCTGCCTTCCCAAAATTAAACTTAGAGCCTTTAATTGCACCATTTAACGTCTTTACTTTTAATTGCTCAAAATCCGTATCTTGTAAAGTAACACTACCGTTCATTAAACGTACCGATAATTTGTCCAATTTATCCTTTGGTACTAGTACTTTAACATTTACTTGAACAAGTTTTAGTTGACTTAAAATTCGTAGTGAACCTTCATTCTCCTTCACAACGAATTGCTCTAAGAAATGAGCGCGTGTTTCTTCTTCACTGTCATTAACTAGTGGTGCCTTCACCTTGCAAATGACTTGGAAGCTATCACCTTCAGTAGATTCCACTGCAAAATTGCCATTCGGTAATTCGGCAACTATATTTTCTACCTGTTCTGCCGCAACTTCTTCTGTATGTGTAAACTCTACTTTATCCCCAAACGGAGAGGATACATCAAATTCTTTTACCTTTTTCACTGCTGTATTCATCATATCCATAAAGAGTGAACCAATTTGTGTTAAATCTTTACGAAAATCTCGCATTTCTTCTTCGAAATATTTAGTGAAATCCTCGTCTTTTTTCTTGTGTCCATCTTTGTGACTTTCATCTTTAAATAATGACTCATTCTCTGTTGAGGAATGCTGGCCCTCATTTGACACATTATTCATAACATGTTGAGTGGACTTGCTAGGTTGCTCTAATGCTTCTAATAATGTAATCGCCTCTTGCGCTGTAATTGTTCCTTTTTCCACAAGTTCTAAAATTCGTTGACGTTCATTTTGCATAACTAAAATAGCCTCCCTCAGTTCGTTATACTATTTATACGAATCATTTTATGAAAAGTTTCACCAAAAGAATGAAAATATTGGGGATATATCTTTTTTTTAGGCTCAACACCATAACGTGTGGTTGATTTCCGTTCCGACTGGGCGCTTTGCCGCTGACGCTTCGCTTTCGCGCAGATAAAACATTTGTTGCTGTCGCTACGTTAGCACTACGCTTTCGCACAGAGCAAAGCTTCCTGGGGGCGTCCGATGAGCCGCTTGGGGCAACAGGATGTTGGTCACGAAGGCGTTATCACAGGACGTGATGGTTTTAGCCTTCGTTCCTCTGCCTGCTCGCTCCAGGGTCTCGGGCCAACACGATGTTGG
>Ga0213828_1001297_pt1 | contig 20949 bp, 19 predicted proteins | sample MC6MC0897MG_FD_180664 | JGI IMG/M metagenome (GOLD analysis project Ga0213828, IMG submission 180664) | Enriched soil aggregate microbial communities from Iowa State University, Ames, United States - MC6-MC0897-MG | ecosystem: Environmental > Terrestrial > Soil > Unclassified | place: USA: Iowa... | reverse complement strand
CAGAACTAGAAGAATTGGTGCATTCAAAAGGTCTTAACTTCGGTTTCGACGTTGCAAAATATAAATTAGACGCTGATAATTAAATAATAATGAGACACGGTAAAAAATTCAATCACTTAGGAAGAACGGCTTCTCACAGAAGCGCTTTACTTTCTAATATGGCTTGTTCTCTAATTGAGCATAAAAGAATCAACACTACTGTTGCTAAAGCTAAAGCTTTGAGAGTATATGTTGAGCCTCTATTAACAAAAGCAAAAGAAGATACTACACACAACAGAAGAATTGTTTTTGCATATCTTCAAAATAAAGAAGCGGTTACTGAATTATTCAGAACTGTAGCTCCGAAAATCGCTGAAAGAAACGGTGGTTATACAAGAATCATCAAGACTGGTTTCAGACCTGGTGATGCTGCAGATACTGCTCTTATCGAGTTGGTAGACTTCAACGAGCTTTACAATCCTAATGCTGAAGAGAAGAAGACTACAAGAAGAAGCAGAAGATCAACAACGGCTACTAAAAAAGAAGCTGTAGTTGCTGAAGCTCCTGTAGTAGAAGAAAAAGTAGAAGAGCCAAAAGCTGAAGCTACTGATTCTACAGAAGAAAAAGCTGGAGAATAATATTCTTACAGATATAAAAAAAACCGTTCAGATTTCTGAGCGGTTTTTTGTTTTACTATCCTTTTCGGGAATCCTTAAAATTTAAAATATTTATATTAAATTTTAGTCTTTACAAGTTCAATGATGTTTTCACCCTGATGTAAAATTAAGCTGTCACCTTTTACAACCGCTTTCATGTCTTCTTTTTCGTACGTAGTTTGATTAGGCTTTGCTTCTGTCTTGTCAAGCACAAAAGTTTTATTGTTATTTCTTATAGAAACCGTTCTGTTATTAGGATCATAATTAAAAACGACTTTTACCGGGCTTCCGTCTATCGCCTGATATACGAAGTCTGTCTTCACTGTTTTTGTACCGTTTACACTCACGTTGTAGGCAATAGTAGAATCAACAGTTCCGTTGTCGGCAAGAATTTCTGTATTCGCAGAATCAGATTTCACCACCCCTTTGTTGCCTTCTTTTTTGCAGGCAATAACCAAAGACGAAAGCATGCATAATGCGATAATTTTTTTAATCATATTATTTTAGATTTTTATTGTTTTAAATGAATATTAATACTCGTAAAATTAACTAAAATTTAACTCATATTTCAACAATCTAAATGCGTATTTTATTGAAAAAAGTTAAATTTTGACTAAATTTGTCTAAACTATAAAATAAACAAAAATGAGTTACATTTCTTACATAGAAGCGAGACAAATTTTGGATTCAAGAGGAAATCCTACAGTTGAAGTTGATGTATTTACGGAAAGCGGTGCGATGGGTCGTGCAGCAGTTCCTTCCGGTGCGTCTACAGGAGAGCATGAAGCAGTTGAATTGCGTGATGGTGGTTCAGAATGGATGGGGAAAGGTGTTTCTAAGGCTGTAGAAAATGTAAGAGAAGTAATTGCACCGGAATTGGTGGGTCTTCCTGTTTTTGATCAGAATTTGATCGATCAGATCATGATTGATTTAGACGGATCAAACAACAAAGGGAATTTGGGAGCTAATGCTATTTTGGGAGTTTCTTTGGCTGCTGCAAAAGCTGCAGCAACAGAATTAAAATTACCTTTATACAAATATGTGGGTGGTGTAAATGCAAATACACTTCCTGTTCCGATGATGAACGTAATCAATGGTGGTTCTCACTCAGATGCGCCGATTGCTTTCCAGGAATTTATGGTAATGCCGGTAAAAGCAGATTCTTTCTCTCACGCTTTGAGAAAAGGAACTGAAATTTTCCACAACCTTAAATCTATTCTTCATTCAAGAGGTCTTTCTACTGCGGTGGGTGACGAAGGAGGTTTTGCACCAACTTTCAAAGGAACTGAAGATGCTTTGGATACTTTGCTTCAGGCTATCGAAAAAGCGGGTTACAAGCCGGGTGATGATGTAATGATCGCATTAGACTGTGCTGCTTCAGAATTTTATAAGGATGGAATTTATGATTACAGAAAATTCCAGACTGCTGATGCACCTCAGTTCTCAAGCAGTGAGCAGGTTTCTTACTTGGCTGAATTGGCAAATAAATACCCAATCATCTCTATTGAAGACGGTATGCAGGAGAATGACTGGGAAGGTTGGAAAATGTTAACAGATAAAATCGGTGACAGAGTACAGTTGGTAGGTGACGATTTATTCGTAACAAATGTTGAAAGATTGTCAAGAGGAGTAAAAGAAGGAATCGCCAATTCAATTTTGGTTAAAGTGAATCAAATTGGTTCTCTTTCTGAAACAATGGCAGCGGTACAAATGGCTCAGCACAACAAGTTCACTTCAGTAATGTCTCACAGATCGGGAGAAACTGAAGATTCTACAATCGCTGACTTAGCAGTTGCAATGAACTGCGGTCAGATCAAAACAGGATCTGCTTCAAGATCAGACAGAATGGCAAAATACAACCAATTGTTGAGAATCGAAGAAGCTTTAGGTGAAACTGCGGTTTTCCCGGGGTTGGATGCTTTTAAAATCAAAAGATAATTAATCGAATTTATAAATAACGGCAAGCGATAATTTTAGTTTGCCGTATTTTATAATTAGTAGTATATTTAGAAACAAAATAAATAAATAATGTCAGACAACAAAGTAATATTGAATTACGCAGGTAATTCGTATGAATATCCAATCGTGGATAGCACTATCGGAGACAGAGGGATCGATATTTCAAAATTAAGAGACCAAACAGGTTTAATCACGTTAGATTTAGGTTACAAAAATACCGGAGCTACACTTAGCGACATCACTTATTTAGATGGGGATCAGGGAGAATTATTCTACAGAGGATACCCTATCGAGCAGATTGCTGAAAAATCTAACTTCACAGAAGTAATGTACCTGTTGTTACATGGTGAATTACCAACTACAGAACAATTCAATACCTTTAACGGTAATATCAAAAAATATAATTTCGTAGCAGAGGAGATGAAAAAAATCATCGATGCTTTCCCTCGTTCTGCTCACCCAATGGGAGTTTTATCTACTTTAACTTCTGCTTTAACGGCTTTCAATCCGAAGGCAGTTAACGTAAATTCTAAAGAAGAAATGGATCTTGCTGCAGAATTGTTGATTGCTAAGTTTGCTCACCTTGCAGCTTGGACGTACAGAAAAACATTAGGTTTACCGCTTAACCACGGTGACAACAGCTTAAATTATGTAGAAAACTTCTACAAAATGGCTTTCAGATTACCAAACGAAGAGTTTGAAATCAATCCTGTGGTGACTGAAGCTTTAGATAAATTATTAATTCTTCACGCAGACCACGAGCAAAACTGTTCTACATCTACAGTGAGAATGGTAGGCTCTGCTCATACAGGTCTTTTTGCATCTGTTTCTGCGGGTATTTCTGCACTTTGGGGCCCACTTCACGGTGGTGCAAACCAGGCAGTGATCGAAATGCTTGAATTGATCGAAAAAGACGGTGGAGACGTAAACAAATGGGTTGCTAAAGCTAAAGACAAAAACGATAGCTTCCGTCTGATGGGCTTTGGTCACAGAGTTTACAAAAACTTCGATCCAAGAGCAAAAATCATCAAGAAAGCTGCTGACGACTTATTGGCTGCTTTAGGAATTGAAGACAAAGCCTTAGATATTGCTATGCAATTAGAAAAAGTAGCTCTTGAAGACGAATACTTCATCGAAAGAAAATTATATCCAAACGTAGATTTCTATTCTGGAATCATCTACAGAGCATTAGGAATTCCTACAGAAATGTTTACCGTAATGTTCGCATTGGGAAGACTTCCGGGCTGGATTGCTCAGTGGAAAGAAATGAGATTGAAAGGGGACCCGATCGGAAGACCAAGACAGGTTTACCAAGGAGCTCAAAAAAGAGATTATATCGATATCTCAAACAGATAATACTGTTTTTTATAAAATCGAAGTCCCAAAGTTTTTGCTTTGGGATTTTTTTGTTTTTAAATCTAAAATAGTCTTTGTTGAATTTGAATAGAGGTTTTAACTCCTTGAATCATTATCATTGAAGCTTTTTGTGTTTCAATAATATATTTTAGATTTTTACCATTTGCGAGTTCCACATTGCCAAAAGTGAATTCATTACTGCTTTTAAAATCTCCATACATTTTATCTTTAGCATTGATTAAACTTCCAAATGTCACAGTGCCATTTTCACTTGTAACGAGTTTTTTAGTTGTTAGAACACTGAAATTAGATGAATCAATAATTGTTGAACAGATTATTAATTCTTCCGGATCAAGATCAAATGGAAAATTGGTGAAATATTCTGTAATACCATCCTCATAAAATCTTGTCCATTTAAAATCATAAGGTTTTATTGTGCTTCTTTTAATCTTGGCAATTACAATGCTATGTATGCTTTTATCAGATTTCATGTAACAAAATTATTTTTAGAAATTTAACAAAGATTTTGTCCTTACAATTGTTAGTATTATCATTAATTCTATCTGAAATTTTATAGATCATCAGATGAAATTAGTGAAGATTCTTTAATTTTCAAAACTATTTAAAAAACTCCTTAATTTAGGCTAAATAAAAAGCTTTTCTCTTCACTATCGTTTGATTATATTTGCTTAATTCTCATTATATATGAAATTAAATATTAAAAACGAAACAGGAAGGCTAAGATCGGTGGTTCTCGGACAGCCCAATTCTATGGGAGCAGTTCCTACACTAGAAGAAAGTTATGATGCAAAGTCATATTACACGATAGAGCACAATATGTATCCTAAAGAAGAGGATATTATCAACGAAATGAACGCTTTTGAAGCCATTCTGAAAAAATATGATGTTCAGGTTTTCCGTCCGGATATTATTCAGGATTACAACCAGGTTTTTGCAAGGGATGTCGCTTTTGTGATTGACGATAAAATGATTATTTCTAATGTGATTGCAGACAGAGCAGACGAACAAGAAGCTTACAAAGAAGTTTTCGAAGAAGTTGCGTGGAGAAAAATTATCAACCTTCCCGAAACTGCACATATTGAAGGTGGTGATGTTATAGTCTGGAATGATTTTCTGTTTATCGGAACTTGTTTTAGTGAAGATTACAGAAACTATAAAACAGCAAGAACCAACGAATATGCGATCGAAATTCTGAAAGAATATTTTCCGAAAAAGAGAATTATCGATTTAGAACTAAAGAAAAATGATAAGATTCCCTACGAAGGGATTTTACATTTAGACTGTACATTCAATCCGATCGGAAAAGATAAATGCATCATTTATAAAGATGGTTTTGTGGATGAAAGTGATTATAATTTAATCATCGATATTTTTGGAGAAGAAAACTGTTTTCACGTTACTGCTGAAGAAATGTTTGAAATGGTTCCGAATATTTTCTCGATTTCTCCGGAAGTGGTGGTGTCTGATAAAACCTTCACAAGAATGAATAATCATCTAAGAAACGAATGGGGAATGACTGTTGAAGAAATTCCTTACAGAGAAATTTCTAAGATGGGTGGACTTTTGCGTTGTTCTACAATGCCTTTGGTAAGAGACTAATGTGTCTGAGAGTGGGAGAGTTTTAGTGATTGAGAGTTGATTTTGTATCGATATTTTTTCTATTTTAGTTAAAAATACAAAGATGTCAATAATTAAATTTCATCAGGACTTAAAAGTTTATCAAAAGTCTTTTGATGCTGCAATGGAAATATATGAACTTTCAAAAACTCTTCCTAAAGAGGAACGATATTCTCTTACAGATCAAATAAGAAGATCATCAAGATCTGTTTCGGCCAATATTAGCGAAGCTTGGGGTAAAAGAAAATACGAAAAATCTTTTGTGGCAAAGCTTACAGACTCAGAAGGTGAAGCGAGAGAAACCCAAACTTGGCTTCAGTTTTCACTAGCTTGCCAATATATAAATGAAGAACAATATATTAAATTAAATATTCAATATAATTACATTATAGGAATGTTAGTAAATATGATGAATGACTCCGAGAAATGGTGCTCATTTTCAAGTGGAGAAAAATAATGTTGGAGAGTAGGAGAGTTTTAGGATTTGAGCGTTTTAGAGCGTTATAAAATCTCTAATATTCAAAAATAGATTTAACCTCTAACACCCAACACGCCCACTTTCAAACTCTCAGACTCACCAACACTCCCATTCTAAAACTCAAAACTATGCAAACAACAGATACAGTACTAATGATAGAGCCGATTGCATTCGGTTACAATGCAGAAACGGCAGAAAACAATTATTTTCAGGTAGAACAAAAAGGTGCGGATATTCAGTCAAAAGCTTTGGTGGAATTCAAAATCTTTGTTGAGAAACTGAAAAGTAAAGGAATTAATGTCATTACCATAAAAGATACCATCGATCCCCATACTCCGGATTCTATTTTCCCCAATAACTGGGTAAGCTTTCATAAGGATGGAAAAGTAGTTTTATATCCAATGTTTGCTTCCAACAGGAGAGTTGAGCGAAGAGAAGATATTATTGAGACAATAAAAAATCAGGGTTTTGAGGTTGCTGAAATTGATGATTGGTCGTTACCGGAAATTCAGGGACATTTTCTTGAAGGAACAGGAAGTATGATTTTTGACCACGACAATAAAATTGCTTACGGTTCGGTTTCTTTAAGATTAGATGAAAATCTTTTCAGAGAGTTTTGTTCTAAATACGGATTTACCCCGGTTGTTTTCCACTCTTTTCAGACGGTAGGAGAAGAAAGACTTCCGATTTACCACACCAATGTGATGATGTGTGTTGCCGATAAATTTGTGGTGATTTGCCTTGATTGCATCGATAATGAATTGGAAAGAAGCAAAGTAACCGAAACAATAAAAAATTCAGGAAAAGAAATCATCGAAATCTCTGAAGAGCAAATGCAACAGTTTGCAGGAAATATGCTTCAGGTTCAAAATCAAGAAGGCAAAAAATTTCTCGTAATGAGTCAAACCGCTTATCAATCATTAAATCAGGATCAAATTTCTAATATTGAAAAATATTGTGAGATTATTTATTCAGATTTAAATACAATTGAGGTAAACGGAGGCGGAAGTGCACGTTGTATGTTGGCGGAAGTTTTCTTACCTAAGAAATAATATAATAAATTTTAAAAATAATAAAGCTCCTATCAAAACTTTGATAGGAGTTTTTATTGATTCATTATCAAACAACCTTCCAAAAATTCGACTAACTTTGTACAAGTGAAAAATGTTGTTATGATAAAAAAGTTATCTGTAAGTCTGGGAATATTGATTTCAACATTCTCTTTTTCTCAGCAAAAAACCTATTGCAATCCAATCAATATCGATTACGGTTATACCCCTTTTGAAGTTTTTTCGAAGCAGGGAAAACACCGTGCAACGGCGGATCCGGTGATTGTAAATTTCAAGGAAAAACTTTTTCTTTTTTCGACCAACCAGGAAGGATATTGGCACAGTGATAATATGCTCGACTGGACTTTCGTGAAAAGAAAATTCCTTCGAGATAATAAATATACCCACGACTTGAACGCCCCCGCAGTTTGGGCAATGAAAGATACTTTATACGTTTATGGCTCAACCTGGGAACAGGATTTTCCGATCTGGAAATCTACGAACCCTACAAAAGATGACTGGAAAATTGCTGTCGATACATTAAAAGTCGGAGCTTGGGATCCTGCGTTTCATTATGATGAAGATAAAAACAAATTGTATTTATATTGGGGATCCAGTAATGAATGGCCGCTTTTGGGAACAGAGGTTAAAGTAAAAAATCTACAATCTGAAGGTTTTGTAAAACCTATTTTAAGACTAAAACCTGAAGATCACGGTTGGGAAAGATTCGGTGAGTATAATGACAACGTTTTTCTGCAGCCTTTTGTAGAAGGAGCTTGGGTGACGAAGTACAAAGACAAATACTATATGCAATACGGAGCTCCTGCAACAGAGTTCAGCGGATATTCTGATGGTGTTTATGTATCAAAAAATCCTTTGGAAGGCTACGAATACCAACAGCACAATCCGTTTTCCTATAAACCGGGAGGTTTTGCAAGAGGAGCGGGTCACGGTGCAACATTTGAAGATAATTTTAAAAACTGGTGGCACGTTTCAACCATTTTTATTTCCACTAAAAATAATTTTGAAAGACGTTTGGGAATCTGGCCTGCAGGTTTCGATAAAGACGATGTGATGTACACCAATACCGCTTACGGAGATTATCCAACTTTACTACCTCAGTTTGCTCAAGGGAAAGATTTTTCAAAAGGGCTTTTCACGGGCTGGATGTTGCTGAATTATAATAAGCCGGTTCAGGTTTCATCAACTTTAGGAGGGTATCATTCCAATTTTGCAGTAGACGAGGATATTAAAACATATTGGAGTGCCAAATCAGGGAATTCCGGAGAATGGTTTCAGACTGATTTGGGTGAAGTTTCTACCATTAATGCCATTCAGATTAATTATGCAGATCAGGATGCTGAGTTTATGGGAAAAACAGAAGGTAAGATGCATCAGTATAAAATCTATGGATCAAACGACGGCAAAAAATGGAAGGTCATTGTCGACAAAAGCAAAAATACCAAAGACGTACCTCACGACTATGTAGAATTAGAAAAACCTGCTGAAGCAAGATATTTAAAAATGGAAAACCTTAAAATGCCGACAGGAAAATTTGCATTAAGTGGTTTTAGGGTTTTTGGAAAAGGAACGGGAATAAAACCCGGAAAAGTACAGGGATTTGTTCCGTTGAGAGCTGATGCTAAAAAATATGGAGAAAGAAGAAGCATTTGGATGAAATGGCAACAGAATTCTGAAGCAGACGGTTATGTTATTTATTGGGGGAAATCTCCTGATAAATTATATGGAAGCATTATGGTTTACGGAAAAAATGAATATTTCTTTACCGGAGCCGACAGAACAGACGCTTATTATTTCCAGATTGAAGCATTCAATGCCAACGGAATTTCAGAAAGAACAGAAGTCGTGAAGTCTGAATAATTAATTTGAACCATTAAGATTTATTAAGGAGTTAAGGGTGGTTAAGGTGAATATAAAATTTCTTAAGCACATTGCTTAAATTTGCTTGCAAATGCTTAATTTATCTAAATACCATAATAAATCTTAATGATTAATTCTACAACGCTTTGGGAACCTCCAAGGCGTTTTTTTATTTGGTATGTTTTAGAAATTCATCAATTCTGTTAATTATGATAGGAGCATTTTTCTCGTTATCCCAGTCAAGATGACCTCCGGGAAACTCAAATGACTGGTTGACAACTTTATTCTTATTTAAAACAGAATCTAAAATTTTCTTTTGTGATAAAGGGATGACCTGATCGTTGTTTCCATAAAATGAAATTGTTGCGGGAGTGTTTTCATTAATCCAAAAAACAGGATTGGGAATATCTATGTTTGTAATATAGGTAGGTGTAGGTTGTGTTGCATCTATCATCTTTTTTTCAACAAAAGAATAGTCAGAATAATTTCGAAAATCAGGATGAGTTAAATCTGCAGGTCCTACAATGTTTACTACCGCTTTTACATTGGTTCTATGCTTGCTTTCAAAAATTCTATTATAAGCATATAGCATTGATAAATGTGCACCTGCGCTGTTGCCTATCAAAATAAATTTTGGGTTTAGCTTTAATTCTTCAGATTTTTTGACTAATAATTCTAAAGCATTGTCGATATCATCTGTTTGTGTCGGAAGAATGAAAGAATGATCATCTGCCAATCTGTAATTAATATTTGCAAAAGCATAGTCGGGAAATTTTTCCATCATTGAAAGTGTAAAATAGGTGAGATTAGATTTATCTCCGGCTTTCCAACCACCTCCGTGAATGAGTACAAAAATACCTTTTATTGAATCCTTGTTTTGGGGTAAGTAAAAATCAAGCTTTTGTGAAGTATTTTCACCATAAGATATGTTTTCTTCAATTTTAAAAGAAACTCCGTCTTTAAATGTAATATTCTTATCATTACAACTTAAAAATATTGTCAGTATAAATAAAAGAAACACATATTTTTTCATAACCATAAAAATAATAAAACCCGCAATCTCTCAGCGGGTTTTGTACAAAATAAATATATATATGAAAATGATGAATGTTATCTCGTTCTGCTTTTGATGTCGTCTGAAGCGCCCTCAATGTTTCTTACTTTCTTCACTTTTTGGTTTCCGAAGTTGTACGTAATGCTGAAAGTTCCGCCTCTTCTGAACTGGTCGTTTCTTACATAGTTGTAATTTCCGTTGGCTTGGTAATCTTCAATTTCCACAATGTTTGTTCTTAAAACATCATTTAAGTTTAAAGCAAATGTCCAGTCGTTCCAGTTTTTCTTGATGCTTAAATCTAAACTCATCAGGTTTTTAAGCATTCCCAATTCGATTTGCTGCTTGTCGACAAAGAAATAATTTACACCTAAAAACCAGGTTTTCTTTTTGTCTAAACGGATCGTGTTGTTGGTTTGAATAAGGATACTTGTAGAACTTATTTTGTTTTCATACAAAGGGAAAACATCTCCGGAAGTAGGGTCAACGCTTAAGCTACCATTATTTACATTTCTCTGAACTCCGATATTAAAATTTGTAGTTAAATATTGATTAAAGAATGTTTTCTGCATTCCCAACATTACAGACATTTCCTGTTTGTCACCAAAATTCGTACGGATGTATCGTAGTTGTTTATAAGAATCTTTTATCGGAAGATTGGTTATAGGATCAATAACAGGATTTCCGTTCGCATCTCTTCTGTCTTTTAAAATGTCTCTTTGAAGTGGAACCTGCGTAATAACATCTTTGAATAATGAATGATTTACAATCAGGAAATAAGAATTTTTAAACATATAAGTCAATTCCTGATTATAGGTTGAAGATGCTTTTACAAAAGGATTATTTTGGGTATAATTGTCTTCAGTAAGAATATTTCTCACCGGATTCAGTTCCCAGAAGCTTGGTCTTCTCATTCTGCTGGAAAATGCGTACGAAATATTATTTTTATCGTTAATTGCATAATTTAAACTTAAATAAGGAAGCACATTGTTGTAATTTCTTTCGATTCTTCTATATTCCTCAGCTGCATTGTCAGATGTTCCCAAGCTGTTTGTAATCTCATATCTTGTTCCGATTTTCCCGGAAAATTTATCCGAAAACTTCTTCTCTAATGTAAGATACATACCATAAATGTTTTCATCATAGATGAAATGGTTTGGTGCAGACTCAGTAGGTTCTCCTTCTATGAAAGTGTCGTTTTGGGTATCGTTATCGGTTTTAGTTTTATTAAAGTTTCCTCCGATTGAAACGGTAAAGTCATTTTTAAACTTCTGAATATAATCTACAGTACCCGAAAAGTTATTGATGATTTGTGGAAGATTTTGATAAATGGTTTGACTCAAATTTTTATCATTTCCCATAGCATCTGCGAAATAAGTTTTATTGTCTGTAAACTGAAATCTCCTGTAATTAAGATAAGCCGCATTTACATTCAATTTACTTCCCAGAGAATCGGTTTTCAATTCGTAATTTAAATTAACAGAATTATTATACGAACGAGCATCTTCTCTATTTCTTGAGTTGGTATAATTGGTTATATAAGACTGTGATTCTGTGTCAAAAGATTTAATGGTATTGAATAAATTAACCGTAGAATTATAGCTTTTGTTGGCATTCGAGTTCCAGGATAGTGCTAAATTGCTTTTTTCGGTTAATTGATAATCAAAATTCAGATAACCACCGATGTATTGGTTTGGATCATCAATATTCCCCGTAGATTCGTTGGAAGATAAATCATTACCGTTTCTCAAAACATAATGTTGCGCCTGAATATTATCGCCACCGTAAAGATTTGCACTGATTCCCAGCTTGTCTTTTCTATAGTTTGCAGAAAAACTTGCAGAGCTACCATTGTATTTATTCTGAGAATTAGACATTCTCATATTTCCGTTCAAACCGTCGCTCATTTTCTTTTTCAGAACAATATTGATGATTCCGTCTGAAGCTTCCACCTGAAACTCACTTCCGGGAACAGTGATTACTTCAATTTTCTGAATGTTTTCGGCAGGAGTGTTTTTTAGAAACTGAGCAAGAGATTCAGCATCCATATTAGATTTTCTGCCGTTGATATAGATCAGAGCATTGTTTTTTCCTGCGATTTTAAGAGTCTTGTCATCCGTAGTTGAAAGAAGCGGTGTCTGTCTTAAAAGATCAAAGGTTGTATTTCCTTTTGTAACAGGAGAAGCAGCTACATCATAAACAAAACGATCGCTCTGCTTTTTGAAAACCTGCTTCGTCATTACAACTTCCTCAATTTTCTGGGTCTTTACCGAGTCATTTTTTTTCTCTTGTGCAAATGTAAATCCGCTTAAGAAAAGTGCTGCTATAAATATTTGAGTTTTCATAATTGTTATATTTTAAGTTTAGATGCTTGTATTTGTTATTAATTTACATTGCAAAGATATGTAATAAATTAAGTATCTTGCAATACAAAGTAGTGAAAATGTTTTTATTAAAATTATAACTGATTGTTTATCAGTTAATAAAAATGTTTTTAAAATTTTACTACTTCCAAGTTTATATACAATAAGACAACTAAAGCAGATATTTTGTTACAAAAATTATTAAAAAAAATTACTTCAGCAATTGAAATTTGTAGGTACAGATTTCAATAGTCTTCAGACAACAGGAGATATTAATTTTACGGCAACTTCTCCTACTACAAGTTTGGGTAATCTTACTGTTTGCACTGCTGTGACAGAATTTATTACGAGTCAAACAGATACACAGGCTGTTAAATATTTTGTTTCTCCAATAATTGCTGGTGGAAATTCACAGACTCCGGCTCGAACGATAGGATTTTATGTAAGTTCACAAAGTGCCGCAGGAGGTTTTTATCTGAACTCTCAAAACGTACCTGGAGTTGGAACGTATACCTCTAATTTTAGTTTGGAATCTCCGGGAGGACTTATAAATGCTAACGGAAATAATCTTACAATGCAAATAAACAATTATGGAGCGGTAGGACAATACATTGATTTTACAATAAACGGAATTTATACCAATACAACAGGTTCACATACATTAAGTGTGACAGGACATGTTATTAGAGATAATTAATAGATGTAAATCGTAACAAAAGAGAGGCCGTAAGAAAGCCTCTTTTTTTATTCTCTGTCGAAACGAGCAAGTTTTTTATCGATCCAAATAGTTGCAAAAGGGAAAAAAGCAGCAATCAAAGCGAAAATGCTGTCTTCATCATCCCAGGAATAAATTTTTCTCGTAGAAGGTACGAATAAAAGGTATAACGTGAAAAATAATCCGTGAATACTTCCGATCGTACTGATATAAATAATGGCGAAAATGCTTTCAGGCTCAACCCTGATCCAGATCATCGCAGTAAACAAGAAAAACCAGGAAATTGCCTCCGCTAAACAGATTTTCTTAAACCACCTGATGATTTTTTCCTGAGAATATTTTGAGAAAAGATTTTCCAGAAACTCCATTACATTAAATCTTAATTTTGACTAACAACTATTATTTGTAAAAACTACTTCCGTCCAGATACTCGAAAACTTCCGGAGGCAGCATTGGCCTTACATTTTTACCCTGCATAATCATATTTCTGATCTCAGTTGCCGATAGTTCGATAACAGGCGCCTTGATTACTGAAATGTTTTCATGCTGAAGATAATCCGAATCTTTCTTTTCACCTTCAAAGACTCTCGGATAAACAATAATGTGATGATTTTTCAGAAGAATTTCATAGTTTTTCCATTTATGGAGACTCTTCAGATTGTCTTCACCCATGATGAGACTAAAAGAATAATCAGGATGTTTCTCTTTAAGATAGGTTAAAGTATCAATTGTATAGCTCGGTGTTGGAAGAGAAAATTCGACATTGGAAGCACGCATTTGCGGATAATTCTTGATCGCCAATTCTACCATGTCGAGACGATTGTGATCATTTAATAATGATTTTTTTTCTTTAAATGGATTCTGAGGACTTACCACGAACCAAAGCTCATTCATATCCGAATTTTCCAGGATATAATTAGCCAATATCAAATGTCCGATATGGATTGGATTAAATGATCCGAAGAATAAACCGATTTTTTTCATTTTCATTATTTTTTACCACGATGTTCACTAAGATTTTTTCACAAAGTGCACGGGTTTAAAAACTTCCATCTTTCAACACCCCGCTTCCATCAGAATGAAACTTCACATCTTTGATATTCAAGCAATGTGTTACATTTCCTTTCCAATGATTTTCTTCGAGAGTAAATGCGATATCGAAACTTTTGGTTCTGAAATCATCGGCGTATTGGCCAAGTTTAAAACCGACACACTCAATATTTCTTCCGGTAGATTCCTGTTTGATGTAAAATTTCAGGTGATTGTTGTCTTTTCCCATCGTTTTTAAATAGCTGGAAATTTTCTGATTTTTTAAAACCAGATTGGGCTTCATATTGTGAGGTCCGAAAGGAGCAAGTTTCCTGTGGAAATTAATAAAATCTCTGTTGATTTCATCAATGTCAACATCGCAGTCAACCGTAATTGAAGGTTCTTTTTGATGGTCTTTTATTTTCTCGGCAACGATTTTTTCAAACTTAATTTTAAAATCTTCAAATTTCGATTTTTCCATTGAAAGCCCTGCAGCAGCGTGATGACCTCCGAATTTCAGGAAATATTCAGAACAGAGATCCAATGCTTCATGCACATCAAAATCCGAGACAGATCTTGCGGAAGCGACCATTTCACCGTTGTTTCCGTCAGTGAAAACCAAAGTTGGTTTGTAGTGTGTTTCTATTAATCTGGATGCAACAATTCCGATAACGCCCTTGTTCCATTCAGGATGGTAAACAATGGTAGAAAACTTTGTTTCCTGATGAGATTCAATAATCTGGTTTAATGCAGAAAGGGTAGAGTTCATATCCAGTTCACGACGTTCATCGTTGAGGTTCATAATGTCGTCTACAATCTGATGAGCATGTTTCAGATTATCTGAAACCATAAGTTCCACAGCCGCTTTTCCATGCGAAATTCTTCCTGCAGCATTAATCTTCGGAGCAATTTCAAATACAATATTCGAAATTTCAAAATGAGAAAGTTTATCTTCCGGGATGAGAAGTCTCAGTCCCATATTTCGGGTTTTTCTGAGCATTTTTAAGCCCATTTTAGCCAAAACTCTGTTTTCCCCGGTCATTGAAACAATATCGGCAGCAATTGAAATAGCTAAAAGATCAGTTAGCTCAAAAAGCTCCTGTTCAGGAATTTTATAAATGGTGTTCAGACCCTGGCAAAGTTTAAAACCTACACCACAACCTGAAAGTTCTTTGAAAGGATATCTGCAGTCGCTTCTTTTAGGGTCTAAAACCGCGGTTGCATCAGGAATTTCATCACCTGGTAAATGGTGATCACAGATAATGAATTCAATATCTTTGCTTTTGGCATAATTAATCATATCTAAAGCCTTGATACCGCAGTCTAAGGCAATGATGAGTGTAAAGCCATTTTCTTTGGCGAAATCTATTCCTTCCGTTGAAATTCCGTAACCTTCGGAATTTCTGTCGGGAATATAAAAATCTAGATATTTTTTATGAACGATTTTTCTTAAATAAAGATACATTAATGCGACAGCGGTAGTGCCGTCTACATCATAATCTCCGTAGATTAATATTTTCTCTCCGTTTTCAATAGCAGTGGCAATGCGCTCTACGGCTTTTTGCATATCGGCCATCAGAAAAGGACTGTGAATATCATTCATGTTGGGCTTGAAAAACTCTCTCGCCTTCTGGTAATTGTCGATTCCCCTTAGAACCAGTAATTTGGACTCAAAAGTTCCAAAACCAAGCGACGAACTCAATCCATCAACAATCTCTTCATCAGGTTCGGGTTTATAAATCCATTTTTGACTCATGTCACAAAAATAGGTAAAATTTATTTGAAAAGCTATTGGAAATTTATGCTTTAATATATTTCAATCTGTGCAGGAAGACAATTAATTTTTAGATGATATGATAAAAGTCTTTATGAATTATAGAATAAATTCTACATCCCGATAAAAGTCTTTTTTCCGAATTGTTTATCTTTGTTCCACAAATTATATAATATGAAAAAAATACTGGTTTCTGCACTTTTCATTGGTGCTTCAATGGCTGTTAATGCTCAAAAGATTAATCTGGGAAAAGCTGCCGGTGTGGTTTCTAAAGGTGCTTCTGCACTCACTTTCTCTAATGCGGATGCTGTAAAATTATCCAAAGAATCGGTGGATTATATGGATAAGAATAATCCAGTTGCTGGTCCGAAAGATCCTTATACGGTAAGACTAAACAAGCTTTTTGCAAAACACAAATCTCAGGACGGATTAAACTTAAATTATAAAGTTTACAAAGTTTCCGACATCAATGCTTTTGCTTGTGCAGATGGAAGTGTGCGTGTCTTTTCTTCATTGATGGATATCATGACAGATGACGAATTGCTTGCAGTAATAGGGCACGAAATCGGTCACGTAAAAAATGAAGATACAAAAGATGCCATAAAGTCTGCTTATCTCAAGGCTGCTGCGTTGGATGCTGCTTCATCTGCTTCGTCTACGGTTGCCAATTTATCTGAAAGTCAGGTAGGGAAAATGGCAAATGCTTTTCTAGATGCTTCTCACAATAAAAAACAGGAAAATCAGGCAGATGATTATTCTTATGATTTTATGAAATCAAACGGATATAATGTTGTTGGTGCCTATACAGCATTTAAGAAACTGGCACTACTTTCAGAAGGAAGTACACAGTCTAAATTCCAGAAAATGTTTAATTCGCATCCGGACAGCAACAAAAGAGCTGAAACGATTAAGAAAAGAGCTGAAAAAGATGGTCTTTGGAAAGATCCCGGAACGGTTTCTTTGCCTAAAACTAAACTTACAAAATAGTTTTAAATGAATAGATGAAAATCCTCAAAAATAATTTTTGAGGATTTTTATTTAAATTCAATCTTTGAAAAATTCATATTTATTGACAAAAGAAATTTCAGAATCAATTTTTCCGTTGATTGTACGGGTCATCTTTACCGGAATATAATAGTTGTCGAGCTCATATTTTTCGGATATTTTTTCATTTTCACTTTCACTAAAGCTATTATCAAAAACCAAAGTTTTACCAAAATATTTTCTTTCTTGTTTGAAATGAAATTCCATGTTCACAGTTTCGATATTAGTGAATGAATTTTCTTTAAATTCAACAGTTGTTTGGGTTAGGTTCTTTTCATCATCATATTCTTTGGTAATTTTGTAATTGCCTTTGTATTCAATAAAATAAGAATTCGAATAATTAATTGAATTTTCATCAAACGCAGTTTCGGAGACCAGTTGATTTAAAGAATTAAATTTATAAACAACATGAAATTTTTGTTCTGACTCCTGATTTTTAAAGAAAGCACTCACTTGTTTTTTATCAAAATCATATTGATAAACAAAATAATTATAGTCGTTGTTTTTATCAACTTTAATAACATTTTTATCATTGTCAAAGTCATTACTAGTAACTAAATTTTCAATATATCTCCAAGGATTATTGTTGTTGCCTTCGGCTGGAATTCCTTTTGTTTTTACCAGAATAAGATTTCCTTCTGAATCGTAATTGTATTCATTTTCGCTTGATCCTGTATTAGAATTTAAGACAATTGTTTTTATTATCTGATTTTTATTATTGTAAAAATTCCTTTCTATAATTGTTAAATATTTACCATTCCAGTTTTCACTAACAAATTGTCGATAATATTTGAAGATCAGATTACTATTTCTATCATATTCCAGAATATTTAAATATTCATCATTGCTTTTCTGTTCAAATCTTTTCAATTTTTTTGGTAAGGTTTTCTGAGTGAAATTTACGTTATAAGGCAAATTGTATGAATTTGAAGTCATCATCACATCATCATACTCAGGCATATTCAGTTTTATTTTTTCCTGACAAGATAACAGTGCGGAGATGAAAAGAAAATAGAATAAAGTAACTTTCATTTTTTTCTTTAAAAATATAAAAAACCTCAAATCACTTTGAGGTTTTTTATAAATTAATGTTTCTTAGAATTAAGCGTACATTTTTTCTCTTAATTCTTTTACTTTTTTATCAGCAAGATATTCATCGTATGTCATCTCTCTGTCGATGATTCCGTTTGGAGTAAGCTCGATGATTCTGTTACAGACTGTTGAAAGCATTTCGTGGTCATGAGAAGCCAATAAAAGATTTCCTTTAAAGTTCGAAAGTGAGTTGTTCAGCGTTGTGATACTTTCCAGGTCTAAGTGATTGGTAGGTTCGTCTAATAAAAGAACGTTTGCTTTCTGAAGCATCATTCTGCTGAACATACATCTCATTTTTTCACCTCCTGAAAGTACTTTACAAGATTTCAACGCTTCATCACCGGAGAATAGCATTCTTCCTAAGAATCCTCTTACGAATTCTTCGTGACGCTCTTCATCGTTTTTCGTGAATTGTCTCAACCAGTCTACCAAGCTTAAGTCTTCCTGGAAGAAGTTTGTATTGTCCAAAGGCATGTGAGATTGGTTTGTAGTAACTCCCCAAGCAACAGTTCCTTTGTCTGCTTCTGTATTTCCGGCCAAGATTTCGAAAAATTCTGTAATTGCCAAAGAGTTTTTAGAAATTACAGCAACTTTATCACCTTTTTTTAGATTTAAATCGATGTTTGAAAATAATAACTCTCCGTCTTTTGTTTTCTCAAGACCTTTCACATCTAAGATCTGATCTCCAACCTCTCTTTCAATTTCGAAAATAATTGCCGGATACCTTCTAGAAGAAGGTTTAATATCATCGATGTTCAATTTATCGATCATTTTCTTTCTTGCAGTTGCCTGTTTAGCTTTTGCAACGTTTGAGCTAAATCTAGCGATGAAGTCCTGAAGTTCTTTCTTCTTTTCTTCCGCTTTTTTATTAGCCTGAGCTCTTTGTCTTGTTGCTAACTGAGAAGCCTGATACCAGAAAGAGTAGTTACCTGTATAAAGATTTAATTTAGCATAATCCAAGTCACCGATGTGCGTACAAACTGTATCTAAGAAGTGACGGTCGTGAGATACAACGATTACCGTGTTTTCATAGTCTGCCAAGAAATCTTCCAACCAAGAAATAGTGTCAATATCAAGGTCGTTCGTAGGTTCATCCAGAATAAGTACATCAGGATTTCCGAAAAGCGCCTGAGCCAAAAGAACTTTTACTTTGTCTTTGTTTTCAAGCTCGCTCATCATTTGCCAGTGCATGTCGTCTGTGATACCAACGTTTGAAAGCATGGTTTGAGCATCAGATTCTGCAGTCCATCCTCCCATTTCGTCGTAGATTACACCTAGTTCACCTGCTTTAATCCCGTCTTCATCAGAGAAGTCTTCCTTAGCATAAAGCGCGTCCATCTCCTCTTTTATCTCGAATAATTTTTTATTACCTCTCAAAACCGCTTCAAGTACCGTATATTGGTCGTAAGCAAAGTGATCCTGCTCAAGAACTGACATTCTTTTTCCAGGTTCCAAAGATACGTGTCCTGTTGTTGGGTCTTGTTTTCCTGTTAATATTTTAAGGAATGTAGACTTTCCTGCACCATTTGCTCCGATAATCCCGTAGCAGTTTCCTTTCGTAAACATAATGTTTACCTCGTCAAAAAGAACTCTTTTCCCGAATTGTAAAGATAAGTTAGATACTGTTAACATATAGTTTTGTAAATTTGGCGCAAAAATACGAAAAGAATTTGGGTAAATGATAATATTGTAATACTCAAGTTTTTATATGAAAGCAAATTTTGTATTTTTAATAACAAAATTTAAGAATAATGAAGATTGAAAAAACAGTCAGAATATTAAATAAAAGAGCACGCTTTGAATATGAAATTCTCGAAGAAATAGAAGCCGGAATGGTTTTGACAGGTACGGAAATCAAATCGCTGCGTATGTCTAAGGCATCGATCACAGAGTCTTTTTGCCAGTTTATTGAAGGGGAATTATACATCATTAATATGATGATTGATGAATACAAATTGGGAACTTTTTATAATCATAAAACAAAAAGGGAACGGAAGTTGCTCTTGCACAAAAGAGAATTGTTAAAATTTGAAAAAAAGCTTAAGGATGCAGGAAATACAATTATTCCTTTAAAACTTTATATTAATGAAAGAGGCAAAGCTAAAATTATTATCGCTTTAGGAAGAGGTAAAAAACTCTTTGATAAAAGGGAGGCCATAAAAGATAGAGAAAATAAACGAAACCTCGATAGAATATTAAAGAAAAGTTAAAAATCATCCTGAAAACTTTGTTTATAAAGAAAAATTATATTTATTTTGCAATATCAATTATTTAATCATTTAATTCTATGAAAAATCTAAAATTAGGAATTTCAGCATTGGCGCTTACGGTTGCCTCTACTGTTTTCGCTCAGACTACCAACAATCCGTGGATGATCGGGGTTGGTGCTCACGCGGAAAACCATACAGCACAGCGTAGTAACTTCAGTAACACGTTTGCTGCTACTAATTTGACGAAGAATATGTTCAATACGAACAATTTTTCTATTACACCACCACTTTCTAAGTTAACAGTTGCTAGAAACATTGGTAAAGGTTTAGTTATTGATTGGCAAACTTCTGTTGGAAATGTTGAGAACAAAAGACTTAACATGGGTAAAGAGTTTATGTTAATGACTGGTCTTGGTTTCCAAGCAAAAGCTGCTGGTTTAATTTGGGACGAAGAGTCTTGGTTTGATCCTTACTTGAGAGTAGGTGCAAACTATTTAAGACATGATTACACTGCTCTTACTTTCCCAAGACAAACTTTCATCAACGGAAATCCTGCTGAAATGACTCAAAATGGGGAAGATGGTATGGAAATGGGTAAAGCAAATCACTTTACAGTATCTACTGGAGCTGGTGTTAACTTCTGGTTAACTAAAAACTTCGGTTTGGGTGTACAAG
>Ga0213828_1001287_pt1 | contig 21013 bp, 23 predicted proteins | sample MC6MC0897MG_FD_180664 | JGI IMG/M metagenome (GOLD analysis project Ga0213828, IMG submission 180664) | Enriched soil aggregate microbial communities from Iowa State University, Ames, United States - MC6-MC0897-MG | ecosystem: Environmental > Terrestrial > Soil > Unclassified | place: USA: Iowa... | reverse complement strand
GCTGGTCGCAGAACCGTCGCGTCGAGATCGTGTACACGGCTCAGTAATAGATGCGCTTTCGATTTCTATCGATGATCGTTGCGGCAGCCCTCGTGGCTGCCGCACCGGCCAATGCGCAGCGCCAGAGCCTGGCCGACCGCGTTGGCGCGCTTGAGCAGCAGGCCCAGAACAACCAGTCCAACATGGACATGCTCAACCAGCTCACCCAGCTTCGCACCCAGGTGCAGGCCCTGCAGTCGCAGGTGGAGCAGTTGCAGCATGACAACGAGCAGCTCAAGCAGACCGCCAAGGACCAGTACCTGGACCTGGACAGCCGCTTGAACCGACTGGAAGGTGGCGCCCCGCTGCTGCCTGCCGCACCCGCCGCGAGCGCACCTGCGCCCGCCGCTGCAGCACCGAAACCGGCAACGGCCGCTTCCGAGCGGCCGCCCTCCGTGCATGGCGATGCCGGCAGCCTGGCTGCCAGTGGTGAGGAGCGCACGGCTTACAACGTCGCCTTCAATTCGCTCAAGGCCGGCAAGTACGACGACTCCGCGCAGCTGTTCCTCAGCTTCCTCGAGTTGTACCCCAACGGCGTCTACGCCCCCAATGCGCTGTACTGGCTGGGCGAGAGCTACTACGCCACCCGAAATTTCCCGCTGGCTGAGGCGCAGTTCCGCGACCTCATCTCGCGCTACCCGACCCACGACAAGGCGTCGGGCGGCCTGCTCAAGATCGGCCTGTCGCAGTATGGCGAAGGCAAGGTCGACCAGGCCCAGGCAACCCTGGAACAGGTGGTCTCCACCTATCCCGGCAGCGACGCCGCGCGCACCGCGCAGGACCGCCTGCAGTCGATCCGGCTGGGCCAGCAGATCCGCTGAACCGCCGCCCGGGCACCGCCAAGGCGGCCCCGGTATAATCACCGTTCGTAGAGCCGGGCTCTGCCCGGCTGCAGCAACCGCCGGGCACGCCCGGCTGTTGTCGTTTCCGATGCCGCATTCCCAAGAATCACCGCCATGACCGTTTCCCTGTCCGCCGCCGCCGCGCTCCCCAGTGAGATCGTGCAGTCGCCCCTCCCGCGCCTGAAGATCACCGAGATCTTCACCTCGCTGCAGGGCGAAGCCGATACCGCCGGCTGGCCGACCGTGTTCGTGCGCCTGACCGGCTGCCCGCTGCGCTGCACCTACTGCGACACCGCCTACGCCTTCCACGGCGGCACCTGGTGGGACATCGATGCGATCGTGGCCGAGGTGCTGGCCCAGGGCGTCCACCACGTCTGCGTGACCGGCGGCGAGCCGCTGGCGCAGAAGCGCTGCCTGGTACTGCTGGAGAAGCTGTGCGACGCCGGCCTGGACGTGTCGCTGGAAACCTCCGGCGCGCTGGACGTCAGCGCGGTCGATCCCCGCGTTTCGCGGGTGGTGGACCTGAAGACCCCCGGTTCCGGCGAAATGGCCCGCAACCGGCTGGAGAACCTGCCGCTGCTGACCCGCCGCGACCAGATCAAGTTCGTGCTGTGCAGCCGCGAGGACTACGAGTGGGCACGCGGCGTGGTCGCCGAGCACCGCCTCAACGAGCGCAGCATGGTGCTGTTTTCGCCCAGCAAGGACCAGGTGAGCCCGCGCCAGCTGGCCGACTGGATCGTCGAAGACCGCCTGCCGGTGCGTTTCCAGATGCAGCTGCACAAGCTGCTGTGGAACGACGAACCCGGCCGCTGAGGTCGGCTGCCGAGCGCGCGACGCCCGCTCGCCACGCCTCATTTTCCCGTTTTCATCCCGGCGCGGGACAGCGTGCTGGCTCCCGCAACCCACCGGAAATACCTCCTCATGAAAAAAGCAGTCGTCCTCCTGTCCGGCGGCATGGACTCCGCCGCCGTCATCGCCATCGCCCAGGAACAGGGCTTCGCCGTGCATGCGCTCAGCGTGCGCTATGGCCAGCGGCACACCTCCGAACTGGATGCGGCCGCCGCGGTCGCCCAGGCGCTGGGCGTGGTGGCGCACAAGACCGTCAACGTGGACCTGCGCAGCATCGGCGGCTCGGCCCTGACCGATGACATCGACGTACCTGAAGCGGGCGGGGAGGGCATTCCAGTCACCTACGTGCCGGCACGCAACACCATCATGCTGTCGGTCGCGCTGGGCTGGGCCGAAGTGCTGGGCGCCAGCGACATCTTCTGCGGCGTCAACGCCGTGGACTATTCCGGCTACCCCGATTGCCGCCCCGAGTTCATCGCCGCCTTCCAGGCCCTGGCCAACCTGGCCACCAAGGCCGGCGTCGAAGGCGCGGGCATCCAGGTGCACGCGCCGCTGCAGTTCCTGAGCAAGGCCGACATCGTGCGTGAAGGCGTGCGCCTGGGCGTGGACTTCGGCCTGACCGTGTCCTGCTACAACGCCGACGCCACCGGCGCGGCCTGCGGCCACTGCGATGCCTGCCGCCTGCGCGCGCAGGGCTTCACCGATGCCGGCGTGGCCGACCCGACCCGTTACGCCTGAGCGATAGATGGTTTCGCCTGAGCGCCTTGTGGGTTAGAATGCGCACCCCCGGCAGCGATGCCGGGGCATGCAATGGGCCGTTAGCTCAGTTGGTAGAGCAGAAGACTTTTAATCTTTTGGTCGATGGTTCGAATCCATCACGGCCCACCATTGCAGCAACGAATCAGGCGCCCACCGGGCGCCTTTTTTGTGGCCGGGCCCCTTCACTGCGTGCGCGGCATTACCGCCGCGCGACTCGTCCCGGCTACCAGCCAGATGGCTCGCCATCCTCATCGTCCACCGACATCCCGTTACGGGCGCGGACCCAGCAAGATAGCCGCGCAAGATCCGCTTCGATGCTGGTCGGGTGAGCGCTGATCTCAAGAAACATACGTTCCTCTTCCAGGAACAGCCGTACGTCGTAGCACCACGCATCCGCGTCCCTCGGCTCCGTGCCTACCAGCCGGAACTCGTGCGCGCCAACACAGCGGGAAAACGTCTCAAGCTGGGTGATCTGCGGCTTCACCTCGTCACGATGGGACGTATGTCACCCCCTATCTTCAAACGACACCACGAACTCCGCTGACATCTCCATCTCCTTGCTGCTGTGATGCATCCCGCTGGGAGCACGTCGCGCCCCCGCAGCGCTATGCCGTCCCTTCCTGCGTGGCCTGATGGGCGCTGAGCACGCGTGGACGCAGGTCCTCCACCAGCCGTTTCCTGCTGCTGCGCGCGTACTCGGCGGGCGAGAAGGGCATGGCGGACTCGGCGTAATCATCGATCAACGCCAGCAGCTCGCCAGCGGCGATGCCGGGTGGGGCGGGGTCGCTTCCGTTGCAGGTCAACGCAACCAGGGCGTCCTGCAGCACCTCTTTCCGCACAATGCCCCTGCCACTGGACGGATCGGCGACGCACAGCCCGAATGTGCCGTTGAAGAAGTGGGGAAGCAGCGCCGCTACCTTTGCGTCCACCTGGTGCGCGTCGTCGCCGTAGGTGCGCAGATGCGCCGCAAGTTCGCCCGCCAACGCCGAGACCACTGCCGCGCGCTCCTCGCCTGCGGCGGCCTCTGCGGCGATGCGGACCCAGCGGGTGCATTCGGGGCGGAAGAACGCACCGGATACCAGCGAATCGGTGTCGATCGCGCCGAACGCGGCCGAGTGGATCGTCCCCGCGTTGCAACGGTAAGTCGGCGCGGGAATGGCCTCGGCTGCAATCAGCGCGTCCAGACGTTGCACGGTGATGCCTGCCAGCGCAGCGCAGGTGGATGTGTCGACAAAGTGATCGCGCAGATACGCATCCAGCAGCATGGGACCTCCATCAGGAAAAGTTTGAACTGGCACGCAGGGTAGCCGAACGCCCACAGTCGCACGCTGTGCCGGTGGCTCTCCGCGGGGCGACGGTCACGCATGAACACTGCGCGCTGCCGTAAGGAGCCCGATACTGCTGCCAGTCTGAACGCACCTTGGCGCCCTTCCTCGCCGCGCTCAGCGACACGAACCCCCTTTCCAGGACGACGCAATGACCCCTTTGCATATTTCCCTGCTGTTGGTCGGTGTGCTGGTGCCGGGCCTGGCCAGCTGCGCCTCGCCCGCCGGTCGCTATCAGTAGGCGCTGGTCAAGGAACGGGATGGCGTTCCCCTTCGTTCAACCGGTGCGCGGTGACAATGGTGCGCAATAAGCGCGGCGCGTGAAGTGCAACTGGCCTCCATTGCGTCTTCGGAAAATCGATGATGTGCTGGGTAGAGGCGGCCTCGGCTCAGACGCTGCGCGCCGGTGCGCAATTCACGTACTTAAGCTTGCTCCACGGGTCCAACAATTACGCGGCCACTACTGCCACCGCCCCAATCAACCCCGTCACCCCAGCTCCCGCCGCCGCCACTGCCGCCACCGAAGTCACCAGCACCACCGCCACCGCCAACCTGCTGAATCTGGCGAACATTTCCGCCCTCAAATGACTTGGAGCTGTTCAAGGTATAGTCGACGCAGATCCTCTGGTTGCAAACTGTGATCACGTCGCCTGTCTTCATTTCTGGAGGGAATAGGCTAAGGGCAGAAGCCTGCGTCGGATTCTTAATGTATTTGTGCAGAAAGTCCTTAAGCTCAGTGTCGGGGTACGGAACGTTGAGGTTCTTGTGCCAAGGATAGTCTATTGGTCCATATCTTTCTGATTGGGATGCTGGCGCAGCGCAAACAATGATTGTGAGCAATGCTGCGACAGACAGCGTGATTGTGTATCTTTGCCTGGTAGTGAGTTGATGCCGATCCATGTTAATTATCCGGTATTTAGTTGATGCAGCATTTGCTGATTATTACTTCGCTACGGTCATTGGCCGCTTTTATCTGTTTATGGGTAAGGCTGCCCACTAGGTCGGAGTGTTTCTCCTCGTCAATTGCTGCTCCGGTAGCTTTGGAAACTGCGAGCCGGTAGGCATATGCCTCAACTGGATCTGCATCAATGATGATCCCGTTGTCGTAAGCTTCGGAGAGGCCGTATAGTGCATCCACGCTTCCCAATGAGGATGCTTTAGTCAGGTACTGTATCGAGTCATCTTTCCATTTCTGTACTAGATCGGGTTTGAGTGCGTATTCCTGTGGATTTCCAAGGATGTGGTCTGGATTGATTGGGTACATGAGCATCGCTTCAATCGAGCCTTGCTTGGCCGCCGCCTCCAGCCAGTTTTTGTATTGAAACCTCTTGTCGGTTAGTAATCCTTCGCATTCCTGCAGCTCTCTTGCTGTCTCGTCGGCTTGATTTATGGGTTTGCTGGGGTCTTTTCCTGGATTTATATCGCGGTATGCATTTCCGCCAAATTTCATCTTGTTTTGGCAGTCGAGATTGGCCAGGAAAATCCCGTACGTTGCGCTGGCGTCACCAGAATCAGACAGCGAAAGCAAGGGCTCGGCATATTCGAGTGCGTCTCCGGCAGGGCGCATTGGCCCGGTTCGGCTTATGGAGAACGATCGTCCTGTCCCCAGCGTGATCGTCTCGATGGAGATTTTTTTCTCGTCAAGCAGATTGCCAAGTATTTGCAAGGACGTGGAGCTGGTTTCATTGCGCTCTGGCACGCGGGACAAAGCGGCGGCTTCGAGGGGCACGCGTTTCGCTCGCTGGCCCGCAAAAACTACTATTCCTGCTCCTGTGCTGAGTGCGGCAGCGAGCAGAAGGATGAGTTTCCTTGACCTGCACATGTGACTTACCTGACAGTCCCGTAGTAACTTCGTCTGATATGTGGCCGAATATGCGAGGAATTTGATCCCCGACGTAGCTGATGAGGCGTGGACCGGATCCCCTCGCTTCACCACATCTCGGCATCTACGCGATGCTCCTCAAGCGGGATCTGTCGAGTGAGGACGATCTAGCGGTTGTCTCGCGGACAACCAGTAGCATCGCCGAGACGCTGCCTCGGCGGCCGGCTTGGGCTTGCTGGCATCGACAGCGGGTCGCCGACCACCGGCGGGTGGATACTGGCAACCCCACCTGGAACAGCCAGCGGCCCCGTGTACAACAGGGATAGGTTGCGCTCTCGTTCCCTGGGGCACCACCAGCAAAACCCACTGCTCGAGCGTCAGTGGCTGCCGCCATCGACTGTAGGGGATGCATGCCACACGAATGTCCAAGTCGGTTCGGGGATGTGTGGCTCAGCCCAGTAAGACCCGCTCGTCCAGACCGCCCCAAGGTGCGCTTGACCTGCACCGCGCCACTGTGTTTTCGGCAGACCTGTCGTCAGTCGAGGAATATGGGCTGCTGTGCCGTACTCGCCGCGCCAAACGCCCACCGATCGACATCTCCTGGCGTCAAGGCCACATCTTCCACCAAGGTCGGATGTAGCACGGTGAGCGCTGGCCCGGTGCTGGATCAATTGGAAGATTGCATATGCGTTACCGTACGGTGCCCGATATCGGTGCGCAGCTCGAACGCACCCTGCAGCCCTTCCTTGCCGCTCGCAGTGACAAGAGCAACCTGCCCAGGACCACGCAATGATCCGTCTGCATGTTTCCCTGCTGTTGATCGGCGTGCTGGTGCCGGGCCTGGCCAGCTGCGCCTCGCCCGCTGGCCGCTATCAGCAGGCGCTGGTCAAGGCGCAGCAGGGCGTTCCCTGTTTCGGCGTGCCCGCCGCCCGCGACGGCGACGCGCCCGCGAAGATAACCGGGGTGTCGGTGATGGAGGTCGGTTCGGGCGGTGCGGCGATCTGGGAACGTGATTTCCTGCGCGATGGCCAGGCCGGACCCACGCTGGCCCTGGATCACTGCCTGCGCTACGGCGACGGTGGCACGTCACCACCGCCGCGCCTGCAGCCTGGCAAGCGCTACCAGGTGGAGCTGTGGGGCAGTGCACCGGCCAAGCGCGGGGCACCGCAATCGCGCTGGTTCAACGGGTACTTCTGCGTGGTGGATTCAGGCGGTGCACCGACGGTCAAGGCCGTCCTGCAGGGCAGGGACGGCGCGCTGCGCTGGGACGCGTGCGGGTTCGCTGCACAGCCAGTGGGCCGGACCGGGCGCTGAGCGCGTCGAAGACACAACCATTCCGACGCCCGGCGCGCCGCCATGCTGGACGCCCGGGCGCCGACTCTGGCTACAATCCATTCATCCCGGTAGCTCCCGGGCGCTGACCAAGTGCCACACAGTGAAGATTCTCCTGACAGGAAGTTCAGGCCGGGTGGGGCGCGCGATTTTCGGCGCGCTGTCCGCACGGCACGAGGTGGTCGGGGTTGATCGCAGCCCCTTCAACACCACGCGGTACGTGGCCGATATCACCGATATGCGCACGCTGCGCACGGCGCTGGTGGGCGTGGATGCGGTGATCCATTGCGCCGCGCTGCACGCCCCGCATGTGGGGCTGATGTCCGACACCGAATTTCATCGCATCAATGTGGAAGGTACCCGCACCCTGGCGATGCTGGCCCGCGATGCCGGGGTGTCGCGCTTCGTGTTCACCAGCACCACCGCGTTGTACGGCCATGCGATCGTGCCGGGGCGCTGCACGTGGATCGATGAGCGCACCGTGCCGCAACCACGCACGGTCTACCACCGCTCCAAGCTGGCGGCCGAGCACTGGCTGGAGGAGGCGGCCAGCCCCGGCTTCCAGGTGCGGGTGATCCGGATGTCGCGGTGCTTCCCTGAAACCGCCCAGCGCATGCTGCTGTATCGCCTGCATCGCGGCATCGACGTGCGCGACGTGGCCGATGCGCACGCGGCGGCCCTGCGCAACACCGGGCCCATGTTCCAGCGCTATATCGCCAGCGGCGCCACGCCGTTCGGCCCGGAAGACTGCGAACGGCTGGTCACTGAGCCGCGCGCGGTATTGGCGCGGCGCTGCCCGCAGTGGCTGGCCGAGTACGACCGGCGCGGCTGGGCGCTGCCGGTGATCGACCGCATCCACGACGCCACCGCGGCCAGCATCGGCCTGGGCTGGCGCAGCCAGCGCGGCCCGGAAGCGGTGCTGGCGCAGCTGGACGAGCACTCCATCGAAGTGCTGCCGCATCCGATGCGCGACGCGGATTGCACGGTGGGTTGACCGCTGCAGGTCAGTGCCGGGCCAGGTCCGCGCCCACTTCATCCAGCACCCGTTGCGCGCGGGCGAGGGCCGGTGCATTGGCAGGCATGTCGATGGGCAGGTCCGGTGAGATGCCGGCCACTTCGTCGCTGCCATCGGCGCGCAGGCGCACGCAGTTCGGGATGCGCATGCGCAGCTGCGAGTGCGGCAAGGTGCGCGGTGGCGGCGGACTCATGAAGCCGCAGCCGTAGCCGCCGGTCGTGCTGCCGACCACGCGTGCGATCCGGTTGTCCTGCAGCCGTGCGGCGAACATTTCCGCCGAAGAGGCGGTCTTCGCATCGGTGAGCACGTACACCGGCCCCTGCCAGGCCGCCCAGTGTCGGCGCAGGTCCTGCGCCCAGTCGAGCCGATGGGCAATCAGGAAATCGTCGATCGCGTCCACCGCCGGGGTGGCCAGCGGGCCGCCCGAACTGCCGGCGGCGACCAGCTGCCGGCAGGGCAGCGCCGGCCAGTCGCGCGGTGCCTGCCACACCCAGGTCATGTCGCAGGGCGGCGCCCGCGTGGCGCGCAGCGACGCGGCGAAGCGGTCGCGTTCCTGGACCAGCAGCGGGCGCGCGGTGGCGTCGGGATGGTGGTGGCGCAGGGCATCGTCGATGCGCTCGTACTGCTCCTGCAGGTAGTCGCGACCGGCTGCCGACTGGCTGACCCACAGCGGCGCCGACTGCACCGGCGCGTTACTGAACAGGCGGGCGAGCGTGTCGCCGCTGTCGTCGCCGCCGGGGTTGGTGCCCACGTCTACCAGCACCGCATCCACGCCCTGCTGCTGGAAGCGCCGCAGCGTGGCGGCAATCTCGGCCACCCAGGCGTCGTTCAACGTGGCCCGCATGTCGTTCACCGCATCGGCATGCCGCAGTTGGCCCCACAGGCGGTGGCACAGGCCGGGGTAACGCAGCGCATCGAATTCATGCAGGCGCAGCAGGCCCAGGCGGCGGCCATCGGCCAGCGCGATCACCCCGCTGCGCAGTGCCGGGTCGGCCCCACCTGCGGTGGCGTGGTAGCCGGGCAGGGCCTGCAGCGGCACGCTGTAGTCGTGCCGACCCTCGTCCAGTACGCCCAGCGCCGCGCAGCCGGTGGACGCATCCAGCGTGCGCGGATCCACCGCGGCAGGCGTCGGCGCGAACGCGCCGGTTGCCTGCCGATCGAGCAGTTTCAGGTGGCCGTCGTGAAACCCGGCCAGGAAGGTGCGTAGCGCCTGTTCCGCCTGCGCATCGCTGCCGGCCGTGGCGATGGCCTGCTGCGCATCGTGTTCGAGCGCGGGCAGGTCAACGCCGCTCTGCGTGGAGGCCACCCAGGCCAGGTGCGCATAATCGTCCTGCAGTGTCTGCTTGAGTACCGTCAGATCGCCGCGCCAGGCCTCGCGATCAATGCCCGGGGCGGCGTGGCTGGCAAAGGCCATCGACAGCGCCATGACCATCAGCGCCCCTGCTTTCAGTGTGTGCCCTGCCCACATCGCCGTGCTCCCTGCCAAGGCGCTGCCTGCGCCTGCGAACCCCGATCCTAGCCACCCCGGCACAGGGGCGGAAGGGCCGGTAGTCGGGATAACACCGGCCTCACACCGCCGTTCCCTGCCGGGGCGCAGGTTGAAGGCGATTCAACAGCTGGGGCAGCACTCCAGCGGAGCCGTGTGATGTCCACACACATTGCTGAGCGCCAACGGCACGTCCGTATGCTCAACCGCATCGTCGCGGTGGCGCGCGACGACCATGCCCTGCATGCCCACGCCGTGGCCCGGCTGCAGGGCAGCGATGCTGCCCTGTGTGCCGTGATGATGCACATGGCGGGCTCAAGCGCGGCCATCATCGCCACGCTTGGCAGACGCGTACGGCAGGCCGGCGGACGGCCCGCACGGCACGGCACACTGCTGGGTGGGGTGCGCGCAGGCTTCGGCTGGTGGGGCACGGTGCTGGGGGATGCCGGCATTCAGTACGCCAGCCAGGGGCAGGCATGCAGGGGCAGGCTGATCCGCGCTCTGCAGGCTGCGTTGAACGAGGCGACGTTGCCGGAGGACGCACGGCCGATGCTGGAAGAGATGATGCGCCACGCGCAGCACGACTGGCAGCACCTGCATGGTCGGCTGGACGGTCTTCGCGCGCGCGAGGTGTAGTGCTGCTCAGACCTGAGGGACCGGGAGGAATCACCGGCGGCATGAGGCTGCGCGTAGCGCGCAGCCTCACTGTCTGCGTCGCAGTTACTTCTGCTGCGGGTTCTTCGGTGCGTCCTTGTTGCCCTGTTCCTGCTTCTGCTGCTTGGCCAACGTGTCCTTGCGCTCCTGCTCCTTCTGCTGGTCGGTCTGCGCGGCGGCATTTTTCTGGACGTTGTTTTCGTTGTTCTGCATGGTGGACATTGCGGTACTCCAGGACGACGTGATGTCGTGCGATCCACACTGGACCCGGTGCTGTTACGCAGCGGTCGCACTGGCATGAGGCTGGGGTCAGGGTGGCCGTGAGCATGGTCTGGCGTTCATGCGCGGCGCCGTGTTCATAATGCGCGCGGGCCGATGGGGCCTTCGATGACGGACGACAACGCATGGCAGCACTTCCGGACAGGCAGCAGGGGCGCACGTGGCGGCGGGCAGGCATACGCGGCGCGCTGGTAGGCGTGGCGATGCTGCTGGTGTCGGTGGTAGGGGCGGCGAACGCGCGCGCCGGGACACCCGTTTCCGCAGGCGACACAACGCCGTTGGTGATCGGCGAGACCTTCGTGCTGGTGTCGCAGGCCGTCGGGGAAACCCGGCGCATCAACGTCTACCGGCCCTCGGCCTGGAACGTGCCGGCCGACCAGCCGCTGCCGGTGTTGTACATGCCCGACGGTGGCATCGGTGAGGATTTTCTGCACGTGGCTGGCCTGGTCCAGGTACTGGTGGCCAACGGCAGCATGCGCCCGTTCCTGCTGGTCGGCATCGAGAATACCGAGCGTCGCCGCGACATGACCGGCCCCACCTCCGATCCGGACGACCGCCGGATCGCGCCGCGGGTGGGCGGATCGGCCGCGTTCCGCCACTTTCTGCGCGACGAGTTGATGCCGCAGGTGCGGCGGCGGTACGCGACCACGCCGGAAACGGCGATCATGGGTGAATCGCTGGCCGGCCTGTTCGTGGTGGAAACGCTGCTTCGCGAACCCGCGCTGTTCGATACCTACATCGCGCTGGATCCCAGCCTGTGGTGGAACCGGGGCGGGCTGGTTGATGAAGCCGAGGCGTTGTTGGCCCTCCACGCGCCACACGGCAAGACCGTGTTCGTGGCCACCAGTGCCGAGCGCGGCATCGCCGTGCCCAGCGCCCGCTTCATGGAGGCGCTGACGGCGCATGCCCCGGGAGTCAGGCGTCGCTACGCGGCGCTGCCCGATGAAAGCCACCAGACGCTCTACCACCCGGCCGCGCTGCTGGCGCTGCGCAGCCTGTTCACCCCGGTGGCCGCCGCGCCCTGAGCGATCTGTTTGTGCACACCCAACACGCGGCGGCGGGCGCACAATAGCGCGTCTTTTGCTGACTGTTGTTGGAGGTGCCATGAACCGATTCGTCCTGCTGGGTGTGGGGGCGCTTGCGCTCGCGGCCTGTTCCAAACCGGCCCCGTCCGATACCGCCGCGCCGGCGCAACCGCCGGCCACCGCTGCGCCGGCTCCGACGCCGACCGCGCCGGCTGCCACCACCGATGCCACGTTGCAGCCGCCCTCGTTCGAGTGCGCCAAGGCCCAGTCCGAGTCGGAGAAACTGGTCTGCGGCGACGCCCGTCTGGCCGCGCTCGACCGCCAGCTGGCCGCGCTCTACAAGCGCGTGCAGACCAGCCCGGACGAACTGGATATCGCCGCCGAGCAACGCGGCTGGGTCAAGGGCCGTGATGCCTGCTGGCAGGCGGTCGACCGCCACCGGTGCCTGATCGAGTCCTACCAGACCCGCATCGTCGAACTGAACATCGGCAGTGGCGGCGTGCCTGCGCCCACGCCGGTGCACTACCAGTGCGATGACGCCAGCAAGCCGGTCAGCGTGGTGTTCTACAACGAACTGGACCCGCAGGCCGCCGTGGTCAGCCTGGGCAAGGACCAGGCCATCGTGTTCCCGGCCCAGGCCGCAAGCGGCAGCCGCTACACCCGCGAAGGCGTGGAGTTCTGGGAACACCAGGGCGAGGCCACGCTGGACTTCTACGGCACCACGCTGAGCTGCAAGGCCGCCGGGTGACGCCGGTGCGCTACCGCACCCGGCGGTAGCGCACTTCGTTCTGGCGATCGCCCACTTCGGTGGTGACGAAGCCGTCCCGGCTCTGGTTGATGTCGAACACGCTGCCGCCCACGTTGAGCTGGCCGCCGTTGACCCAGCCGCTCAGGTTCTGCCCGCGTGCCTGGGCGGACATGCGCCCATCGCTGTCGATCCGCATGCGGATGTCGGCGCCGTAGATGGGGTTGTAGCCCTCGAACTCGCCCACCATCCAGCCGGGCACGTAGGAGCTGTGACGCGGCCCCTGGTAGTTGTCGTCGTCGTAGCGGTCGTCCTGCTTGTTGGCGTTGTGCACCAGCGCGCCGAGGATGGCCGCGCCGATCAGCACGCCGGCGGCGACCTTGGCGTCGTGGTTGTCGCCATGGTCGTCGTCGCGGGAGCCACCGTCGTGTACGCGGAAGGTGGCGCGGCAGCCGTCATCCACCCACACCTGGCGGCGGTCATAGTCCCAGCTTCGGCCTTGCCGGCAGTCCGCCCCGGACAAGGTGCGCTCCAGGCTGACGTAGCCGGCGCGGGGCAGGTCGCACGACTGGTAGCGGTTGTTGCGGCTTTCGCAGGTCACCAGGTCATCGGCGCGCGCGTCGGCCATCGAGGCGGCAAACAACAGCGGAGCGGTCAGCAACAGGCGGATCTGCATGGTGGCGGTTCCGGTGGCAGGGAAGCGTTGCACCGCTGACCCGGGCGGGCGCGACAGCGGGCCGTCGAACCGGACGATGACAGTTGCCGATGAAAACCGGATGAAGACCGCCGATCAGGCGGCCTGGCCGACGTCCTGCTGCTGGAAACACGCACGGATGGCGTCCAGCAGTTCGCTCATCGAATACGGCTTGGGCAGGAAGTGGATGCCCGGGCGCAGCTGCGGCAGCACGTCGGCCGGCTCCAGCCCGGAGGTCACCAGCACCGGCAGGCTGGGCTGGTACTGCTTGATGCGGTGCGCCGCTTCAATGCCGCTCACGCCGCCCAGGCACACATCGGTGAATACCAGGTCGAACCGTTCGCCGGCCTGCAGCAGGCCGAGCGCGGCCTCGGCCGAACTCACGGCGGCAACATCACAGGCTTGGCTTTCCAGCACCATGCGGCTGAGTTCGCGGGTTTCTTCAGTGTCTTCGATCAACAGCACGCGCGGTGCAACGTGGCGTTTGGACAGCAACATGACGCTGTGTTCCCTGGCAGTGGTTCGGAATGGCGCGCAAGTATGCGGCGGCACCGGGTGAGGGGATCGTGCACGTCAGCGGCGGCTGCAATCCATGCGTCGCCGCCACCGCCGCAGCGCCACCAGCCCCAGGACCGCCAGCAGCGCGGCGGACAGCCGCAGGCTGTTGCCCTGCCAGCCGATGGCCGTGGTTTCGCTGACCTGCATGACGTTCCACGCCATGTTCAGGGACACGTGCAGCACCACCGCGCTCCATACGGTGTCGCGGTCCAGGCTGCACAGCGCGGCGAACACTAGCCCACCGACGAACGTCATCGCCAGCACCTGCAGCGCAACGCCGCCACCGCCGCCGAATGACCACCAGTGGATCGCACCGAACACCGCCGCCTGCAGCAGCGCTGCGGGCCACCACGGCCAGCGCAGCTGGCGGTGCACGAAGATGAAGCCGACGCCGCGGAAGATGACTTCCTCGGCAAGCGGAAACAGGACCGCCAGCATCAGCAGCGACAGCACGGTCCAGTCCGTTCCCACACCGCCCAGCCACCACAGCCCGACCCAGCATGGCAGGGTCGCCAGCAGCACCACCGCCGGGCCCTGCCAGCCAGTGCCGGCCAGCCCCACGGCGCGTACCAGCGAGTGCCCGGGGCGCAGCAGCCAGGCGGCCACCGCCAGCGCCAGCAGCACGCCCAGTCCGTTGTCGACCACCGCACCTCCGAACGGCATCGGCAGGCCCGGTACTTTCCACCCGGCCCAGGCGGCGATATCGCGCAGGTTGATCGATGCCACGAGGGTGACCACGATCAGGCTGACGGTGAGCCCGCGGGGGCGGGACGGGTGGGTGGGCATGGCCGACATCCTTGGCGTGTGTGCCGCACAGTGTCGGCAGGTCAGGCAGGCGTCGCCATGGGGCATAGGTCAGGGGGACCTCGGTCATGCGCACGTTGCGCGGCGCTCAGGTGGGGCAGGGTAGAGTCGGGGTTTGATCCATGGAGCCACGACGATGCAATGCCCCGTATGCAAGACCCCGGCGCTGGTGATGTCCGAGCGCCAGGGCATCGAGATCGACTACTGCCCGCAGTGCCGCGGCGTGTGGCTGGACCGCGGCGAACTGGACAAGATCATCGAGCGCTCCACCGATGCGGCCGCCCCGGTGCGTGCCGCCACGCCGCCACCGCCGCCGCAGGCCGTGCAGCACCGTGATACCCGCCACCTGGGCCAGCAGCAGTACGGCGACCAGCACGGCTACCGCAAGAAGAAGAAAGAAGGCTTCCTGTCGGACCTGTTCGATTTCTGAGCCAGGTGCCGGCCCTGTCTGGTCAGGGGCGGCGCAGGATGAATTCCAGGTCGCGGCTGTCGCCCACCACGAAGTGGTAGGTGCCGACCTGCACGCAGCCGTAGCGCGCATAGAAGCGCTGCGCGCCGAAGTTTTCCGACCACACGCCCACCCACAGGGTGCGGCGTGCCGGGTGATCCAGCCAGTGCAGGAACGCCTCCATCAGGCGTGCACCGTGGCCCCCGGACTGGTGGCTGGCCAGCACATACAGTCGCTTGAGTTCGACATCGCCGTCGACAGCGTCGGCGTGCGCCAGGGTATTCGGGCCGGCGGCCAGATAGCCCACCGCGCGCCCGTCGTCTTCCAGCAGCCAGACCGCACTGCGCGGGTCCTCCAGTTCGCGCCGCTGCGGCGCCGGGCTGTAATGCGCGTCCAGGAAGGCGTGCAGGTCCTGCGGCGGGTAGGAATCGCCGAAGGTCTCGGTGTAGGTGGCGATGGCAATCGCCGACACAGCCTGTGCATCGACCGGGGTGGCGCGACGGATCTGCAGGGACATGGCAGGGGGGCACGGAAGGGGGTGGCAGCGTACGCCATCCCGGGGCGGTCGACAAAAACCGGGCGCCGATGGCGGAACCCTGGCCCCGGCGCATCACATCATCATCCGGGAACGCCGCTGAGCACGGCACCCGGGTGTCGGGCAGGGTGCGCTGCGGTACGCGCGTGTCCTGTGACGCCCCGTTCGGGCCCGTCGGATCCGGCTTGCACCATCCCTGTTGTGTTGTCCCGGGCGCATGCCGCGCCCGGGACTTTTTTCAGGCAGTGCTGGCCTCAGAACCAGACGCGCACGCCGGCCACCCAACGGGTATCACGCGCACGTTCGCCGGCCGCCTGGTGGTAATCGGCGGTATCGCCGAACAGGCGTTCATGGCTGATGCCGATGTACGGCGCGAAACGCCGGTTGAACTCGTAGCGCAGGCGCAGCCCCGCTTCGACCTTGTTCAAGCCGCTGCCCGTGCCATGGCACGGATCGTCCTTGGCCGCGAGCGTGGCCTCCAGCAACGGCTGCAGGATCAGGCGGTTGGTCAACAGCAGTTCGTACTCGATTTCGGCAGTGGCCATCACCTGGCCCCCTTCGCCCACGTAGGCGGTGGCCGAGGTCTCGAACTTGTACGGCGCCAGGCCCTGGATGCCCAGCGCCGCCCAGGTGCGGGAATCGCCGGGGCCAAGGTCCTGTTTGACGCCCACCAGCACATCCCACCACGGTGAGACGCTGCGCCCGTACAGCACTTCGACATCGGCCGCTTCGGTACGCCCGCCGCTGCGTTCGCCTTCGCTGCGCACCCACAGGCGGTGGATGTTGCCGCCGACCCAGCCGCTGGCTTCCCACGCCTGGCCGTTGCCGTGCTGGCCATCCCACTGCTCCAGGCGGTTGACCAGCAGCATGCTGTGGATCTCCGGCGCGTGTTCCATCGCACCGTGTTCGATGGGCGGGAACGCGGCGAGGCGGTCGGCGGCTGTGATGGCCGGGATCGGCTCGCGCGGTTCGCTCGGCGCGGCCGTCTTGTGCGCGGCGTGGTCCATTGTCGAATGGTCCATCTGGCTGTGGTCCATGCTGCCGTGGTCCATCTTCGAATGGTCCATCTGGCTGTGGTCCATGTTGCCGTGGTCCATCGTCGAATGGTCCATCTGGCTGTGACCCATGCTGCCATGGTCCATCTTCGAATGGTCCATGCTGCCGTGGTCGACCTTCGGATCAACCGGCGCTTCCTTCGTAGCCGCTGGCGCAGGGGCGGTGCCGTGTGCATGCGACTGCGCCCAGGCCGGCGTGGCCAGCGCGACCAGCAGCGCGGCGGTGAGCAGAGGGCGGGCGGGTGCGGGGAAGCGGCTCATTCTTCGATCCTCACTTCGCGCATCATGCCCGCTTCCATGTGGTACAGCAGGTGGCAGTGGTAGGCCCAGCGGCCCAGCGCGTCGGCGCGCACGCGGTAGGTGCGGCGGGTGCCCGGGGGCATGTCGATGGTGTGCTTGCGCAGGTGGAACTGGCCGTCGGCATTCTCCAGGTCGCTCCACACCCCGTGCAGGTGGATGGGGTGCTGCATCATGGTGTCGTTGACCAGCACGATGCGCATGCGCTCGCCGTAGTTCAGGCGCAGCGGTTCGGCGCTGGCGAACGGGATGCCGTCGAAAGACCAGCTGAATTTTTCCATGTGGCCGGTGAGGTGCAGCTCGACCTCGCGGCCGGGTTCGCGGCCGTCCGGGTCGTCGAACAGGCTGCGCATCGCGCCGTAGGTCAGCACGGCGCGGCCGTTGTCGCGCAGGCCGATGCCGGGGTCGTCCAGCTTGGGCGCGGTGGCCATGCTCTGCATGTCGATCAGCGGGTTGCCTGTCTCGCTGGCCGGATGGCGCGGTGCCTTGTCATTGCTGCCGTGCGCGCCGTGGCCCATGCTGGCGCCGCAGCCGCCTTCCATGCCCTTCATGTCGTGGCCCATGCCGGCCATGTCATGGCCCATGCTGCCCATGTCGTGGCCCATGTCGCCCATGGTCAGCAGCGGTCGCGGATCGCGCGCGGGAATCGGCGCCTGCAGGCCGTGCCGCACTGCCAGGGTGCCGGCGGCAAAGCCGGTCCGGCCCATGTCCTGGCAGAAAATGGTGAACGCGTCCTGGCCGGTGGGCTCCACGATCACGTCGAAGGTTTCCGCCGGCGCGATGCGGAACTCATCGATGCTTACCGGATGGATGTACTGGCCATCGGCGGCCACCACGGTCATCTTCAGGCCGGGGATGCGCACGTCGAAGTAGGTCATCGAGCCGCCGTTGATGAAGCGCAGCAGCACCTTTTCGCCACTGCGGAACAGCCCGGTCCAGTTGCCGGCGGGCGCGGTGCCGTTGAGCAGGTAGGTGTAGGTGTGCGCGTTGATGTCGGAGATGTCGGTGGGGGTCATCCGCATGCGGCCCCACATGCCGCGGTCGGCGGTGGCGGCGGACCAGCCGTCGCGGCGCACGTCGCGCAGGAAGTCGGGCAGGGTGCGCTTGTAGTAGTTGTCGAACTCGGCCAGCTTTTTCATGCGCCGGAACAGGGCGCCCGGGTCCATGTCGGTCCAGTCGGACAGCATGATCACGTGCTCGCGGTCGAAGCGATACGGCGCCGGCTGCAGCGGGTCGATGATCAGCGCGCCGTACAGGCCGGCCTGTTCCTGGAACATCGAATGGCTGTGGTACCAGTACGTGCCGGACTGCTTGAGGGTGAAGCGGTACTGGTAGGCCTCGCCCGGGGCGATGCCGTTGAAGCTCAGGCCGGGCACGCCGTCCATGTTGGCCGGCAGCAGGATGCCGTGCCAGTGGATCGAGGTGGGGTGCGCCTGCAGCGCGTTGGCCACGCGCACGCTGACGGTGTCGCCTTCGCGCCAGCGCAGGATCGGCGCCGGCAGGCTGCCGTTGACGGTGATCGCCGGGCGGGTGCGGCCGGTGAAGTTGGCCAGCGATTCGCCGATGCTCAACTGGACGTCGGGGCCGCTGAGCACCTGCGGGGCCGTAGCCACGACAGGGCCGGCGGCGGCGAAGGCGCGGCTGGGCAGGCCGCTGGCCACCAGGCCGGCGACCACGCCACCGGCGGCAGCGCCCTGCACGAACAGGCGGCGCGACGGCATGGGCGGGGCGCCCGGGCCGGGGGGAGGGGAAAAGGACATTGCAACTCCGCATCGGATTCGAAAGGCACGCAGGTGCCATCAAGACGCGTACGCATGGCAGCGTACGGCATCGCTTTGCACGGGCGCTCGCAGTGAGCGCGGGCTCAGCCGATCGGAGGGCGGGTGATGCGGTCCAGGGGTGGCATCGGCAACGCCGCGCGGGTCTGGCCCAATGGCGCCAGCGCGGGCGGCGGCGGGCTGGGCAGCCACGCGACGGATACGGTCAGGCTGGGCTGCTGTGCACAGCTGCGCAGGCAGTCCTTGATCTTGCAGTGGTCGCCATCATGCGGCGCCTGCGTGCCGGCGGTGTCGGCAGCGGCGTGGTCGTGATGGGCGGGCATGGCCGGGGCATCGCCGTGGCAGGGCGGCGCGGCCGGCGCGGCGCTGGCGGCGTGGGCCATGGCGAGCGTCATCGGGCCGGCCATGGCCGCGTTCAGCCCGTTGAGCAACAGGCTGAGCATCAGTACCACGCGCAGGAGCAGGCCACCGGGGGTCATGGGCGTCACCCTAGCGCCAAAACCGGGCGCCCGCACCTGTGGCTGAACGCGGCGTTCAACTCTGGATGCGGGTCCGTGTGGGCGCAGGGGGACATCAGCCTTCCTCGCGCACGATCTCGACCAGGCGCTCGCCGTAGCGGGCGAGCTTGGTGCCGCCGATACCGCCGACCTTGCCAAGCGCGTCGATGCTGGTGGGGCGCTGTTCGGCGATGTTGCGCAGGGTGCTGTCGTGGAAGATCACAAAGGCCGGTACGTTCTGTTCCTTGGCCAGTTCGGCGCGCAGGCTGCGCAGCGCGTTGAACAGGACCAGATCCTCGGGCAGCACGGACAGGCCGGTACGCTGGCCGCTGCGGTCGCGCTCGCGGGCCTTGGGGCTTTCGCGGCGCATCATGACCTTGCGCTGGCCCTTGAGGACCTCGCGGCTGCCGTCGGTGAGGCGCAGGCCGCCGTAGGCTTCGGTGTCCACTTCGAGCAGGCTGGCGGCCACCAGTTGGCGGAACACGCTGCGCCAGGTGCGGGCGTCGAGGTCCTTGCCGATGCCGTAGGTGCTCAGTTCGCTGTGGCCGAACTGGCGGATCTTGTCGTTCTCGCCGCCGCGCAGGATGTCGATCAGGTGGCCCACGCCGAAGCGCTGGCCGCTGCGGTAGACGCAGCTGAGCGCTTTCTGGGCGGCCACGCTGGCGTCCCAGGCGTCGGGCGGGACGAGGCAGTTGTCGCAGTTGCCGCAGGGCTGGGGATAGGTTTCGCCGAACCCGGCCAGCAGCACTTGGCGTCGGCACTGCATGGATTCGCAGTAGCCGAGCAGGTGGTCAAGCTTGTTGCGTTCGAGGCTTTTGCGTTCTTCGCCGGCCTCGGACTGTTCGATCATCTGCTTGAGCAGCACGACGTCGCCCAGGCCGTAGCAGAGCCAGGCTTCGGCGGGTTCGCCGTCGCGGCCGGCACGGCCGGTTTCCTGGTAATACCCTTCCATGGACTTGGGCAGGTCGGTGTGGGCGACGAAGCGGACGTCGGGTTTGTCGATGCCCATGCCGAAGGCGATGGTGGCGCACATGACGATGCCATCCTCGCGCAGGAAGCGGCGCTGGTTGGCGGCGCGCACTTCGGCGGGCAGGCCGGCGTGGTACGGCAGGGCGTTGAGGCCTTCCTTGCAGAGGAACTCGGCGGTTTCCTCGACTTTGCGCCGTGACATGCAGTAGACGATGCCGGCTTCCTGGCGGTGGACCTTGAGGAAGTCGAGCAGCTGGCGCTTGGCGTTGTCTTTCTGGACGACGGTGTAGCGGATGTTGGGCCGGTCGAAGGAGCTGACGAAGTGCTGGGCGCCGGTCAGGTCGAGGCGTTCGGCGATTTCGCGCTGGGTGGGCGGGTCGGCGGTGGCGGTGAGGGCGATGCGCGGGACGTCGGGCCAGCGTTCGTGGAGGACGGTAAGCTGGCGGTATTCAGGCCGGAAGTCGTGGCCCCACTGGGAGACGCAGTGGGCTTCGTCGATGGCGAACAGGGCGATGCGGCTGCGCGAGAGCAGGGACAGGAAGCGGCCGGTGAGCAGGCGCTCTGGAGCGACATAGAGCATGTCGAGCTCGCCGGCGAGCAGTTCGCGTTCGACCCGGGCGGCGGTGTCGCCATCGAGGGTGGAATTGAGGAATTCAGCGCGCACGCCCAGCTGGCGCAGGGCTTCGACCTGGTCCTGCATGAGGGCGATGAGGGGGGAGATGACGATGCCGGTTCCCTCGCGGAGCAGGGATGGCACCTGGTAGCACAGCGACTTGCCGCCGCCGGTGGGCATCAATACGAGCGCGTCATTGCCGGCAGCGACATGTTCAACGATCGCCTGCTGCGGACCGCGGAAATCGTCGTAACCAAAGATGCGGCTGAGCAGGTCGTGCGCGGGGCGGGAAGACATCGGACTAGTTTACCCCGCCACGCAGGCCGGCCGTGTCCTCCAACAGAGGATCAGTGGGTAGGGGCTTGCCTTCGGGCCTCCCCAAGCCGAATCGCAAGCCAGAGCCAGAGCCGGAGCCGGAGCCGGAGCCAGAGCCGGAGCCGGAGCGCCATGTTTCCCTGACTAGGGTTGGCGCGGGGTGGGTGGGTTGGCGGGACACGCCGTGAATCCATCCCTGGAGCAACTGTCTTGCTGGAGGGCTTCGGCCTCTCCGGCGGACCGGCACGGCAGTGCCGGCCGCCGTTCGGCAGCCTTGG
>Ga0213828_1001284_pt1 | contig 21044 bp, 21 predicted proteins | sample MC6MC0897MG_FD_180664 | JGI IMG/M metagenome (GOLD analysis project Ga0213828, IMG submission 180664) | Enriched soil aggregate microbial communities from Iowa State University, Ames, United States - MC6-MC0897-MG | ecosystem: Environmental > Terrestrial > Soil > Unclassified | place: USA: Iowa... | reverse complement strand
TCGATAATTCGGGTCAGTTACAATATATCCACCTCTGCCTATTGCATCGACCTAAAAATGGAAACTGCTTCACTAAACATTTTACCTTCATGCTGAAGACAAAAACCAAAACCATTTTCAAATTATCCCAATATTCTTGATAGTATTGATAAGTACATTCTATACTTTGATCAATATATTGCTAATTAATCTTAGAGCATTCAAAATCGATTGAATGATGTTTTTCCCTTTCATTAAACATTCTTATCAATGCATAACGTATATCGTTGTAATTTCATCCCCTATTAATTCTTGATTAATCTTTGCGCTACAATCATCCGAAGAAGTAAATAATGTGAAGCGTTTGTTGTGTTCATGCGATTCTTGTAGCAGCGTTACAATTTTACTTACATCAGGAGAATCGCCATAAAAATAATATATTCCCGATTTTGTATGTATTAGTATTTGAATGATAGTTTGCATTATCGGCATAAATGTTGCCTTCTATAATCTGTTTAAGTCCACTGTAAACGAATGTCGGTGCCTCTTAAATAATCTCTCTTATTTCCAAAAAATCCTCTGCTTTTACTTTTATCATTTTCTTTTCCCCAATCTTATTATTATAATGTATATTGTAAATAGTAGAACTGTTGTTTACTATTGGCTCTTCACCATAACTTGTGGTTGACTTCCGCTCCGCTAGTGTGCTTTCCAGGGGGCGTCCGATGAGCCGCTTCACTCGCGCTGCTCGCTCCAGGGTCTCATCTTGCACGCTTAATCCCCTAGGAGTCACACTGGCTACGCTCCAGTCAACTACTATTACATTTAAAAATGTCAACCACATCTTTTGGTGATGAACCTTACTATTGAAAATGCGTCTAGTATAAAACATTTGAAGGGACTGAATGATGCACAGATAACAATATTTTCCATCCAAACAAAATGAAAAACTTGGAGGTAAAAGTATTGATAGAACAAATTGACACGAATAGACTGTATTTAAGAAAAATGAAAATAGAGGATGCCGATAATTTATTTCAAATTTGGTCTGATCCAGACATAACGAAATACATGAATATTATTAATTTAACGGATATTAAACAGGCACAAGAGATGATTACACTACTTAATGAATTAGCGAAGGAGCAGAAAGCTATTCGTTTTTCAATTATTGAAAAAACATCTCATAAGATTATTGGCTCTTGTGGATTTAATTCATTTAATGTGGAGAACCATACCGCAGAAATTGGTTATGAGCTTGCGAAAGCTTATTGGGGAAAGGGTTATGCGCAGGAAAGTATTACAGCTTTAATTCATTATGCCTTCACAACTTTGAACATAAAAAAAATTGAAGCCAAAGTTGAGTCTGCAAATAAGAACTCTATAAAAGTATTAGAGAAGTTAAATTTCAGTTATGTAGGAACATCGCCCGAAGCTGAAACATCTGATGATATTAGTCTTTATGCTTTAATACAATAAATTCGTAAGGCCAAGAATCATCATTCTTGGCCTTTTATCTTACTTAATCGGTATCCAAATTTCAGAATAGCAATCAGGGCTAAATGGATCCTGTTCAGAATACACTTCAAGCTCTGCGGATGCTATCGGTTCGTAAGGATTAGATGGGAACCATTCAGAATATATTTGTTTCCAAGTATTTTGCATAGCATCAGGCATCGGACCATGCACTTCAAAGACAACCCATTTAGATGCTGGTATGTCCATTGCCAGTAAATTATCTGGTACATCTCCTACATGATCAGCGGCAATCCAATAATCGATCAGGCTATTCTGTGCATAGTTTGAATCAGGAACACAAACACCAAGTACCCCCTTAATTTCTCCATTATTTAATTGGATTAACTGCTTATCAAAATATTTACTGTTCATTTCATTCCAAAATTGAGGAATCTCTCTCGTATTTTCACCACTTTGACAATTATAAGTTCTTTTTACCCCTACTACTTGAAATGCTTCTTTTTCTTCAATTCTATACTTCATTGGTTCTGCTCCTTTCAGGCTTACCTGGATGACCAGGCGATTGTATGATTGTAATGGACCTTGCTTTTTTCTAGCTTCACTAGGCGTTACATGATGTTGCTTGCGAAATGCCTTTGTGAAAGCTTCAGGAGAGTCATAGCCATATTTGTAGGCGAGATCGATTATTTTTTCATCAGTATTCAACAACTCTTGTGCAGCCAATGTTAATCTTCTACGTCTTATATACTCTGCAATGGACATATCCGTTAAAATTGAGAAAGTCCGTTGAAAATGAAAGACTGAAGAATGAACCTCTTGTGCAATTTGCTCCATAGTAATATCCTCTAATAAATGCACTTCGATATAATTGATTGCTTTTTGAATCGACTCAATCCAACTCATTGCTCTCACTCCTTGTATATAGATTAACGAAACGACAGTATTTAATCCTGTTTTTTTATGCTTTCTTTGGACAGATTCATTCATACTCTTTGAAAAAATGTTTACTAAATAAATTCTTATTGATATCCAGTTATTGGAGGGTAAATTTACTCATTCTTAAGACGATATCAACAAATAGTTATCACTTAATTTTTGGATGCCTAATAGCGTTTCTAAACAATAAATTTTGAGTATCCGTATGTAAAATAATCGTAACAAAAAGTCACGCTCAATGAACATGACTTAATATTTCTTTATAGTTTTTTGGTACTATTAATATTCGTTTCTAGTTATGCATTGCTTCAAAGCTTTATTTTTTCAATGGCTGCTTCATATATCGATTCATTTTTGATTTTTATATATTGATTTTTCGCTGCTTTGCAATAGCCTTCCTTTTCTAGAAATTCCTTTAATGCAGATTTCCTGGGAAATATTTTTTCTATTACACTTTGTACTTCTTCAAGCTCATCTATTCTTTTAGTAACGGACAGCATAAAAATTTTTGACAAATGACATGCCCCTTTCAATTAGTTATGAAACGTATTATTTATAAATAATTAGAGCTGAATGTATAACAGTCTGTTCTCCAATGTATAAAGTATTATATTTAATATCGATTATTAGATATTCACTTAAATCTAAAAGTGCGTTATTAATATCATTTTCAAAATGTACAATATCATTATTTTGGATTGTTACTACTTGAGTCGGTTGCACCATATATTTTCCTCCCCCTCTATTTATATTAAATTAAAAGGAAAGGTTTGTCACAAAAAAACCAATCAAGCGGAAAAGAAGTGCTAGAGCGAAAAAGCTCTAACACTTCCTTTTAGTACATTCTTAAATATTCTTCACGTTCCCAATTATGGACACGTGTACGGTATTTATTCCATTCTATTTCTTTAGCAATTGTGAACTTTTCAAAAATATGTTCTCCAAGTGCCTCACGTACAATATGATCCATTTCTAATTCAATTAGTGCAAATTCCAATGATGATGGTAAACTATCAATACCATTTAATTCCCGTTCATTTCGAGACATTTTATAAATATTTCGATCAACAGCGTCTGGAGGTGTTAAATCATTGCGAATCCCATCGAGCCCTGATGCTAAAATAACAGCCATCGCTAAATATGGATTTGCTGCAGGATCAACAGAACGAAGCTCAATGCGTGTCGAGAGGCCTCTTGCAGCCGGAATGCGAATGAGTGGTGAACGGTTTTGAGCAGACCATGCAATATAACAAGGAGCCTCATAGCCAGGCACTAAACGTTTGTAGGAATTCACAAGCGGATTTGTGACTGCAGTAAAGCCATGGACGTGCTTAATAATACCAGCCATAAAGCTACGTGCTGTTTGGCTTAATTGCAGTTCTGCATTTTCATCATAAAAGGCATTCTTACTTCCCTCAAATAAAGATAGATTGAAATGCATTCCAGAGCCGTTAACACCATATAATGGCTTTGGCATAAAGGTTGCGTGTAAACCATGTTGTGCTGCAATAGTTTTTACAACAAGTTTAAATGTTTGAATATTATCACATGCTTCAATTGCATTGGCATACTTAAAGTCAATTTCATGCTGTCCAGGCGCCACCTCATGATGTGATGCTTCAATCTCGAAGCCCATTCCTTCAAGCTCTAATACAATGTCACGACGACAATTTTCACCTAGATCTGTTGGTGCTAAGTCAAAGTAGCCTCCACTATCATTTAATTCTAGTGTTGGATGCCCTTTTTCATCAAGCTTAAATAAGAAAAACTCAGGTTCTGGTCCTAAATTAAATGAAGTGAAACCAAGCTCCTCCATCTCTTTTAATACCCTCTTTAGGTTAGAACGTGGATCACCTTCAAACGGTGTACCATCAGGTCTTGTGATATCACAAATAAAGCGCGCTACCTTGCCCTTTTCAGCTGTCCAAGGAAAAATGACAAAGGTATTAAAATCTGGACGTAAATACATATCTGATTCTTCGATGCGTACAAAGCCCTCAATGGATGAACCATCGAACATCACTTTATTGTCCAATGCTTTTTCTAATTGACTTACAGGAATTTCAACATTTTTAATTGTTCCTAATATATCTGTAAATTGTAGGCGAATAAATTTCACATTTTCTTCTTCCACTTGGCGTATAATATCTTCTTTCGTATAATGTTTCATTTTCCACCACTCCAATGTAATTTTAATTAACATCCATTATTAATAACTGCTTTTAAATTACATTACAAAAGAAAAAAACGCAATATATATGTAAACTTTTATTACATTGTTTTTTTCGAAGATATTTATCTTTTTTATAGATATATAGAGCCCTCATTTAAGATGAACGAAAGCTTTACAACATAGATTTTTATAATCTGTTTTATGGAATTTAAATAAGAAATAATATTTCCGTATTTTTATATCACAATAGTCTTGTATAATGCCATATTTATTGGTAAATTTATAGCAAATTAGAATTTCTATATTGTTCATCAGCTAAGTAAATAAGGCGTATATAATATAGTTAGAATGAAACTTAAAATTCCTAAAAATCTTCTATTAAAGATACATAAGGCGGTGAATGTAAGAAGTATGTCAGTACTAATTATTGGCGGCGTAAGTAATGATGTATTGCGTCTACAAAAATATTTTCATCGTATAGACATCAAAGATATTCATTGCTTTTCCTCCCCTGATGCAGCAATGAATTATTTATTAGATTCTTTGAAAGAAGAGCTGGAACTAATTATTCTTGATGCAAAATTAACACTTAAAAATTGCGAAGAAATATGTCAGCAAATTAATCGTTTAATAAACTGGATTGATGTCCCAATCCTTCTTGCTACTACTTATGAAAAAACAATTACGATTGATAGAGTTTTTGAAGCCGGAATATTTGATTTTATTTTAAAGCCATTTGATTTCACACAATTTAAAACTCGAATTCAAGTAGCTACTAAATATCAAAATGAAGCAAAACTTCGAAGGCAGCAAGAGAGCATGATTCAAAAAGACTTAATCGTTGCAAAAAAGTTTCAAAAAAACGCTTTATCACCACCATTAAATCTCGAGTACATACAGATTGATGGGCTTTATGTTACATCCAATACATTAGGAGGTGACATGTACTGTTGGTTCAAGATTAATGAACATTTGACGGCTATTCTCTTATATGATGCTATGGGGCATGGCATCGCCGCATCGCTTGTTACCATGTCCGTTCGATCTCTGTTAAAAGGCATGATTACAAAATTAATCGACCCTGTAACAGTTATTCGGGAGCTGAATCGTCAAATTTACGAGCTTTTTTCTGATGAAGATATGGACCGTTTTTTAATGACCGCTATCTACATACTTATTGATACAAAAAATGGAACATTACACTATGTGAATGCAGCCCATCCAGCTGGTTTTTTATTCGGAAAGTACGGAGAGACAGTATTTCTTCAAGCGAACACACCCATTCTTGGTCTATTTCCTACAATTCCTATCATAAAAAAAACAATTCCTTTATCTGGCTGGCATCGCATTATACTTTATACGGATGGATTATTGACATTAAATAAACAACACAATATCGATATGGATTTTTTCCATTCCTATGCCTCACAAGAAAATAGCTATGCCTTACAAAAATTTTCTCAAAAGTACAATTTATTCGACAATGATCACAGTGATGATATAACAGTAGTTTCAATAACAATTACATTACAGGGTAGGTGATTGGTGATGAAATTCACGCTCAATGTAAATCCTGATACACAAGCTATAGCATTCGTAGACCAAGTTATGGACAATTATGCAAATGTTTATAATCTACCTTATAAAAAAGAATTACGCTTTGTTGTACATGAATTAGTTATAAATGCTGTTGAAGCAATGGGGAAAATTGATGCATGCTCAGAAAAGGAAATTCAAATACATGTATACCAATCCAATGAAGAAATAAAAGTAACTGTTACAGATGAGGCAAAAGGAATAGCTGAAAATGATTGGGATAAGGTTCTTCAATACGATTTAAATGAACTTGATTATTCAGATCGTGGGCGTGGTTTATTTTTTGTTAAAAATATGGTTGACGATATTTGGTTTGAGCATATTTCGGAAACAAAATTTTTAGTTGGTATCTCAAAAAAAATATATATAAATGAAGGGCTTTGATGAATCTTTAAACATTACTCAACTCTGGAATAAGATTCAACATCACACCCTATAAACGTATAATTGGGAGGAGTTTTAATGAGAGTGTCAATCCGAAAAAAAATAAGCCTGCTAATCTTTAGTTGTATATTGCTACTTACTTCACTTTTAGCAGGAATAAATTATTATGTTGCGAAAAAGAATCTTTTAGAAAGTGCTAATACTAAGCTTCTATCAGATATTCAAGTAAGCTATGAATATTTAAATGCAAAATTCCCTGGAGATTGGTCCATCAAAAATAATCAATTATATAAAGGCGATGTCAATATGGTTGAGAATTTTGAGATTGCTGATAAAGTCGGAGAGCTAACAAACGGTAATGCCGTATCAATCTTCCAAAAAGATACACGAATTAGTACTAATATAGTTGAAAACGGACAGCGTGCCTTAAATACGAAAGTATCTGACGAAGTTGCCACTGTAGTATTAGGAGAAAAAAAACGTTTTATTGGTTCAGCGAGTGTTTTAGGAAGCATGCACCAGGGAGCCTATGACCCTATTTTAGATAGCAAAGGTGATGTAATAGGCGTATGGGCAACAGCCGTTCCAACAGCTCCTTATATAAGCATTGCAACAAAATCTGCCCTTGAAAATATAGCCGTTTCCTTAGGGATTGCCATTCTATTAATTGTTGGTATTAGTTGGTTTTTACAACGACAAATCATTAATCCAATTAATATCCTAAGTTCCAATGCCCAAGAGCTTGCAGATTTAAATTTGAATGTAAAATTATTAAATCCTAAAGGCAAAGACGAGATAGCAGATTTAGCACAAGCATTTAGTCATATGAAAGACCGTTTAACAGAAACGATAACAATTGTGGCTGGCAGCGCTAATCAGATCGCTAACTCTTCCCACTCATTGGCTGAATCATCACACCAAACAAGCGAGGCTTCTAATCAAATAGCATTAACGATGAATGAAATTGCTGTTGGAACAACAACACAATCCGATCAAGCTGAGCAAATTGTATCAATGATGCAAAAAACAATCGAAGAAGCATCGAGTAGTTTACAAAAAGCTGAAATGACTTTGACTAGTGCCATAGAATCATCGAAAATTGCACGTAAAGGAGAAGAAGCGATTAATGAAGCAATTAAGCATTTAAGCGCTGTAACGCAAACCGTCTCTTATGCAACAGACTCTATTCAAAAACTAGGTAAACGCTCTGAAGAAATTGGTGGTATTATCACCGTAATTACAGGTATTGCAGAGCAAACAAATTTACTTGCCCTTAACGCAGCCATTGAAGCTGCACGCGCAGGAGATCAAGGAAAAGGCTTTGCGGTTGTTGCCTCAGAGGTACGTCAGTTAGCCGAGCAATCAAGCCTGGCATCTGGACAAATTACAAATCTTATAAATGATATTCAAGCCGAAACGTCAGTAACAGTTCGTACAATGGAAAGTAATCTACTTGCGGTAGAGGAACAAGTAACAATTATCAACAAGGGGGGAACTGCCTTAAAAGAGATTGTGGAGAAGGTTGTAGAGACGGAAAAAGGTGTTGAACAAATGAAGTCTGCATTTTCACATGTCAATGACAACTCCTTAGGTGTTCAACAAGCTATTCAGGACATTTCTCGCATCATTGAAGACGCTGCGGCTGCAACAGAGGAAATCGCTGCTACCTCTGAGGAGCAATATGCAACCGTAGCAGAGATCACACAAAACTCAGATGAATTAGCAACAATTTCTGATAAATTACAAAACGAAGTCAATAAATTTAAGTTTTAATTAAGGCTTAACATGATACTATGTATGTTAGAATCAGTGGGAGTTTATTAAAACAATTGCTTATACGGACGTGCACGACTCCCACAATGCCAAATATAAATTAATCGATAAACATGAAAAGGAAAATGGAGGCGCTATAGTATGAATCAGAAGAAAATTGCGATGGATGTTGGCACAAAGGCTGATTATATCTTAATTGCGTTTACTGGCGATTTAGAATACGGGCTGATTGAGGATATAAAAAAAGATCTTCAATCCCTTAATTTAGAAACAAAGCATGGCTATATTATCGATATGCAAAAGGTAACAAATATTGATAGTACTGGCTTTGGTATGATTGTCAACTTTGCCAAAAAAGTATCTTTAAAAGAAAAGAAAATCGCCATTATTGTCGTCGATGATTTCATCCGCAACTTATTCGCTATTTCACAGGTTGATAAAGTTTTTCCTATTACAAACAGCGAAGAGCAAGCAAGAAAGATGATTAAAGAAGACTGGCTAGGAGAATTATCACTTAACGAATATTAACCCTATCGTTGCCCCCATTATTACAATAGGGTGTATTCCTGAGAATGGAATACACCCCTGCTTTTTTAATATTGTAAAAGCATATTTAGTAAAACAACAAGAATAACTATCGGTACTACAATTAACATTAATAATCGATATGTAGAATAGTACCCCTGCCCCATCTGACTTCCCATCAGTAATTCCTTTTTCACAAATTCTTTATCGGCTATATGTGCAATGAAGAAAGCTATTAATAAATTTCCTAATGGAAGCATTAAATTCGATACTAGAAAATCTGTCGCATCAAAAATTGTTTTCCCGAAGAATGATACATCAGCTAAGGTACTAGATGACAGTGCTGCTGGAATTGCAGCAATAAAGACTACTATACCTAATAAAAGTGTTAATGCTGAACGAGACATTCGCCCCTTTTCTATAAATGCTGCAACGATAATTTCATATAAACTGAAGGAAGATGTTAACGTTGCAAATAAAAATAGTAATAAAAACAACGCTAAAAATACTTCACCAAATGGCATTTGGCTAAATGCTGTCGGTAGCACCATAAACAGTAAGCCTGGTCCAGAAGCTGGCTCTAAATCAAAGGCAAATACCACTGGGAAAATCGCTAATCCTGCTAAAAACGATACAAGTACCGTTAAAAGAACAACTGAGCCCGCCGAGTTAGGTAAGCTTACATCCTTCTTTAAATAGGAGCTGTAGGTCACAAGACAGGAAAATCCTACTGCTAAGCCAAAGAAGGATTGTCCTAACGCTTCTAAAATAGCCTTTCCCGTAATATTAGAGAAGTCCGGCCATAAGAAAAATTTCACACCCTCCATTGCCCCGTCTAATGTTACTGCTCGGACAACAAGTACAATAAACATAATAAACAATAGTGGCATCATAAACTTATTGGCCTTTTCGATCCCATTTTGCACACCAAGAGATATCACTAGTACATTAGCTAGCGTAAATAACCCTAAACCTAGTAATGTAATCCAAGGCGTACCTATAATCTTTCCAAATAGTTCACTAGGATTATTAGCGGGATCAATAACTGTTCCAGCCACACCAAGACCACTATAAATAAAAATCCAACCACCCACAACACTATAAAAAGTTAATAATAAAAAACAACCCAGTACACCCATGCGGCCAATCCATGCCCAGCCTAGCTTCGTTGGTGCCACTTTTTTATAGGCAGTGACCGCCTCAGATTGGGTGCCACGACCTAACACATATTCTGATAATAGCATCGGTAAACCAATTAACAACGTAAATAGAACAAAGATTAGGAAAAATGCTCCCCCACCGCTTTGACCAGTAACATATGGAAGCTTCCAAATTGCTCCTAATCCGATTGCTGCACCTGCTGATGCCAAAATAAAGCCTAGTTTACTAGACCATTGTCCCTTTTTCTCACTCATCTCTTCAAACTCCTCTAGCATTTCTAAACTCTTTCTTAATTCTACATGAAATTACTGGACTCGACTAGATTAAGTTCATTTGATGAATCTATCCATTATTTCAAAGATTCTATCCTTCACCTTCACATTTCTATCCATTACTTCAAGCGTTCTATCTATAAAAAAACCTCGAGTCTATGAAATCACTCGAGGTTAACTATAATCTTATTTTGATAAATACATATGACGCTGACGATCAATCCATTTGCGCATAGTTGTAAATAATAAAGCCATGATAACAGTTAATAAAATACCTTTGACAATATTAAATGGCAAGATTCCAGCCACAATCATTGTATATAATGAATCCCCTACAACAGGCTCCATCCCTAAAAAGTACGTGTACATCGGTAAAAATACAGCATAGTTAAGAACACTCATACCAACCGCCATAACGATTGTTCCTGCTGCCAAGCCCCCAATAAGACCCCCAATGTTTTTAAAACGCTTAAAAATAAAGGATACTGGTAAAATAAATAAAATACCTGTTGTGAAGTTAGCGATATGTCCTACTGGTACTCCTGTTGGCGTGCCTGAGAAAATCCAATCCAATACATTTTTAAATAACTCTACTAGGATTCCCGCTACAGGTCCCATAGTGATGGCTGCTAATAATGCGGGCATATCACTGAAATCCACTTCCAAAAACGCCGGGAATGGTGGAATTGGGAAATTAAATAGCATTAATAAAAACGAAATACTACTCAGCATGCCAATCGTAATAAACGATTGAAGTTTAACATTTTTCTTCATTGAAAACTCTCTCCTCTTTGCTGATTCAATCTCGCAAGAAGAAAGGCTACGACCTAATCATATGTTATTCACAAAAAAACCCTTATGCATTTTTGCATAAGGGAGAATAGGCATGATTAATAAACGCCATTAATTAGCTATTTTTGAGCAGGCTTTAAAGCCATATTGAAAAAACGCTCGTTCATAACCAATGTAAAATAACAAATGACGATCGTACCTCCATCTTCTCCCATCCAGACTCTAACTGTCGGCCTTGGAATTACACCAAGTCAGCCATGCAAAAAAAATTTTGCACAGGTCGCGGGCTGAAGAGTCTTTGGTAAATCCTTAGAGCCAATGTTTTTCACATTAGCGATTTACAACTCTATTACCGCCGGTCGGGATTTTCACCCTGCCCCGAAGATGAATCAATATATTATTTTTGTTCTACAGCTTTACTATAATGAATTATTTAGAAAAAGTAAATAGTTCTGCTTAAAAAATCCTATTAGATTTGTATGTTTTATGGATAGTTCGATGATTTATTACCACAAAATCAATAAGGAGTATTCTCGTCCCACTGTCGATGTACGAGAATACTCCTTAAACTTCACCATAAAGTTCTATGGCGTCTCCATATATTGCTTGTTTGGGCCAACTGGCTTGGGTAGGAAATTTTTAAAATCAAAGCCTTCCCAGCTTTCCTGAACTACATTATCTAGACGTAATTGTTTATCAAAGCTTGCAGCCGTTAGCATCATTGCTTCGATTAATTGTGTTGCCCGAACTGGGTCCATTGTTGTGAAATCAAGAGGATCATTAAAGGTTACAATTACACCCTCAGCAACCTCTTGCACAGTATAAGTCACATTTTCAGGAACGACAGGAACATAGAAATCATCATTTTTATTGCGCATACCCGTAATCGCTTCTGTTACCGAGGAAAAAGTTTGACGAAAATCAGGTGATAAATATTCAGCCCCATTATTCTGGTCCTTATATAAGTAATAATTAAAATGTCTTGGACCTGTTAACGACATGGCCTTACTCTGCTCTCCTTCTTGAGAGAACTCGTATGGTGTACCGTCTGCGTTTTCAAACTCAACCTCTGTATATTCTGAGTCTGAAAATGTATCCTGCAAGGTTCCCTTGTACTCATTCACAGGTGCAGAAGCTACATCATAATCATTTTTCTCAGGTAATACATGAATCAACTTATCATCCTTTTCCTTCAATTCACCTTGATATGGATGATAGTTCGTAAAGCCTTTTGCTTCCTCTTCAATTTGTGGTGCATATTTTTTATACATTTGTAATGTAGAAGGTTTTTCTTTCCCAAAATCTGCTTCAACCCGTTCATTGGGAATAACATATGTCATTGGTACACTTTCTACATCCCTGCTTGCTAAACCAATACGGAAGACAACGGCATCCGTTAAGTCTTCTTCATACACAGAGGTACGTAAAGACATAATTTTAGCATGTTCTGCAACAATGCTCGAATCCAAAAAACTATCATGATTTTCAGCACTTTTGGCAGCTGGCGCATCTTCCATAGTAGAATACGGAGCAATGTCAGGTGCCGTTTCCTGATCTAGCTTAGAATGATTATTATTCATAAACATAGAGCCTACACCTACTGTTAATGCGAAAACAGCGGCAACACTCATAAGGATTGGCCATTTCCGGTTTTTGCGCTTTGTTGTTTTTGTACTTTGCTGTTGTTCCTGGACTAACATTTCATCTATTGGCTGCTGGATGGCTTCTTGCAGATGAACATTATCCTGCAAGCGGGCATCTGCCAATAAGCGATTTAATATTTCTTCTTTAGAACGGCGGTCAGAAAGCTTAGGGGCATTGTTCAATACATGTTCTAGCTGGTCATCATCAAACTGGTTATGTGTCATTGCCTTTTCGCCTCCTGTTCTCTAACCTGTTGTAGCTGTTGCCTCAAAAATTTGATGGCACGATGCTGTGTCGTTTTTACCTTCGCTTCTGTCCAATCTAGTATTTGTGCTGTTTCTGCAATCGATAAATCTTGAAAGTAGCGCATAATGATAACCATTTTTTGGTCTCCTGTACAGTTTTCAAGTGCAGACTCTACCTGCATAAATTCATCACTGGCTTCCAACATATCTTCCGGTGATGGTGTGTTTGAATGGAGTTGTTCCGTTTCCCAGTCAAAAAAATCAAGTGAATGCTTCTGGCGTACTGCCTGCTTCCGAAAGTGATCAATTGCAACATTTTTAGCAATGGCAAATAGCCATGTCTTTTCACTGCTATTTCCTGCAAATTGATCGTATGAGCGCAACACTCGTACATAAACCTCGTGCGCTAAATCTTCAGCAAGTGTACGGTTTTTTACTAAATAAATAAGAAACTGGAACACGTCTTGATGGTATGCATCGTACAGTCGATGGAACACGGAGTCATTCAATGCACTCCACCCCCGTTCTATTATATTTGTCGTCTTTATGTTTACAGAAGTTACAGCCAATTAATACCACTAAAAGGCAATAATATGAATTACTCGAAAGGTAAATAAAACGTAAAGGTCGTACCCTCTTTCAGCACACTGTCTACCATAATCGTTCCTGAATGTGCCTTTACAATATTTCTAGCAATAGCTAATCCTAGGCCAGTTCCGCCTTTAGAACGCGTTCGGGCTTTGTCAGCTTTATAAAATCGTTCAAATACATAAGGTAAGTCATCATGTGGAATGCCATGTCCTGTATCCTGAACAGATATTTTTGCAAAGGTTGGCTCCTGCTCAATTTTGACAGTAACTGACCCATCATCGGTATGACGGAGTGCGTTGTCAACCAAATTGGTTAACACCTGTTCAATCCGATCCTCGTCAATACTTATCCTAGCGTCATCATTAAATTCACTATCAAATAGTAGACGAACATGCTTCTCTTTAGCGACTTGAGCAAATTTTTGTGTTATCCGTTCAAATGTAGAATTAATTGGGAGCTCATCCTTATAAAGTGTCATATGCCCCGATTCCATACGAGCTAGATCCAATAAATCTGTTACTAGACGTCCCATACGCTTCGATTCATCATAGATAATTTTTGTTATCTCGTTACGTTCTTCCTGATCCTGGATAAAATCATCATCCATTAAGGCCTCAGAATAGCCCTGAAGCATTGAAATTGGCGTTCTAAGCTCATGAGATACATTAGCTATGAAATCTGAACGCAGCTTTTCTAAGCGATGCTGCTCTGTCATATCACGAATAACAGCGACTGCTCCACGTATCAATTCCCCACTATAAAGAGGACTAATCGTAAACGTATAATAATTTCCATCCATCTCAATTTCTTCTTCCAATTTATCCTCAAACATCAGAACATGATCCAGCATATGATATAGCTCTGGTGGAATTGGCTTCGCACTTTGAGAGCCCTTATTAACAAACCATTTTTGCATTAAACGCTCTGCTGGTGGGTTACTTAATAATATTGTACGATCCCGATTAAATGTAATGACTGCATCTGTCATCGATGTCAATATATTTGAAAGTTGTTCATTTTCCTGATTGATTACTTCAAGATTATGCTTTAATTGTCGACCCATTTGATTAAAGGCAACGGCAAGCTGACCAATTTCATCATTTTGTGTTGTTGGCATTTTCGCTTCAAAATTCCCTTTTGAAATTTCAAATGCCAATTCACGCATTTTACGCAATGGCGAGGTAATACGTGAGGATAGGAAAAAGGCAAAGAATGTCGTCAGCACAAAGGCTATAAAGGCAGATAAAAAGACAATTTTAGTTGTTTCTTTCGATGTTTTATGAAGAGCATCCGGACTTTGATATATAAAGACAGCACCATGCACCGCATTCTCTACATTTAATGGGAAGCCGAGGACAACATACGATTCTATTTTTTCCTTTTCTGTAGATGATGGCATCATCATTTCTTTCGTAATCGGTTCATCTGATTGGAAAATTTTATGGAATGATTTATTCGCTAAAATTGTATCCTGTATTTCTTTTTTATTAACACCCTCCTGTAAAGCAAACGATACTTCGTTATCACCAGTAGCAATAAGTGCATTCGTGCTTTCGGGTAAAATATCTTTTAATAATTCCGACGTTGACTCTGCCGTTTCATTATCATCTACTATACTTGCTACCGTTGCAGCAGTTTGACGTAACGAAATCTCTGCCTGCTGCATATGGTAATTTTGTAGAAATTCGAGCATCAAAACCGTGAAAACAAATAATACAAATGAAACGAGAAGCAATATGGTTACCCATAGCTTCCCGACAACACTATTCCATATTCTATTCATTGACAACCTCAAATTTGTAGCCAACGCCCCAAACAGTGACAATCATCTTTGCAGCGTTTTCAGATACTCGATTAAGCTTTTCACGTAAGCGCTTAACATGCGTATCCACAGTACGTAAATCTCCAAAGAAATCATAATGCCACACTTCTTTAAGTAATTGTTCACGGTCAAATACTTTATCTGGTGATTTCGCTAGGAAATAAAGCAATTCATATTCTTTCGGTGTTAAATTTACCTCAATTCCCTCTGCTGTTACACGATGGGCATCATGATCAATCATTAAATGCTGGAATACAACCAAATCTTTAGAGGAGGATGCATTTGTCGAAGGTGAGAATGCTTGTGAACGGCGTAAAATAGCCTTCACACGTAATACTACCTCACGTGGACTAAATGGTTTTACAATATAATCATCTGCCCCAAGCTCAAAGCCCTGTACACGGTTTGCTTCTTCGCCCTTAGCAGTTAATAAGATAATTGGTGTTGCTGCACGTTCACGGATTTCTGCACATACTTCAAGTCCGTCTTTTTCAGGCATCATGATATCTAGTAAAATACAGTGATACTCTTTTTCTAAAGATTTTTCGATCGCTTGTTCACCATTTTCTGCTTCGTCTACAAGGTACCCTTCACGCTCCAAATACATTTTTAATAAGCGTCGAATACGATCCTCGTCATCTACTACTAACACTGAAATATTTTCTGACACTTTCACGATCCCTCTCTTCCAATCTTTCTCTACATTCTATTGTACATGGTTCGACACATATTGAAAAGAAAAGAAAGCCCTCTTGCCACAAGCAAGAAGGCTTATCTTTCTAATACTAGCGACGTTGAAAATCTCATATGTGCTTCCATACTAGTTCATCCTGCAAACTCTTAATGTAGACAGGACGTTATTATACAAGCGTTTTCATAGTAGATATAGGTATAAGCTTAAATCCCTCTACCCTAAGTACTGGTTTCGCTTTAGTTTGACGCGTATGAGTGTAAGCCTGCAAGAATTAAATTAACAGCAATTAGGTTAAATAAGATAATACCGAAGCCGATTAATGCCAACCAAGCAGACTTTTTACCTTCCCATCCTTTTGAAAGGCGTAAATGTAAGAATGCTGCATAAAATAGCCATGTGATAAGCGCCCATACCTCTTTAGGATCCCATCCCCAGAAACGACTCCAGGCAATTTGTGCCCAAATCATTGCAAAGATTAAAGCTCCTAATGTAAATACTGGGAAACCAATTAATACGGAACGGTAACCGATTTCATCTACTAATTGTAAATTGACACGTTTAACAAATGGTTGGAATATTGCACTAATACGTCGTCGTGCAATTAAACGAATTAATAAGTATAAAATGGATCCTACTAATAAAGACCAAACAACTGTTGTTAATTTCTTCGCATTAATAAGTGAAGGCATTTCTACAATTGGCGACATACCCTGTTCTTCAATTGCTTTAAATTCATTCATCCCAAAAATCGGTGGCATATTATAAGTAATTTGACGCTCCGTACCTTCTTTATCCACATAAGAATACTTAGATTCATAATCCATTGCATTAAATGTAGACGTAGCAATGACAAAGCCAACTACTACTACCAAGCAAAACATCACTGTTTCTAACCAAAAACGTTCTTTAGTAGGCTTCGTAACATCTACTACTTTTAATAAATAAATCAGTCCAGCTACTGCACTTATTGCCAAAATTGATTGCCCCAAAGCCGCAGTAATAACATGAATTGTTAGCCAATGACTTTGCAAAGATGGTACTAATGGACTTACTTCGTTCGGGAACATCGCTGCATAGGCAATAATTAAAAGTGCCACAGGTAATGCCACTAATCCTAATGCTGTCATGCGATAAATAAAGTAAATCAAAATAAATGCAGCAACAATGAACATACCAAAGGCTGTTGTAAATTCAAACATGTTACTAACAGGTGCATGCCCTGTATGAATCCAACGAGTAATAAAATACCCGAGCTGTGAAAGGAAACCAATGATAGTTATAGCAATAGCCAGCTTGCCCCATTTATCTGTATTTTTGCCTGTAGCATTTGATTGCTTAATCGAGCCACCAAAGAATAATGTTGCTACAAGATAAGCTATAAATGCTACATACAATAGATTTCCGCTTATATCAATCAAACTCATAAGGTGTTGTCACCTTCCTTTTTAGTAATGGCTGGTTTTGTCGACTTCTCGACATCTTCTGACTTCTCTAGCTGATCTATATACGGTGGTAAATCAGCGAAGGATGAAACAGCATCTAAATCTTTCTTCATGCTGAACATGTTTTTATTGACATGAGCTGCCATGATCACTTTTCCATCCGACTCTACCTGTAACCATAAACGTCGGTGATTCCAATACGAACCAATTGCTACACCAATCATGAAAATAATACCCCCTACAAATAGAATAGGTATTGTACTATCTTTACGTATGGTAAAGTTTGCTGTATTTCGTGTGTCAGCACTAGCAAATTTCATTCGATATTTATTTTCTCCAAGCGGTTCAAGGGGCGGCTTCATAATTTCAACAAAACTTACCTCTCCCTCTGGTGTTTCTGGTGTTTTCATTTTAAATAAAAATGCTGGATTATTAGGGATAGAAGTTTTCGTTTGCGGTTCCCCATTCTCAAAACCAGAAAAATCTGGTGTATAAACGAGAATTTGTACGGAAGAACCTTTTCCTAAGTCATATTCCTTTTTAGGATTTGTTAGATCAATTTCAGCCTTACCAAGTGATTCACCAGTTTCTTTATTCACCAAATCAAAATTCATCTGCTTCAATTCATTCAGTCGGTAATTCATTTGATATAAGGCAAAACCCTCTTCTTTTAAAGGATGGTTCACGCGAACTGAGTAATCTCTCACCTTTTCAAGATTATCTAAGTCACCAGGAAGGGAGCCTTCAGGTTGTTTGTACAATGTGACATCAGTTTGGAAGTTTTTCGCTACTACATTGACACCTTGTGCCACTTGCTCACCCTGTGGCTTGTTGTTATGAGTTTCTAAAATAAATTTATTATTTTTAATAAAATAGCCTTCCATCCCTGGTATAGCTCTTGTCTCACCTTCACGAATCCAAATCGACTCATCTACGTAAAAGCCAGGTACTAAACGTATCATGACCCCTGCTAAAAAAATAATAAGGCCGACATGGTTTATGTATGGGCCATACCTAGAAAAACGGCCGCGTTCTGCTAAAAGTGCGCTTCCATCACGTCGAACATTATATTTTAAATCAGTCATTTTTTGCTGAACTTTTTCGAGTGTTTCCTCAGGATTTGAAACTTGTCCTTCCGCTATAATGCGTTGACGTTTCAAGAAACTTTCATGCCGTTTAACACGTTGATTTTTCAAAGACTTATGCAATGGTATCCCACGGTCTAAGCTTGCGACAATGATCGATATAGCTAGCATCCCAACCAAGATTTGGAACCACCAAGTGCTATACAAATCAGATAATCCTAAATAATTATAAAGTTTTCCAAACCAGCCGTAGACCTTCTCATAATACTCGGCCTTTCCTGCATCCGGAGCATTTACATATATCTCTTGCGGTAGAATAGTTCCGATGGATGCAGCGACCAAAGTGATAATAATAAGGGCGATTCCTACTTTTACGCTCGAGAAAAAATTCCAAATTTTATCGATAAATGTTTTATTGTATGTTTTGGATCGAATTGCTGATCCATCATAGCGCATATCAACAACTTTTGTTTGCTTACCTTCCTCAGTTAAAGGGCGACCACATTTTTCACAGAGCTTCGTGCCATATGGGTTACTATGACCACAAGCACAAATGATATTTTCCATAGTCATTTACTCCTTATTCGGCTTCACTAATTCCATGTACGAAGCGATATTTGCCTCCGTCATTTCACCCGTAATAATTTTTGCTACCTTACCATCTGGATCAATAAGAACAGTTGCTGGTAATTGTCCAACATTGTAGGCAGTCATAACACTTTTCGTTTTGTCAATAACTACTGGAAATGTTAAGTCGTATCTATCGACAAAATTTTGTACTTCAAAATCTGTTTGTGCAATATTGACAGCCAGTGTTTGTACACCTTGGTTTTTAAACGATTTATACTGACGGTCCATTGCAGGCATTTCCTTTTCACATGGCTTACACCAAGTTCCCCAGAAGTTCAAAAATACCCCCTGCCCTTTATAATCAGACAGTTTATGTTTCTCACCGTTTAAATCTACTAACGTGAAGTCCGGTGCTTTAGAGCCTATTGCTACTAACTCTACCTTCTCCTTTGTCGCTGTTCCATATACAGTGTACCCAATTGCAAAGACCAAAACTGCTAAAATTATGGTACGAATGACGAGACGTTTTTTCTTTTTCTCCAAGTTAATAAACCCCCTATACGGCTTAGAGTAACATTTTTTGACGCTAAGCTTTTATAAATATGTATAGATTCCTTATTAAAAGTTTTTATGTTTGTCGGATTCTATACAATGCAATTGCTTCTACGCCTAAGCTATTAGTCAGAAGTGAATACTTCTAAACTTAATGTAGGTGTACTGTTCTCACCTATTATAGCAAAATGATTCAAAAACGCTTAGCTAATAATTATGAATGATTTATGAACGATTACACCACTAAGAAAGTGAAAACATTACCATACGGATAGTGGTATGCTCACTTTCTACTGGTTTATGTTCAATTAACCGATTTTCCCTGTCTCTGCTAACACCCTTAATTGCTTTACTTCATGCTTTGTCAATTCACGATACTCTCCAGGTGCCAGGCCATATAAATCTAAAAAGGCAAAGCGCTCACGTTTTAATTTGACAACAGGTGTACCAATTGCCTCAAACATGCGACGCACTTGACGGTTTCGCCCTTCGTGAATGGTAATTTCACAAATTGCCTTACCTGCTTTCTCGTCAAAGGAGGTCATACTTACTATCGCTGGTGCCGTTTTACCATCCTCTAGCTTAATTCCTCGTTGCAGCTTTTTTAAACCTTCAATCGTCGGAACACCTTTAACACGCGCAATATAAGTTTTGTCGATTTTAAATTTCGGGTGTGTCAACATATAGGAAAATTCCCCATCATTTGTTAGCAACAATAGGCCAGATGTATCATAATCAAGACGCCCGACTGGGAAAATGCGTTGCGGAATATGCTTAAATAAATCTGTGACAGTTTTGCGTCCTTTATCATCAGTTACAGCTGAGATGGTTCCACGAGGTTTATATAATAGGTAATAAACCTTATCCTCTTTTTCAAGTTTTACGCCCTCAACTTCAATCGTATCTGAGTTGGACACCTTTGTACCTAGCTCACGCACTACAACGCCATTTACCTTTACTTTACCTTCTAAAATCAATTGCTCGGCCTTCCGCCTTGATGCAACACCTGCATACGCAATGACCTTTTGTAATCTCTCCATACTTTCACCTCTAGTTTTCATTCACACTGACATTCATGCCAATTTATAAACCTTATAGAATCAGGTTATTTTTCCCGCTAATCTGTGAAAATTATGTCATACTTTTGTGTATTATTAAAGAAAAACTAATTATCAATGAGTAATTAGAGTATTTGAAATAATTTTTTATTAGCTAGTTTCTATAATTTTTAACACCTAACATTTACTTTAGATCCTTTTTATCCAGGTTTAGTATGCTCGTTTCTTTAAATGACAAATCGACTGTGTTTCTAAAAAATTATTTTCTAAG
>Ga0213828_1001282_pt1 | contig 21096 bp, 18 predicted proteins | sample MC6MC0897MG_FD_180664 | JGI IMG/M metagenome (GOLD analysis project Ga0213828, IMG submission 180664) | Enriched soil aggregate microbial communities from Iowa State University, Ames, United States - MC6-MC0897-MG | ecosystem: Environmental > Terrestrial > Soil > Unclassified | place: USA: Iowa... | reverse complement strand
CCACCGTAGAATTGCGTGCTCAGCCGGAATAGCTCAGTTGGTAGAGCGGCGCATTCGTAATGCGTAGGTCGTAGGTTCGATTCCTATTTCCGGCACCAGATACAGCAAAAAGCCCCGGCCTTGGTCGGGGCTTTTTGTTTGGGTGCGTTCGGAACCTATTGATCGGCGAGGGGTTCGCTGCAAGGTTGGTCATTGGCGGGCATCTATGTTGGCCTTTGCGGATGATCCGTGTCCGCGCGGCACGCCAGAACTAGCGAGATCGGCCGGCTTCAGTTCCCCTTACGTCCCTGAGTCTGCTAGATGATTTCGCTGACGGATCTTCGCGCAACGAGACTCAAAGACGAGTTGCTGAGACCTCTAATTCGGGATTGAATTCCAGTACTCTCAGGTATCAACGGATTGGAGGAGCGGGCGGGGATGCAAGCTTGGGAACGGCGACTCAATGATCTTTGGCTGTTGCTGGAGCGTTGTCATGCAACCTACTTGGAACCAGAGCTATTCCGGCTAAACACCAACCAGTTTTTGCAGACATCGCGAACTGTTACGTTCATTGTCCAGAAGAACAAGGATCAGATTCCCGGCTTCGACGATTGGTATCGCCCCATAACTGCCGAATGGGGGCGGGATACTGTAATGAAGTGGGCTAAGGACTCGCGGAATACGATTGAAAAGGTAGGGGACTTGGATCTCCACAGTACTTTGACTATGACCCTGTTCTGGTCGTACATCACCGAGCAAGATATCAGTCTGGTTACAGGGCGAGAGGAGTTGCTGCAAGCAGGAACCAAGCGTCTGATCAGGTTCGCGCGTAGCCATTTGCCATCAGGCGTCGTCGATTCTTCTGCCGTGCGAATAGAGAGGCGTTGGGTAGCAAACACGCTGCCACATTGGGAGCTACTTCAGGCCTTCACCTACATATACGCAGCTCATTACCGGATGTGTCAGGGATTGGCAGCGCACATTGGCGACACGCTGAGTTTGAAAGTGCCAAGTCCTGATTCGCTATTTGGGGTGAGAGGATTGGTTATGAGGACTGCATATCTGAAGTTGTCGGATATGCGGGTTCACTCTCAGAGTTTCGAGATTGTGAGGTTCGATCGCAGTGCGATTTCCCCGGAACGGGAAACACTCCTGGCCCCGGTCAAGGATGCCGCAAGTTCGGCCCGAAGTCTGGATGATGTATTTGACGCGCTATGCGTCATGGCGTCCTCAACTTTTGAGCACGACGGCTACCACGCCCCAATGGTCTTTATGTATGACGAGAATCTTAGGGTAGTGGATATGATGTCCGTGCACTTCGGAGATAGAGTCGACAAATACATCTTCTGGCGAACTGTAGCTGATCGCATTGTCGTCACAAAGGCAAAATTTGTTGTGATGATTGGTGAAATGTGGATCAGGGATATGAGGAATTTCACCTATGCCGAAGGACTAGGCAAACTCCCAATTACAGGTGAGCGGCTCTCTGTGGCTGGATTGGATCACTTGGGCGTCTACCGATCAAGGAGTTGGGACGTCGTTCGAACAAGCCCTGACGCAAAGCCGAGCCTCGAGCTTGTTGTCCCGGATGCTAAGTACATTGATCGAGAAGTGTCCTTTGTCTTCGCACCGGTAATGCGGGTTTTCGGAATACCTTACCCGCCTCACTTCGCCGAAGATCTTGAGCGCACTGCTAGGGTGAGTAGAGGATTAAAGAATCTAGCGGGCTCTACATAATCCATTCTTGAGTCATCAGTTTAGTCGCGCCCTTGAATGTTGGGGTGCTGTGTCTAAAAAATGTCAGGCGCGGTTTACAATAATTGGCGTCGGGCGAGGCTTGTGAGTTCCAAGTTTCAAGGCCCAAGGGATGTTTTGCTCAGAGAATAAGTAACGCTTCGCGTTGAAGGCCGTTCGACGATTGAGTTGCACAACTGTTTTTTGTCGTATGTCCCTAAATTGCGAGCGCGTAGGAGCCTGTCGGTGAGCAAGCAGTGTTATGGAGGTTGACAGTGGAATGCTTAGCTCGGAATTTTGCCTGCCCACCCCTATCTCAGGGAAGAAGAATAGGGGATCGTCACAGGTTAGGAACGGATCGGTGGTGCTCACCATGAACGTCCAATGCATAGTCAGAAGGGCTGCAAACATCCTCGGCGAGGCGCCCTCTTTAATTTGATGATGCCAGTAGTAGTCGGGCGACCCCTCTGCAATGTCAGTCAGGGTTTTAGATATCGTCTGCTTGGCAGCAACGGCTTGCTCGGTGGTAATTGACCCATCGCACGCATACGCATCAATCTGGGCTAAGTACACTTTCTCGTACTCAATGGTTAACTTCGGTATGTGAGCTGCAGTCCGTCCCTTTGCCGCAGGTACGCGCTTCCACATGGACAAGAGATAGCTGGCAAGATTCTGCTTTTCCAATTCATCTATTGTCTTCATGCTGCGGATGCGATCAATCGTGTCTTGAGCAGGAGCTTCGATCTTGTTTGCGAGATGGCTCTCCAGTTCAGCAGGCCAAAGTCCATTCACGTTGGCCTCTGACTTGGGCTGACCTCGTCGCGTGCGACCTTCAGTCAAGTCGTGAACCCAGAATCGATCATTATCAGCGAAGGCCTTCAGGTAGTGCTGGGGTAGATAGTGGTCGCCCATGTTCTAGCGCAGAGTCAATTTGGATTCATCAGAGGCTAGAAGATCATGAACTGCATGTGATGTTCAACTCCTTCCTCGCTGCGCCCTACGCAGCCATATTCTGCAGCCTAGGTGGACGTCTAGATTTTACACCTTCACGAGCGGAGTCATAGCTGTAGTGTACTTGCGGCGATGCTATGCGCTGCATTCTTAATGCAATCATTACCTGGGCTAAGAGGGGAGGAATTATCGAGGACGATCCGCATCCAAACACCGCCTCGCATCCTGTCCTAAGTTGGCTCTACCGCCACTTACGGACTCTCCGCCCGATGTCATCCGCACTCACTAAGCGCATCGTTCTTACAGCAGAACCCCGTGATCGCCCCTATGAGCTTAGGGACGCTCAGGTTCGCGGCCTGATCCTCCGTGTGCAGCCCTCTGGGCACAAAGCTTGGATCGTGACCTGGGCGCACGGTAAGCGTCGTACCTTGGGGTCGGTCGAACATCTGTCACTTGATCAGGCCCGCGACCAAGCTCGGCAGGCTGTCGCTGAGTACGTTCAGTCCGGGTTGCCCGCGCTTGCGAAGACCAAGCCCACCAGTTGCACGCTCGAGACGCTGCTCAATGATCACTTCGAGCCTTGGGCTGTGGCTGAGCTCAAGGGTGGTCGTCAGTACCCGGATCGCATCCGATCCGTGTTCCCGTGGCTGTTGCGCCGGCAGATCATCGAAATTGACGTGCCCACAATGGAGCGATGGTGGCGCGGGCGTGTCACTGGCCCTGACGCCGTCACCAAGGCTACCGCAGCGCGCGACTTTGCTTGCCTGCGGTCTGCCTTGTCGCGGGCCGTTGAGTGGAAGCTGATCGAGACTAACCCCCTCTTGGGCATGCGTCAGCGATCAGCAGCTAGCCGGAAGGTGGTTCGGTTTCTGTCCCCGGACGAAGAAGCAATGCTCCGGGCCGCGCTCGCAGCGCGCGATCTAGCCGGGGTTGAGGGGAGGGCAAATGCAAATGCGGCTCGCCGCAGGTACCGGCAAGCGCTTCTGCCTGACTTGCCGATGGACGGGTACGTCGATCACCTGACGCCGGTGGTCCTTACAGCCATCAATACCGGCATGCGGCGGGGTGAACTGTTGTCGATGACATGGGCGGACATCAACTGGGAAGCCAAGATGCTGACCATTCGGGCCGAGAACGCCAAATCCGGTAGGCAGCGTCACATCCCGTTGAATGCCGAAGCCATGGAAGTCCTGCAGCGTTGGGCTGGGCAAGCGGGCGAGCGCCGTGAGGGCAAGGTCTTCGACGTGACCGATATCAAGAAGGGGTGGGGCAAGCTTATCGCTGACGCCCGCATCGAAGAGTTCCGCTTCCATGATCTTCGGCATCATTTCGCATCACGCTTGGTGCGGGCAGGGGTGGACCTGAACACCGTGCGGGAGCTCTTGGGACATGCGGACATCACCATGACTCTTCGCTACGCCCACCTGGCCCCGGACACACTGGCGGCGGCTGTCGCCAAGTTGGCGGCGTGAGAGGGCTAGTCCCTCTGCTCTCCAGCCAGACGCTCGAGCTCTTCCCGCATCCTTTGGCGTTCCGCAGAGGGAAGCTTGGCGAAAGCCAAGATCGCCGCAGCTAGGTCATCGTCCTCGGCGAACAGGTAGGCGACCGGTACATCCAATGCCTTGGCCAACTCTGCAGCCTTGGTCATGTCGGCTTGGTTTCGTTCGCGCTCGTACCTGTTGATCAGCACGGCACCCCGGTTCTTGTCCTGATCCCTATCCACCAGCGCCCCCAGCGCGCGCTGGGACAGCCCGCGCAGTGCTCGAGCTTCGGAGAGCCGCTTGGAAAACGTTGCAGTAATGACGGTGGGCGAGGGCACGCGGAGGTAACGGTCTGTGAACCTGCAGCAGCATGGGCCATATACCTGATCAGTAGAAGTCATTACCATATCAGTATATGGCGTTGTGCGAGGTATGACCGGCCGCAAGGGGTGGCCGGGCCCGCTAGCGCTCAGTCGGGGACGTTGAGATGAAGAACAGGATTACGCTTGCTGCCGTCATGTCGTTGATGCTTACGGCTGCTGCCCCGGGAGAAGCCGTAGCCCAGGAGCAGCGTTCATATGACCGATTCAAGGATCGAACCTCTTACGATGCCAAGGTGCAGCTATCGGAGCTGTCCAAAACCAGAAGGGCGGTGTCTCTGAGCCTGGGAAGCGTGGTAGAGGGAGACCGCCCTGTGACGAAGTCGGACTCTTTCACCGTTTCGGCAATCGTGACTTTCAACATGTCTTATGACGTTCGCTGCGCTGGGACAGCCTTTGACATGCTCGTGGACGGAAAGACTGTTTCGCTTCCCAACGACATGCCTGCTTTTAATCGCCACGAGTACGCGATCCTTTCCTTCGGCAAGAAGATGACCTTGGCAGAAGCAGGGGCCTTCACCGGTGCCAAGAGGATCGAGGTCCGGGTCTGCGATACCGAATACAGCCTGGACGATGAGCAGCGTGCTGCGCTGCGTGATTTGGTCAAGGACGCTCAGATGGGTAGTTCAACCGGTGGCTGATATCGGAAACCCCTCGCACATCCAATCATGGAGGAGAGAACATGCAAACCAGCGATTCATCAACTAACCTTTTTCAATGCCCGGCTTGTCATGCTGCGATCCCCTCGGGCAGATCATCCGCGAAGTGTCCTAAGTGCTATGCGGACCTGCCCAAGGCAATTGTTGAATCGAATCGTGCGAGCGCGAACGCAGGGCAGGAGCTTGGGTCCGCGACGTTGTGCGTGGTGTTGGGCCTAGCCGGGCTTGGGATCGGGCTCTACTTCCTGATCAACCCATCAGCAAGCGGCTACAGCAACATCGCGAACATGCACGCGCTCGCTGTGGGGCAAGCTCTGACCGTCGCTGGGGCTGTCTTGCTTGGGTTCGGCATTCGCCCTCGATAACTTGCTCGCTAGTTTTATCGGGCCCGTTGGCAGAGATGTCAGCGGGCCTTTCGTATGTGCCAATTTCTGCGATCTGGGGCCATCTTCTATTGAGGGTGCTATCCGTAGTCAGAAGCGCACTGGCACGCCCTGCCGCGCGATGTGGGGCGCTCCATCGACTATGCATGCAGGGATGTAGCTACTCAGTCCGACGCGCGCTATGACGCTATTGGTTGGCATTGCTGAGGCTCCTATCGAGCAGAGGGTCAGGATCATCCGCATCCAAGTCGCGAAGTCCTAGGTGAGTTGGGGAAGTCGCGCTACCTCGCTGCCGAATTGGGGTTGACGCCTCGGGCACTCCATACAGCCGGAGCGTGCATCGTGCTTGGCTGCTACGCCAAACCGTCGTTAGATTCCAGTGCCGAGCGAATGACTGCCATGGACGATGAGAAGTCTTTCAGCTGCCTGTCCTTCAGATCTCCCAGGTGGCTGACATTGATCTTCTCCCAGGCATCATTGGCGCGGCGTAGAAGCTTCTTGCCATCGTCAGAGAGTCTTGCGTACTTCTGTCGGGTGGAGTCAAAAAAGATAGGTTCGTCTTGCCACTCTTCAATCAGACCGGCGGCATCCAGGCGCCTATAGATGCCTGTCATCGAGGTCGGTGACATACCCAAGCTCTTCGCCACACTAGCTCTGATTGCGTGTGATCCCCGCTTGCAGAGGCGATCAATTTCGCTCATTGCCAAATACATGTTGGTGTCCAAACCGATTTCATCCAGCTGCTCATCGAGCCTTTTCCGAACTAGCCTTGCCAGTGCCAATAGCTGCTCAATCTCTGGGAACTTCCTGGATGCAGGCTTCATGCATGAGTGAAAAATGGCGGGATGTCCGTATCGTACATCCCGCCATATTACGGTTGCTAGCCTACTCATACAGCGATTGGCTGTGCTTACGAGAGGTAGTGGCATGAATGATCTGAATCGTGCAATTTCGATGTTTGGCGCGCGTGGTTCGCTCGATTATGTGGAACACGAGACTGCGCTTGAAATTGTGGGGGAGGCAGCAATGGCAAGGGAGAATGCATGTGCGCAGCGCCGCGCCCTTGAGTGCAAGGATCTGAGTCCGTTCCGCGCGACTTCCTATTTCGCGTCACTGTTCGCTGCCCGCATCGGTGATCGCTCGCTGAGGCACGATATGCGCGTATGCGATGCCTCCATGTTCCGCATGCTTTGGGCGGCACGTCAGGCCGCTGACATGCTCGGTGTCCCTTATGGGATCTACATTGACGCTGCGGTGAGTTACCTGCGGGATACGAAGGAGAAGAAGCGGATCAACCCGAAAATGCTTATCGCGCCGGACGTGCAGCTGTATGTAATGGATCGCTGGAACGCGGAGATGTCCGTCGACCGCGTCGCTGAGCGGCTGAACTGATTGCATTGGAGCGATAGTCCTGGATGCGGAGGGCCTTCCGCATCTAGCGACGTAATCAAATGACGGCGCTGCTAGCGCATTAGGTTCACTCCTCACTGAGGGGCAACGGATACGAGATGTCAGGAATGAGTATGGAAGGATATTGTCGCGCCAGGAAATTGGCAGTGGCCAAGAAGGTTGGGCCCGATGCGCTGGCGACGGAGAAAATGGTGCAGGCACGGGAATGGCTTACGCCGGGCGACTTTGGTGAAGAACCGGACTTTGCGCGATCTGCACATCTGACGTACCGATACATGAGTGCGTACGACCGCACGCAGAGCTTCTATGAAGCGTATCGAAAACACTACGTGCATCGCTTCTTGCGACGAAAGGGGCGCGAGCCGCAGGGGTTCCCGAGCCGTATTAATGGTCTTGAGGCAGGCGATTTCGCTAGCATCTGGCGGGCACGTCAGCGTGCAGACGCCATGGGTGTTCCGTATGAGCGGTTTGTGATCGAGCTGATGCTGGATGCTGACGCTAACGGGACGCGACAGCTGCCACGGCCGAATCAGCTTTGCAGTGACTCCAAACTGCCCATGCTGCTCGAGCGTCTGGAGGAGAAGCGGGCCGAAGGGTTCTTCGATCCCTTTGCAAAGGACTTCGACCCGCGCTTCTATGCGGCTAACTTTGTGGGCGACCAACAGCAGCTGGACGCCCTGGCGTGGATCGAGGAGCAGATTGCTAAGGCCGGACGTGCTCGCAAGCCGGTGTTGCTTAGCCGCTTCATGTGCGTCGAGCAGCTGATTTCGGAAGCAGAGGCTACGCGCCGGTTTGGGCAGGAGCTCGTCGATGAGGCTAAGTCCCACCGAGGGGGTTACACGTCGCGCACTCCGGTGGTGCTTGATGCCCCCGGGGCCTCCGATCCAGCCTGCTTTGGTATGCGCACCGAAGGGCACGCAATCTGCAGCCAATGTCCGGTAGCCCAGCGTTGCACCGAATTGCGAACTAAAGTCGAGGAAAGCGTCCAGGAGCGGTTCGGGGTGCTGGACGTTCCGAAGGAGCGTAAGCGTATTGCGGCCCGAGACCGCAAGCGTCGACAGCGAGAGCGAGAGCGCAGTGGGGCCGCTATGACGGATCAGGAGCTTCACCGGGTGCTTAAGGAGGCAGCGGATCCCAAGGTGATCCAGAGGCGCGAGAGGGACAAACAGCGCCGGGATGGGAAGAAACGCAAGAGCCAAGAATAGGCGAGGCTCCCAGCACAGGCCGAGATGTCACGCTTCCCTAATATTTATTAGCTCTTATTTATAAGCTCTAACATATATAGGGAGGCGTGACATCGAGGCCTCACAGCCCGGAGATCCTAGCGCTCTAGAGGTCGGCTTCCGGCAGGCGCTGCCGCCCCGACGCCCCCCAGGGAGGGTACGAGTTGGTGTTCAATTTGCATCTCCTTACGAGTTCTCCCTCGGCTGGATCCCTCGTAGCCGATCCTCCGGCCTTCTGGAGGCAGACCGGTTTCCCGTCCGTTAGGACCCTGTCTCGGGAGCTCTGCATGCCCTTGCGGCCTCTGCCATGTATGAAGCGCTGCTGCCGATCCGCGTCATACCGAGCCTATGTGACGTGATCATTAGCCGGAGATCTGGGTGATGCAGTTGTGGTTTAAGCATTGATAGCGCAAGTCTGCCCCTGCCGACCAGGTGCCAGTGCGGGCAGGGCTGACCGTCACTTTCGCGAGCGGAAGGAATGCTGCCGTCTACTCCATGCTAAGCGCTACTAAAGCGCATGCTGCCTGAGTTCAGCACGCAGGACGCGGGCGGCGGTGTATGAGCCGGTGCCTGCAGTCGCAAGACATGGTGGCCATATATGAAGCGTACGGTGGTGTTCGGCCTTGTACGGGCGGCAAAGAAAGTTCGCCGTTCAAGTCTCATCCCCTGCGACCGATATGCTCAAGGATGCATAAAGCAATCACCGGGACAGCTACATGGATCGTTGGACGTGGATGATGCTAAGGAATTAAGTCCCAGCAGTAGCAGCGCTGGTAATTGGGTTGGCTTAGACATGAAGCGTCAATTGCTCGCAAGGATTTACGCACTGGCGTGCTGCGTGGCGGCTATGGCAAGCAGGCTTCTCCGAATTTTCTTCAGACGCCTCGCCGCAAATTTGCCGCCAGTGAGGGGAGGCATCCGTTCACTGGCGGTCTGAATGAGCTTCAAGCTGGCAGCTTTCACCGGAAGCGCGGGATCAAGTTCGCTGATCCCTCAGCGTTCGCGTGCCTCCAGACCATCGCTGGTACGCTAAAGTCCTCGCCGTTAAGGCGCGTCGAGTCCACAGACTTCGAGGAGATCGGAGGGGGTGACTTCACCGTGTGCGCGAAGCTTTTTCCTCCAAGCTAGGTGATATCTGGACTGGAACTCAATCGCTTCGTCGAGAGTCTTGGCGTACTTGTGTCGAGCGCACAAGTCTATAAACCTATCAATGAAGCCGTCGAGATATTCATGCGCGTTCTCGACTAGTGCATCCGTCTGGCTTGGTGATTTTCCGTCGTGAATGATTGAGTTGCGTGCGCGATAAATCCTCTCGATCTGCCAGGTGATGCGTCTCTCGTGTTCAATGATTCGTTCATTGAGATGGTCTTTCTTGGAGATTAGTTTTGACATCTCAAAACAGCGATTCATGAGGAGGGCATAACCTTCTGTCATTCTGTATAGGTCGCTGCGAATTTCCTCGTAATCTCCGCCAAGCAGTACAAGTGCTAGCTTCTGGTGAGGTTTCCAGTCTGGCTGCTGCACTCGCTTGAGAAGCTTGGAGGTGCCTTTGCGATTCCAGCGATAAAGGTCGCCCGCTAAAGCAAACAGTAGGCGGTTAAAATACCCATGATTGAGGAACGGCATGATGAGCCTCAGCACCTCTCGAAGCTTTGAGCCTGAAGCTCTTGGTACCAGGACTTCCATTCCAGTCCATAGATTGATGAGTTGAGCCTCTGAGCTGGTTGCTTCCTGGGCTGACCCATGCAGCCTTACCACGCTAATGAAGCGATCAAATGACTGTCGATCAGCAAAGCTAAGTCCATTCATCGCCTCGGCGAGCTTCTGTGAGGCCCTTGTTGGCAGGCTGTCTCGAGATCGTTTTGCGCCGGATGTAGCTGCACTGACCCTGACGGCCAGTGCATTGCCATCAATAGATAGCGCATTGGACTGCCAGTGAATTTTGCGCTTGTGATGAAAGAGCGCGAACATGTCGGATAGGCGTTCTAGCCGCTTCTCAGCATCGTTCTTCGCGGTATATGCATCCTTCGCTGTTACGTCGCAAACCGCGACAAGGAGTTCGTCGTCATTGGCACGAAAATCCTCACGATGAGCAATTGTGACTCTTTCGTCCTCATTATCCGGCAAGTAAATTCTGAAGTATTGAGCGGAGGACTCGGTCTCCTTGATTATCTTGGGTGCTACGAAGAGCACGTCATACTTGTGCGATCGCATGTCAAAGGAGCGAAAGAAGGTGGCGAGGTGCGCTGGATCTGACAGTCCTGCAGTTCCGTCGTAGAACGCTGAGGTCTGGGTGGCAATGTGTTGCTTGCTGTATCCCAGTGAGAGCATGGCAGATACCCAGCTCTTCGCAGAGGTGCGGATATGCATCTTCTGCCTGTCAGATGCACAAAGCTTGATTATTTGATGTTGTAGCTCGGCAGTGTATTTCGGCCCTTTGAGTACGTTGATTAGTAGTGATAGCCTCAACCGGATGTCAACTAGCTTATCTTCCGCGCTGAGCGATAAGTAGAACTCCGACTCAAAGGGTAGTAGTCGCTTTGCTACATTGTCTGACTTGATTATCGACGCCAGCTCCTCAAGTACAGGCGTGAGCCGGTTCCTATCCATAGATCCGGCTTCTATATGCTCAATTATTGAAAGTGCCTCTGCACCTAGGCTGCCGGGGCTCATCACTCTGGGTTTATATGTTGCCGGAGTGTACTCGTACAGTAGTTCGTCGAGACATTGTGCGAAAAATATTACGCCTACGGCGTTGGCATCGATTCCGGATGGCTGCTTGAATCTCATCAGCAAATCGTCCTTGCGGCTTCTGTTTATACGTAACAGGGGAGTTGGGGCGTCGAGTGGCTTGAGCGGATAGACTTTTAGTATCGAGCGCGCTAACCAGCTGAGTTGGCAAGTTGGACTGCTTGGCGCGTGATAATAAACTTACGGGTGCCCTTGCTGCCGTAATCGAGTCTGAATAATCCAAGCTCTACCAAGGTATTCAAGTCATCCTCAATGAATCTTGGTTCCTGAACGTCGAGCTGCCCTGCGCCGCTGATAAAATGATATCGCGTCGAGTTGATGGATTTGTGTTCCCAGAGTTCATTCGCCCCGGAATCGGCAAACTGCTTGACAATTGACATTGCTTGGGCGGAAAGAGTGCCGCTGGGCCTTATGGATTCGGCTAGATCAGAAAAGGTCTGTATGTGGGAAGCAACGGATGCTAAAACTTCGTCCAGCGAATCAAGCCGCAGGAGCAGCTCTTGATGATTTAGCGAAAGTATTGATTTGAGATGGATTGCGAGCATCTGGTTGCGCTCGATGTCAATCGCGACATCCTCGTGCCGCTTATCTCGCAGCCATTGAATAAACTCGGAAAGCTGCGTTCCTGAGCTTTCGCTCTTGTAGTTGCTGAGAAGCCCAACGATGGTTGCGAAGCTCGTGGCTGCCATTAGCGGGTCCACTTAACTCTCCTTGACTGAGTGGTATTGGCTATTTTTCGTTCCAGCGATTCATTCCGAGTGTTGGGCGGTGAGCACGGGAATCGACGATCCCCCACTAGCGCCCTCTTGGGCTCAGGATAGCGCACCGGCAGATACGCTTGCTAAGGGTCAGCCTGTTTGGCTTAGGTGCCACTTACCGCACATTTGGATGCGAATAAGTTATTGTTTTAGCTGACGTTTTGTCCGTATGAGTGTCGCTTATCTAGTGCGACGCTCCCCGGTATGGTCTTCAGCGTTGGAGTGACCCTATAGATAAGAAGTGTCCTCATCCTCGTCCGCATCTGGGACTGGCGGAGTGGAGCTACCCTCGGCCCATGGCTTAGTTGGCGCTTACCGTCAGTCGGGCCAGTTCAGGTCAGTCTCCGGAACACCCCATTGGGTGCTTGCCAGGCGAGCGCTCGAGAGCGTACCGGTGGCAATGGTCCATGCCGGTCCGCTCGGCCGGAGTCGGTCTGATCCGCTGAGCCGCGACTCGCTTGGATCGCTAGTCGGGGTCAATAGGCTGGGTTCGTAATGCGTAGGTCGTAGGTTCGATTCCTATTTCCGGCACCAGATACAGCAGAAAGCCCCGGCCTTGGTCGGGGCTTTTTGTTTGTGGCTCGCTCGAAGGTAGTGCCGGCCGCTGGCCGGCACCCTCGGATGGCCGCGCTCACCCACACCGTCGTTGATCCGGCCCGGCTTCGCTGGCGCTTGGTGTCGAGTGCTTGAGTCGGCCAGTAATGGCGCGTTCGCCCTGAAACGCCTAAGTGCCGTTTCAGCCGCTCCGCTCCTGTGCTATCAATATCCCGTCTTGCTTCAAGGCTCTTTCAAGGATCGGAAGGATGCAAAACTACGAAGGAACTTTAGGCGCAATGTCCATCTGGCGCAGGTGGTTGGAAGCAGAATCTCTAAAGCTGCCTGGCGTTGCTGCTTGGCTGTGCTGTGTGCTCCTGGTCGGATTGAGTCTCACGCAGACAGCCAGTGCGCAGACGGTCACCTATATCCACACTGATGCGCTCGGTTCGGTCGTGGCCGAGACCGATGCCAATGGCAGTGTGATCAAGCGTTATGACTACGAGCCCTACGGGGCCGTGGTCGGCGGCGAGGTAACTGATGGCCCGGGATACGCGGGTCATGTGAGCGACTCGGTAACCGGGTTGAGTTACATGCAGCAGCGGTACATGGATCCGCAGTTGGGGGTGTTCCTGTCTGTGGACCCGGTGACACCACACGGCAATCCTGGATCGTCCTTCAACCGATACAAATACGCTGCAAACAATCCGTACCGGTTTAATGACCCTGACGGTCGCCAGGAGCGTGCAGCCGAGCGACACGCTGATTCGGTAGCAAGCGATCCTGCCGCGTACAACACATTTGGTCCCGCGGCCCTTGTGTTGACCTACGCGATAATTCGAGCAACGCCCGTCGTTGGTCCTACCGCCGCCTCGTTGATGACAGGCGCGATCGACTCTGCACAGCAGTCTCGGGTAGTACCCGCACCAACAGCAGCGGCGTCAACACCTGCTTCAGTTTCCGCTCCAGCACCTGCTTCCTCTCCAAATTTTGTTGTCTCATCAAACGGAACGGCGTTTCCTGTGCCCCCAGGCTCCACAGGACCCTCTCCAGTGACAAATCCGGGGGGCAAGCAAACCGGTGTCGCCTTTACAGGTGGGGCGGGGGGCGCCAACCGACAAGTGGCAACCATGCGGATGATGGATCCGACGCCGCCCAAAGGGGCCAGTCCCGGATACCCGGCCGGCTACATCAAATATGAGAACGCAGGTAAGCAAGGTGTTGATCCATATTCAGGAAAGACCCTGCCCAATTCAAGTCGCATTTTCCAATCAAGTAGGGTGAGATGCATCACATGAACGAGCATCGATCAGACACCTTTCAACATCTCAAGGGCAAGTATGTAACGTTGATCGTCGAGGATGAGCAGCTTCAGGTTCGAACTGATGATGGATGGTCGCTTCATATTTATAACGGATACACGCTCTCCTGCGGCGAGCGGGTGGGCGCACTGACACATGCGTCGCTCCGATTGAAGTTGGTCGATTGCCTGGTCGATGACGTCAAAATGACCATGATGTTTTCGGGCGATAAAATCCTCACCGTCGACTTGACAGACGACGGATACTCCGGTCCAGAAGCCATGCAGCTGAACGGGCCCGACGGTAGCATTGTCATCTGGAGCTGAGCCTGCCTGTTCATATAATGATGAATAGCGCCAGTCTGAAGATAATGAAATGGCAAGGACTAACTCATCCCAGCTGCATGCGGTGTTGGTTGAAATTGCCGGTGATGGTAGGGGCTGATCAGCCTACGCCGCCATGCGCACCCGGTTACGCCCGGCCGTCTTCGCCTGGTACAACGCTTCATCCGCACGCGCCACCAGATCCTCCAGCAGCGTCGCATCGCAGCCCGGCAGTGCTTCGCCCACCGCACCGCCCACGCTCACCGACACCGCAATACGGGTGCCGCCCACGGTGATCGGCTCGGCGGCAATCGCATGGCGCAGGCGCTCGGCGGCGGCCGGCACTTCGTCGATGACCGGTGCCGACAGCAGCGCAATGAACTCCTCACCGCCGAACCGCGCGAACAGGTCGCGGTCGCGCAGCGCGTCGCGGCAGCGCCGGGCCACGATCTTGAGCACTTCATCGCCCACCGGGTGGCCGTGCGTGTCGTTGATCGCCTTGAAATGATCCACGTCGACCATGAGCACCGCCACCGAATGTCCGCTGGCTTCGCGGGCGGCGATGATCTGGGCGGAGCGCTCCTCGAAATGACGTCGGTTGGGAACGCCGGTCAACGGGTCCGACGACGCCAGGCGGCGCAGTTCGGCGGCCATCAGCAGGTCGGCGGTGACGTCGGTGAACAGCCAGATGCGGCCATGTTCGCCGTTGCCGCGCACCGGGTGGGTGTCCACCTCGAAGGTGCGTTCGCCGAACGTCCAGTTCAACGTCGCGGCGAAGTTGACGTTGCCCATCTGCGCGGCATACGCCTGCTCCAGTTCGGCGTGGTTGTCGCTGCGCAGGCGCAGCGCCCGCATCGGGCCAGCCAGGTCGGCGGCGCGGTGGTTGCCTGCGGCACAGCCCAGCAGCGCGGCAGCGTGTTCATTGATCACCGCGCCCACGCCATCGCCGTCGATCAGCACGATGCCGGCCGGCACGCTTTCCACCAGGTCGATGAACTGGTTGTGCGCGATGAGCTGGCGGGTGGCCTCGCGCCGCGCGGCGAGAAGTCTGGCCACGCTGCTGGACAGCAACGGCAGCTGGGCCGTGACCCCCTCGGCAGGCGCCTGCTGTTTCCAGAGCAGCAACAGGCCGCTGTGCGGGCTGCCCACCGACGGGGCCGGCACGTACAGCAGCTGGGTGGGCGCACCCTGCAAGGCGTGCAGGATGGCCGTCGGCAGGCGGAAGCCGGTCGCGTCCACGGGCTCCCCGTGCCACGTGCGCTCGAGGATGCCGCTGCGCGCCAGACTGAACCCGGACAAGGGAAGTGCGGGCGATCCGGTGGACCACGTTGAGCGGCCCTCCGCATCCAGTTCCACGGCCAGGGCCAGGTCTGCATTGGTGGTGAGCCGGGCGAAGCTGCACAGAGCCGCGAGTGCCTCGCTGCCGGGCGCGCTCAAGACACTGTCCCGAGCAATCGCCGCTCCAGGATTCGGGTCACCTCGTCGGCGGCGGTCATATGCGGCAGGTGCCCGGACGCATCGATGATGTCCAGCGTTGCCCCGTCGATCGTATCGGCCAGCCACTGGGCCACCTCGACCGGAACCGCCGTGTCCACCGCGGTCTGGATCACGTGCACCGGCATGGACAACTGCGGCGCCAGCGTACGCATGTCCGAGGTGAAGATGGTGCGCGAGGTATTGAGTGCGATGTCCGGCTGCATCTGGAACAGGGTGCGCGAGAAGTCCGCGAGCACGCGGTTGTCCTCGACACCCACCACCATGGGCGCGAACCCGGCCACCCAGGCCTGGTAATTGGCCTGCATGCTCTCGAACAGGTTGTCCAGGTCCTGCGGCTTGAAGCCGCCGGTGTAGCCGTCATCGTCGAGGTAGCGCGGCGAAGCGCCGATGGTCACGACGCGTTCGAACAGGTCCGGGCGTGCAACCGCGGCAGCCGCCCCGATCATGCCGCTCATCGAGTGCCCGACATACGTAAAGCGGTGCAGGTCGAGCTCGTCGACGATATCGAGCAGATCGTCGGCATAGCCGAACATCGCGCCATGGCGGTCGAAATCGTAGGTGTCCGCACCGTTGGGACCACAGCCGGCGAGATCGAACGAGATGACGTCGAACCGTTGGTCGAACCAGGGGCGCAATGCAGTCCACGCGGTCTGGTCGGTACCGAAGCCGTGGGAAAGGATGACGACGTCTTTGCCCTGACCGCTGCGGCGGCCGTTGAAGCGCTCAAAACTGCCCAAGTACGTTTACCCACGGCGTTTCCCAAGGGGCGAATACTAGGGCAGGTGGGCAGCCGGGTCCATGGTGGGGGCCGGCACCTGCCGCGTGTTTCCGTGTGTCATCGCGGCGCGGTATGGTGGGGCTGGAATTCCCGGAGAGCCCGTCATGCGAACTGCCGTCTTTAGCGCCCGGCCCTACGACCGCCGCTTCCTCGAGGAGGCCACCCAGCGTGCCGACACGGCCCGGCCGGTGGAGTTCCTTTACTTCGACGCCACCCTCGACGTGCATACCGCGGCGCTGGCGCAGGGCTGCGAGGCGGTCTGCGTGTTCGTCAACGACCGTCTCGACGCGCCAGTGCTGCAGGCCCTCCACGCCTTGGGCGTGCGCGCGATCCTGCTGCGCTGCGCCGGCTTCAACAACGTGGACCTGGCCATGGCCGGGCAGCTGGGCTTCTTCGTGGCGCGGGTGCCGGCGTATTCGCCCGAGGCGGTGGCCGAGCACGCCCTGGCGCTGGTCATGACCCTCAACCGGCACACCCATCGCGCCTACAACCGGGTGCGCGAGGGCAACTTCATGCTCGACGGACTGCTCGGGCGCACCCTCTACGGCAAGACGGTGGGCATCGTGGGGACCGGCAAGATCGGCCTGGCCACGGCCCGTATCTTCAAAGGCATGGGCTGCACCGTGCTCGGCCATGATCCGTACCCATCCTCCGCGTTCGATGCGATCGGCACGTTCGTCGCGCTTGACGACCTGCTGGCGCGCGCGGACATCGTGTCACTGCATTGCCCGCTGACCCCGGACACCCACCACCTCATCAACGCCACCTCGCTGGCGCGGATGAAGCCCGGCGCGATGCTGGTCAACACCTCGCGCGGCGGGCTGGTCGATACCCACGCGGTGATCGGCGCGCTCAAGGCGCGGCACCTGGGGCACCTGGCCATCGACGTGTACGAGCAGGAAAGCGCGTTGTTCTTCCAGGACCGCTCCGGGGAAATCATCGATGACGACGCCTTCCAGCGCCTGATGACCTTCCCCAACGTGCTGGTCACCGGCCACCAGGGCTTCTTCACCGTGGAGGCGCTGCAGGAGATCTCCGAGATCACCCTGCGCAACCTGGGGGATTTCGCCGCTGGCCGGGCGTGTCCGAACGCGGTGCCGCTGCCCTGATCCACGCGTGATGCTGTTCCCCGTCCTTCTCCAGCGCAGGGCCTGACCATGTGGCATCAGAACTACGATCCGCTCGGCAATGCGAACCTCTCGGCGCTGCTGGCCGCGCTGCCGGTGCTGGTGTTCCTGCTGGCGCTCACCGTGCTTCGCCTCAAGGGCCTCACCGCGGCGCTGCTGGCGGTGCTGGTATCGGCCCTGGTGTCGTCGCTGGTGTTCGGCATGCCGCTGGACACTCTGCTGGGGGCGGCGTTGCTCGGCATCGCCAACGGCGTGTTCCCGATCAGCTTCATCGTGCTGATGGCGGTCTGGCTGTACAAGCTGGCCATCCGCAGCGGCAAGTTCGAGGTGATCCGCGGCAGCATCGCGACCATTTCCGAGGACCAGCGCATCCAGGTGCTGCTGATCGCCTTTTGTTTTGGCGGCTTCCTTGAAGGTGCTGCCGGTTTCGGCGTGCCCATCGCGATCTGCGCCGCGCTGCTGGTTGAGCTCGGCTTCCGCCCCCTGAAGGCAGCGATGCTGTGCCTGGTCGCCAACGGCGCGGCCGGGGCCTACGGTGCGATCGGCATTCCGGTGCTGGTGGGCGCGCAGCAGGGTGGAGTGGGGCTGGGCGAGATGTCGCAGATGCTGATCCCGCTGGTTCAGCTCTGCGCGCTGCTGCTGCCGGCAGTGCTGGTGCTGCTGCTGGACGGTTGGCGCGGGGTGCGCGAGACCTGGCCGGTGTTGCTGGTGGTCGGCGGCGTGTTCAGTGGAACCCAGACACTGGTGCTGTACCTGCTGGGGCCGGAACTGGTGGACATCATCGGCCCGCTGGCCGCGATGGGCAGCCTGGCCGCCTTCATGCAGGTGTGGCGACCGCGCCGCATCTACCGCGAGGCGCAGGCGCCGCCGGTGTCCAGCCAGCGCTGGTCGCTGAAGCAGGTGCTGCTGGCCTGGTCGCCGTTCTACATCCTCACCGCCACCATCCTGGTCTGGAGCCTGCCGGCGTTCAAGGCGCTGTTCGCCGCCGATGGCGCGCTCGGGGCCACGGTGCTGCACCTGCCGGTGAGCCTGCTCGACCAGCGTATCCAGGAACTGCCGCCGCTGGTGGCCGTCGCGCACACACTGCCGGCGGTGTGGATCGTGGGCTGGCTCAACGCCTCGGGCACCGCGATCCTGATCGCCGCGCTGCTTACGGTGGTGCTGTCGCCGAAGCTGGGCCTGCGCGCGGCCGGCGAGGAGCTGGCCCAGTCGGGCCGGGAGATGTGGAAGCCGCTGGCCACCGTGGCGCTGGTGATGGCGGTGGCCTACATCACCAATTACTCGGGCGCGTCGTCCACGATCGGGCTGGCGCTGGCCCAGGCCGGCGGGGTGTTCCCGGCGCTGGCCCCGGTGATCGGCTGGACGGGCGTGTTCATCACCGGCTCGGTGGTCAACAGCAACACCCTGTTCGCCCACCTGCAGGCGGTCACTGCCGCCCAGATCGGGGTCAGCCCGGCGCTGCTGGTGGCCGCCAATACCGCCGGCGGGGTGATGGCCAAGCTGGTCTCGCCGCAGTCGATCGCCATTGCGGCGGCAGCGGTGAAGCTGGTGGGCCAGGAATCGGCGATCATGCGCACCACCCTGGCGGTGAGCCTGGCCCTGCTGGGCTATGTCTGTCTGTGCACGCTGCTGCTGTCGTGGCTGGTCGGGTGAGGGGGCAGGGCATTCATGTCTATACATGAACGTGTTGGCGTGCCGAATCGGGCGTATTGCCCGCACTGCGACAACGTGTCGCAGCTAAAACGGGGCTTTCCTGCGCTGGATCATTGTCAATGCCTTTCTTAAATGATGCATGACGGCCTAAAATTAGAGGGCTGACATGATCGTCCCCTGTGCCTGTCCCCCTGGACCGGCACAACCGGCCTTTGGCCGGGACGGGGCGCGCTTGAGCTGGCATTCCCTACGCAATTGGATCGACCGATGATTCCGTTGAAACCCCTTGGACGCTTTTTGCGTCCGGGCCTGCTGTTCGCGTTGTCCGTGTTCCTGACGGGCTGCAACTCGGCCATCCTCAACCCCAAGGGCCAGATCGGCCACGATGAGAAGACGCTGCTGATCACGGCTACCGTGCTGATGCTGCTGGTCGTCGTGCCGGTCATCATCATGACCCTGACCTTCGCCTGGAAGTACCGCGCGACCAACACCAAGGCCCGTTATGAGCCGAAGTGGTCGCACTCCACCGCGATCGAAGTGGTGGTGTGGTCGATCCCGTGCATGATCGTGCTGGTGCTGGCCGTGCTGACCTGGCGTTCCTCGCACGCGCTGGATCCGTACCGTCCGCTGGAGTCGGACAAGAAGCCGGTGGTGATCGAAGCCATCTCGCTCGACTGGAAGTGGCTGTTCATCTATCCGGAAGAGAAGATCGCCACGGTCAACGAGATCACGTTCCCGGTCGATACCCCGCTGAACTTCAAGATCACGTCCGATTCGGTGATGAATGCCTTCTTCATCCCGCACCTGGGCAGCATGATCTACTCGATGACGGCCATGGAGACCAAACTCCACCTGATCGCCAACGAGACCGGTGAGTTCCCGGGCATGTCCTCGCACTACAGTGGCGCGGGCTTCAGCAAGATGCATTTCAGCGCCCATTCGGTGACGGATGCGCAGTACCAGGAGTGGCTGGCCAAGGTCCGCGCCGACGCGGCGACCCTGGACAAGACCGCGTTCAATGCCCTGGTGGCCGAAAAGAACCACGACTGGCACCCGGTGACCTACTTCGGTACCGCCGAAGCCGGCCTGTTCGACTGGGTCATCGCCAAGCACATGGGCGACAACCAGCACTACGGCATGAAGCACGACCACAACGCGATGGGCCATGACGGCGCCGCGGGCGAAAGCCACGCCGGCCACGACATGCCTGCCGCTGCAGGTCCTGCCCCGGCGGACGTGCACGCCGACGACACGCACGCGGCCCACGCCGCGGGTGCTGCCGCCGAGCACGCCGAACACACTGCAGACGAGCATGCCGCCGCCGGTCACACCGGCCACGCAGGCTCGGGAGAATGAGCATGAATCTGTTGGGTAAACTGACATTTGCCGACATCCCGCACGATCCGATCATCATCACCACGTTGGTGGGTGCTGGTATCGGTGGCCTGCTGGTGCTGGCCCTGATCACCAAGTTCAAGCTGTGGGGCTACCTCTGGAAAGAGTGGTTCACCTCGGTGGACCACAAGAAGATCGGCGTGATGTATCTCATCGTCGCCTTCGTCATGCTGCTGCGCGGCTTCGCCGACGCGATCATGATGCGTGCCCAGCAGGCCATGGCGGCCGGTGGCAACGAGGGCTTCCTGCCCCCGCACCACTACGACCAGATCTTCACCGCCCATGGCGTGATCATGATCTTCTTCGTGGCGATGCCGCTGATTACCGGCCTGATGAACGTTGTCGTGCCGCTGCAGATCGGCGCACGCGACGTGGCCTTCCCGTTCGTCAACTCGCTCAGCTTCTGGCTGTTCGTGGCGGGCGCGGGCCTGGTGATGATCTCGCTGGGCGTCGGTGAGTTCGCGCAGACCGGTTGGCTGGCCTTCCCGCCGTTGTCGGGCAAGGAATACAGTCCAGGGGTAGGTGTCGACTACTACATCTGGGGCCTGCAGGTAGCAGGCCTGGGTACCACGCTGAGCGGCATCAACTTCTTCATCACCATTCTGAAGATGCGTACCCCGGGCATGAAGCTGATGCACATGCCGGTGTTCACCTGGACCGCGCTGGTCACCAACGTACTGATCATCGCCGCCTTCCCGGTGCTGACCGTCACCCTGGTGCTGCTGACCCTGGACCGTTACCTGGGCACGCACTTCTTCACCAATGACGGTGGCGGCAAC
>Ga0213828_1001281_pt1 | contig 21098 bp, 18 predicted proteins | sample MC6MC0897MG_FD_180664 | JGI IMG/M metagenome (GOLD analysis project Ga0213828, IMG submission 180664) | Enriched soil aggregate microbial communities from Iowa State University, Ames, United States - MC6-MC0897-MG | ecosystem: Environmental > Terrestrial > Soil > Unclassified | place: USA: Iowa... | reverse complement strand
AGGAAAAGGTTCTTGTCTGGCGCTATTTCCACAGGAGTGGCGGTACAAATGGTTACCATGCCAATTACACTATATCATTTTTTTCAGATTCCTTTCTATGGACTGTTTTTAAATCTACTGCTTATACCACTCATGGATTGGGTGGTTTGTTCCGGAATCGGCATTATCTTTCTTGGAAGCTTCAGTCCCCTTCTTGGGATCGGCGCGGCAGGAACAGGACATTACATACTAGCCTTTTATGAATGGATCTGTAAAAGCATGGAAGGGCTTCCTGGATACAGCCTGACCTTTGGCAGGCCGGAATTCGGGCGTCTTGCAGCTTACGGTCTTATTCTGTTTGCCGGGCTGGCCTGTTTGAAAGTCTGGGAGAAGTATGATGATAAAAGAACCGGTGAGAATAAGGAAGAGAAAAAGAAAAGGAGTTTCTATGGATTAAAGGTTCTTTTTCTGGCAGGGATGTATTGCTTTTGTATTCTGTTTTTGAAGCCTGGCCCTGTGAAAGGTCTGGAAACAGTGTTTCTTGATGTGGGTCAAGGGGATGGCATCCTGCTGCGGACAGGAAGGTCCGCGGTTTTAGTGGATGGAGGAAGTTCTTCTAAAAAATCTCTGGGCAAATATTCTCTGGAGCCTTGTTTAAAAAGTATGGGGGTACCTGTGATTCACTTTGCATTTATCAGCCATGGGGATCAGGACCATTTAAGCGGTGTTGCCTATCTTTTGGAAAATAGTGAAGATATAAAAATTGAAAATCTCATGCTTCCCTATCATGGAAGGGAGGATGAGGAAATAAAGAAACTGGAAGAGCTTGCAAAGCGGCGGGGAACCAAAGTGATTTATGTGGCAGGAGGGGATCGGGTCCAGTTAGAGGACCTTTTAATTACCTGCCTGTATCCGGGAATAGAAGACCAGCCGGAAACTACCAATGAGGAGTCAGAAGTATTAAAAATGGACTATGGAAACTGCCGTATGCTGTTTACAGGAGACATGGAGGAAAGAGGAGAAAAAGAGTTATTGGAAAGGCCTGGGGAAAGGAAGATGCTGGCGGATGTGAATGTGCTAAAGGTGGCCCATCACGGCTCGAAAAGTTCTTCCGGGGAGGCGTTCCTCGACGCAATAAAGCCCCGGTGGGCAGTGGTGTCTTATGGAGTGGGTAATTCTTATGGACACCCTCATCAAGAGGTTTTGGACCGTTTTAAAGAGAGGGAAACCGAGGTTTTCAAAACAGGAGAAGGAGGGGCCATTATGATGTGGACCGATGGGGAGAAGATCCGATTTGAAAGTTTCGTTGACGGGGAGAAATTCTCCCGGTATAATTAGATGGGATTAAAAAGTCATGCCAGAGAGGGAGGATACCATGCAGACGCTGACTCAGGATATTAAAAATCACAGCTTCAAGCCGGTCTATCTTCTATTTGGAGAAGAAGCCTTCTTGAGAAACAGCTATAAAAATCAAATGAAGGCAGCCATTACGGCAGGCGATACCATGAACTTTAATCAGTTTGAAGGAAAAGGGATCGATGTGCGGGAAATCATCAGCCTAGCAGATACCATGCCATTTTTCGCGGAAAAACGCCTGATCCTGATAGAGAACAGCGGCTTTTTAAAATCGGCTTCTGATGAAATAGTATCTTATCTGCCCCAGATACCGGATACCACCTGCCTGATCTTTGTGGAATCAGAGGTGGATAAGCGAAGCAAGCTGTTTAAAAAGGTGAAGGAACTGGGATATGCGGCTGAAATGGAACGCCAGGATACGGCCCAGCTTGCCAGATGGGCAGGGACTTTGCTTTCCAGGGAAGGAAAGAAGATCACAGGACGTACCATGGAATTGTTTCTTCATATGACCGGAGATGATATGGAAAATATCCGTATGGAACTGGAGAAGCTCATAAGCTATACTCTGGGAAGAGAGATAATAACGGATGAGGATGTGGAAACCATCTGTACCGTTCGGACAACCAATAAAATCTTTGATATGGTGGCGGCGATCGTGAACAGAGAGACCAAAAAAGCTATGGACCTTTATGAGGACTTACTCACATTAAAGGAACCTCCCATGAGGATATTGTTTCTGATCGCCAGGCAGTTTAATCAGATTCTGCAGGCAAAGGAGCTGATGGGGAAGGGAATGGATAAGGGCGGCATTGCCTCGAAGCTTAAGATCCCTCCTTTTGCAGCAGGAAAGATCATGCCACAGGCAAGGACTTTTTCCAAAGATCAGATTCTATCTTATGTAAACTTGTGCGTAGAAACGGAAGAAGCAGTTAAGACCGGTAGGTTAAATGACCGAATGGCGGTGGAATTGCTGCTGACACAAAAATATTAGGGTTTAACGATTAAACTAACAAAATTTGGTTAATTATTTGGAAAGGAGGTCAGGATGGAAGAATTATTGAAAAAAAAGCAGATAAGGGTATTTTTATCAAGGCTGCTGCTTGCAATGTTAGTTATTATATTTTATAAAATTGTTATGAACGTTTCAGATGTGATGATTTGGCTTAAGTCATTTACTGAAGTACTTATTCCCTTCTTTTATGGATTTGTCATAGCATATCTGCTGAATATCCCATGTTCTGCGCTGGAACGGCGCTTAAACAGGCTTAAAACCGGTCCGTTTCAAAAAAGCTCCAGAGGGATCAGTGTTTTTATTATTTATGCTTTGTTTATCTCTGTTGTTGTCCTGGTCATAAACAAGGGAATTCCCCTGCTTCAGAGAAGCATATTGGATTTTATAACAAATTTTAATACTTATTATAATAACGCAATAACGGCTATTGAACAGCTGCCGCTGGAAAAGTTTGGCTTATCGGATAAGCTGGAAGAGATTTTGCCAACCCAGACTGCCTGGAAAAATGTGCTGGAGGGAGTCGGCTTAAAAGAGGTAATGGGCTCGTTAAATGCTGTCTTGGGAGTTACTTCCCATATTTTCAGCGGATTTATTACAATTGTATCTTCCGTGTATTTCCTTCTGGAAACGCATAATGTTACATTCCAGATAAAACGGCTCATGGATTTGTTCCTTCACGAAAGAATCAGAAAAGTAGCTTATAGGTACGGAGCTATAATCAATGACAGCTTTAAAAAATTTATTGTCTGCCAGCTTTTAGATTCGCTGATTTTATGTACGATTACCACCATTGAATTTACCATACTTGGTTCCAGGTATTCGCTGGCGCTTGGGGTTATGCTGGGCATCTGTAATATTGTACCTTACTTTGGATCAATTTTTGGCTCCATTGGTGTTGTAATTATCATTGCGTGTACAAGCGGTATCAATACAGGGGCGCTTGCTGGCCTGGTTTTACTCATTACGCAGCAGATTGATGGGAATGTGATACAGCCAAAGCTTATGGGAAACTCTTTTTCCTTAAGTCCGGCTTTGATCGTTATAGGAATCACTGTAGGTGGCGCCATGGCCGGGATATGGGGAATGGTTTTGGCGGTACCCGTTGTTCATATATTAAAGACGATTGCCGGAGATATCATCGCGGCCAAAGAAAGAAAGGTTCGGGAAGCTCATACAGCCCCGATCCCAGTAAGTGCGGACTCTTCCCAGGAGGTCTCTTCCGGTCATAAGGATTAGGGTGTAAGAAAGGAGTGCTGCTTCCATAGATAATTGTTTGTCTATGGGAGCAGCACTCCTTTCTTTATGGACCGGGTTTTAATTTCATCAGTTGGTGTCTTTTTCTTCATCGTTATCACAACAGAGATCCTGATAGGCTGAAATAGTGCTCAGTGTGTCACCAAGCTGTGAGAATATGGAACTTATCAAAGCGATTTCATCGGCAGACCGGCCCTCGGCGATACGGCAGGCCAGGGTAGATATAAGCACTACTAGTTCGCAGGGTTGCATAAATAGATCACCTCTGGATAGTATATGTGGCAGACGGTCGGTAAGTCAGAAAAAATCTCTTACACTAACTTATAGATGTTAAAAGGGTCAAAAAGTATCAGATAATCGTCTTTTTGCATTCCTTTTCCGTATATGGCCTGATAGCAGTGAATGGCTTCCAGCAAAAACTCTTCCGTTACATCTAGATGTTCTGCAATTTCAAATCCATTCCGGCATCCGGCTTCTTTTGCCGCAACCAGCTTATCTATGGTTATCATCTTATTGTAGGCCCAAAGTCTTGCGGTACGTTCCTGCTTCTGGTTGGATACATCAGACTGATTCAGAATGTCGCCGGTGGTGGTATGGTAGTGTCCCAGCTCTTCCGCCAGAACGCAGGCCTTTTGACAGTCTGTCATATCCTGGCGGATCAGTATCTGGGTACCCTTTATCCTGCCGTCATTGGCTATCAGCGGCCGTTCCTTTATGACGATTCCATGGGAATCCGCTTCTTCTAATAAAGATTCATAGTTCAAATAAATCACCTCAATGAGTTATTTCTCATTCATCAAAAAAGGCATCATCATGCTGTTTCATTTCTTCTGTCACTTCAATGTCGGTCCGTTCGTGGGCTGCTACCGGCTCCAGATAGGCTCTGCTGTCAGTATTTAAAATCTTAACCGGGCTTTGGCTTTTTACGTATTCGGGGATGTGAACCATTTCCTTGATACGTTTTAATGCTTCCTTCTGCCCTTTCTCATTTAAACGGTGAAAATTCTCAATCAATTCTCCTGCGTATTCCCCGAAACGGCCGCTGATATAATCAAAAGAAGAAGCAGTATCGCTTTCCCAACCCATGAGATAGGCTGGGGTTGTCCTTAAGGCATTGGCAATTGCTACGATCTTTGACTGGGGAAGCCCTCTTCCATCTACCTCGATTTTATTAATGGAAGAACGGGATTTATAGCCGGCCTTTAACGCCAGTTCTTCCTGCGAGATCCCAAGCTCTTCCCGTCTCCTTTTAATGATCTGTCCTATATCCATAGGATCACCTCCATAGCAGCATTATATCATGGTGTAGAATAATGTTCAACAAAATTGCGAGATGATGTTGACAAATATAGGACATGGGAGTATGATAATTAATGTAGACAAAGTGACTACAACGAAAAGGAAGAAGTATGACAGATACGGTTTGGATAAATAATGAAAACAAAAGTCTGGACTAGAAAAGGGGGGAGATTGTGGAGTAGACAAAATGGATACAAGAACTAGTAAGTGGAAATTTAGTTCTGATCCATCACTTTATAACTTAATAATGCCCTATTGCGAAACAACTATTAAAAGGAGGTGAAAAGATGAAACACATACTATATACCCTTATCGGAATCATCGTCAACATCATCACAACCCTATTTGGCATTTGGAATGTTAGCATAAGTACCTTGATTCTATTCATGGCCATTGATTTTTTCTCTGGTCTGGCCGTAGCCGGAATATTTCACAACAGCCAAAAGACAGGAACAGGTACCTTAGAATCAAAAGCCGGCTGGAAAGGCCTATGCAGAAAATGCATGACCATGCTATTTGTTTTAATCGCCCACCGCCTGGACCTATCCCTGGGAACTTCCTACATACGAGACACAGTCATCATCGGCTTTATGGCAAACGAGCTCATATCTATCGTAGAAAATGCAGGCCTTATGGGCCTGCCTCTCCCAGCAGCTCTTGTTAAAGCCATCGACATTTTAAATAAATAATCACAAACATCACGATAGCAATGATAAGCCCATCGCAATCCCGGTACATCACCACCCATTCAATCATATAATAAAACAGAAAGGACAAGGTGATTTTATGGTTAAAAGTGAAGCCACGAAAGATATGTCAAACATGGAGCTGCTGGGAATACAGGAAAATCTAAAGAACTCCGATTACACGGAGATTGAACGTTTCCGAGAATCCTTTGATGCGGATGAAATGGGCTTTGTGGGCGGAAGGGAAGGAATTTGATATGGAAGTTCACAAACTATTGACACCATATAACTACAGCAACGGTCAGATAGACCGGATAAAATATATAGTAATACACTATGTAGGAGCTCTTGGAGGAGCGGAAGCAAACTGTAAATACTACGCCTCTCAATACATTGGAGCCAGTGCCCATTATTTTGTCGGTTTCAGCGGAGAAATATGGCAGTCCGTTGAAGACAAAGATATTGCATGGCATTGCGGGGCAAAAACATATACCCATCCAGAATGCCGCAACAGCAACAGCCTGGGAATAGAGCTTTGTGTCAGGAATAATGGCAGTCAGTCAGATACTAGCAGAGATTGGTATTTTGAAGATGCAACCGTGGAGGTTGGCATTAAACTGACAAAAGAATTGATGAAGCAATACAATATCCCGGCGGATCGTGTAATCCGCCATTATGATGTAACGGGAAAGATCTGCCCCAATCCCTATGTATACAATCATACCGAACATACCTGGGACAGCTTTAAAGCAGCACTGACAGAAGAACCGCAGCTTAAATCCGGCTGGACTGAAGAAGAGGGCGGCTGGAGGTTCTACCTGGGGAATACCGGAAATTATGTTGCAAACGACTGGTATAAGGATGGAGAAGACTGGTATTGGTTCGATGGTGCCGGATTTATGGTAAAAGATACATGGAAGACTGGATCAGACAGCAAATGGTATTATCTAAAAGACAACGGTTCTATGGCGAAAAACCAGTGGATTATCTGGAAGGAAGAGTTATACCGTGTTACGGAAGACGGAAGCATGTTTGAAGGAACAATGAGTCTGAGCACGGATGAAAAAGGTGCCCTGCATATTGTCTGAAAAAAAGACGGGAGTCCGGTAATCCGACCCCGTCTAAATTTATGGAAGCCATCGAAAGGATCTGGAAAATATTCATACACTATGCTAAAATTGCCTATATAGCAGATAATTGTGCAACCGAGGGATTCATCATTAGATAACCCAATGAATCAGCGGCAGCGGAATTTTTCCAACATCATAAATAACAGTCAGAGAGGTAACCCTATGCTGGATTATAAACGAAACCCAATTCCAATCATTCTTATGCTCTATGCCATTTGCTTTGCATTCCGGACAATAGAATATTTTATATTCCGTACCGACCAGACGGTAATCGGCGAAGCATTTATACATAAACTGGCCGGCATTCTACTGTTGGGGATCTCCATTTCACTTTTCCGGTATTCGTGGACAAAAGTCGGCTTTTCTTCTGTAAAGGTATTACGGAATATTTTATTAGGAGCATTGCTTGGTACAGCTGTTTTTACTGTTGGATATGGAATAGAAATACTGATTCAATCATCAACAGGCAATTTTTCAGGATTTAAGTTTTACGTAACCAGTTATTCCCTCTTAGGCAACCGTGGAATGCAAAGCAACTTACTGTTTATCATGATCTGTATTGCTGGAAACATGATCAATGTGATAATGGAAGAGGGCGTGTTTCGTGGACTGTTTGTCCGGCTGGCAGAAGAAAAGTATTCCTTTCCCGTCGCATGTATCCTGTCTTCCGTTCTCTTTGGAGTCTGGCATATCATGCAGCCCTTAAGAAATGTAATAGACGGCAATCAGTCCATGGCAGGTGCATTTATGGCCGGCCTGATTCTGGTAGTTACCAGTTCTCTGCTTGGTATTCAGTACTGTATGCTTTATAAGCTTACTGGATCCTTGTGGGCAGGAATGACGGCTCATTTTGTGAATAACACCACGGCTAACTTGCTGCACGTAGTCACATCATCCGGCGTGGATGAATTACTGTCTGTCCGCATTACCATTGCACAAACTCTTTCATTTCTCATAGTACTTTTCTTTTATATCTCTCGTAACAGAAAAAAATAGATCCATCCGTGTGGTAGAAATGAGAACAAGCTTCTTAAATAAACTCCGGAGGACAATGTGCCTAAAAATGACGATAATTATTCAATGTTTATAACAAATTATATAAAATATATTGACACGGGCCTAAGAAAATGGTATTTTGTAATTATCAAAAACGTTTTCGTAAATAGGTATTTCATGCAACACTTCTAAAATGAAGTGTTAAAAAAAACCAAAGACCAAAAACGTTTTTGGAAAAAACGAGGTGTAAAATGGCAAAATCAATTTATGACGTGGCACAGGAAACGGGATTATCAGTAAGTACCGTATCAAGAGCATTAAACGGATACAGTGATGTATCGGCCAAAACCAGGGCGCGCGTGGTGGAGGCGGCGGAAAGACTTGGGTATGTTCCCAATACCAGTGCCAAAAATCTGTCTTCAAAGAACAAAAAAAATGTGGCTTTACTCATCTGCGGGCTTTTGGAAGAGGCCCAGTCTAACGAGTTCATGATGAATGTTATCCAGGGAGCTTATACCTATATGATGAAGCATGAGATCAATCTGGCCATGTATTCCATTGGAAAGGAAGAACAGGAGAAAAAAGATTTTGACACATTTTGCAGAGAATATTCATTATCAGGAGCCGTAATTATGGGACTCAGGATAACGGATCCACTGGTAAAAAGTCTGCCTCACTCCGCCCTGCCCTGTGTGTCCATTGATATCCAGCTGGACGGAGCATTCACATCAGCAGTCATGACAGATGACAGGAAGGCATTTGAACAGGTCACCCAGTACGTGATCGATCGTGGACACCGGAAACTGATTCTTGTTTATGGGCGGAAAAAGTCCGATGTTTCCATCAGACGTCAACAAGGTTACTTAGATGCCCTAGAAAAGAACGGCATTGATCCAAAAAGCTGCAAAGTGATCTATACGGACTTTATGGAACAAAAAGCGTATGAAGGAACAAAGAAACTGCTGAAGGAATATAAAGAGGAGGCCGGGACAGCGTTTGTCTGCATGAGCGACTTAACGGCCATAGGCGTTTTAAGAGCAGTTCAGGAGCAGGGATATCAGAGCCCAAAAGATTTTTCCATTACCGGTTATGACGGCAACTACTTTATGAAATACATTGATCCTTTTATCACCCGCGTCAACCAGAATATGTGGCAAAAAGGTTACGATGCGGCAAAGCTTCTCATGAAAATGGTGAATGACGAAAAGTATTCCAGGGTTCATATGACAAAATATTTTCTTGAGGAAGGCAAGAGTGTGAAACAATTGTAAAAAATATTAAGGAGGATATTTATGAAAAGAAAATTGGCGGGGATTATGGCAGCTGTTATGGCTGCGGCAACGTTGATCAGCGGCTGTTCCGGTGGGAACAGTAAAACAACGGCACCAGGGGCAGGCAATTCTGAAAATGCATCGGAGAAGGAAATACAGATGACTTTTCCAACCTATCTGGCAGGTGAAAATGTTGGAGCTGTTTTCTTTCTACCCGAAATTGAACGGTTTAATCAGAAGTACGCAGGCAAGTATAAGATCGTGATTGAGGAGGTTCCTCAGGCCCAGTATGCGGAAAAAATCAAGCAGTTGGCCCAGCAGAATAAACTTCCCGCCATTGTCCATGCACCTGGCTCCGGTGGCATTGATCTTCAGTGGTTTAAGAGCGTAGTTCTTGCTAATGGTATGGCATATGACTTAAGCGAATTTGCAAATGCGAACCCGGAGGTAAAAAATAACTGGATTGATGACTCCATGGATTACTGCACTGTGGACGGAAAACTCATTTGCAAGCCCCTTTCCGTGTTAAAGCCTGTAGGTTTGTATTATAACAATACCATGTATAAGCCGGAAAAAGCCGTTAAGGATATGAAGCTTGACGAGTTCATGGAAAGCATCGGAGATAACAAGTTTGCATTCCAGACTGCGGAAAATGCCTGGACATCAGGACTTCTCCTTACCGCCCTTATTGCCAATCAGGAGGGGGGAGAGACGTATCTGGCTCAGTATGTGGATGACAAACTTTATGATTACACCGATGCAAAGATCGTTTCCGCTATATCCATTCTGCAGAAACTCCTTCAGAGTAATGCATCAGCCAATACCATTGGCGCAGCTTACGCAGATGCAGCCAATGCATTTATGAGCAAGAGTGCTGCCATTATATGCAACGGTTCCTGGATGGCCTCTGATTTTGATGAAGAATCAGCAGACAAGTGGTCAAATGGATTTACTGGTGAGGAAGTGACTTCAGATATTTATCCAGGAAATTTTGCTATTGCCAATCCGAGAGTATTCGGTGAATTCTGGATCGCAAATACCGCTTCTGATGAGGAAAAAGAGCTGGCAAAAACCTTCTTTGCTTTCCGCGATTCCAAGGAAGAAATCGAGCAGCTGGTACTGACCGAAGGCGGAGTAGCTCCGAAGCTTGATTACAGCGACGAATTCTTAAAGAAACAGGCAGAAAACCGCATCTTATCCCAGCTTGCCGAAAGCATGGATGAAAATACCAGATACACAGCATCTATTTTCGATGTGATGCCGGCTTCCGTTGCTGATACGGAATTTGGTAAGCTGCTTCCTAAGCTTGCAGATGGAACTCTTACACCGGAGGAATTCTGCAGCCAATTGACTCAGAAGGCGGAAGAAGCGAAAAACTAAACATCGTAACATGGGAAGTCAAGCGGATATTCGCAATCCGCTTCGCTACTTGCTCATAACCGAATAGCAGCTATCGCTGCTTGTCAGGTGGAGCTTGTACTCCACCTGACACAAGCAAGTCCCAACCCATCCTTAATGCTTTTCGCATTTGATGTGGGGCTTACTTGATTCGGTTAAATACTGTTGCAAAAGCCTGTGAAGACAGGTGTATTGCAGCAGTATTTTTTAGAAAGAGGGGAAGAAAATGAAAGCAGGAAAATCAAATCCCACTGTTTTGGAGAGAAGGAATTATAAGTGGTGCTACTTATTTTTGCTGCCCTCCCTCCTGATATTTTTGCTGTTTTACTTATCACCAATCCTTACCGTAATCGCCACATCCTTTACCAAGTGGGATGGCTTTAATAAACCGGTTTTTATAGGTCTTAAAAATTATATTGATCTTTTTCATTCCAAAACTTTTCTCATATCTTTGAAAAACCTTCTTGCCTGGTCCGTGATTGCAGCCACTCTCCACGTGGGATTCGGCGTGCTGATGGCATTTGTTCTGTATGCGAAGCCCAAAGGCTGGAAATTCACCAGAGTGATTTTTATGGTTCCTAACGTGATCTCAGCGGCTGCATGGGCCATGATATATAAATTCATCTTCAATGACGATATGGGTATTTTAAATAACTTAATCCGAAGATTTTCTCCGGACTTTCATGTCCAATGGTTCTTCCAGTCTCCATATGCATTCTGGGCGGTTACATGCACATGGATCTTTTATGCGGTGATTGTAACCCTTGTGGTATTAAATGATTTGATGGCAGTCCCGGAGGAAGTGGTGGAAGCCGCCAAGGTAGACGGGGCATCCCCATGGCAGCTGACCCGTCATATCATGCTTCCCCTTTGCAGAAATGCCATTGGAACCGGAGTGATCTGTTCCATTACGTCCAGGATTGCCATGTATGAGCAGATCAGGCTGACGACCGCAGGCGGCCCTGGGGACGATACCATGAATATACCGTTAATTTTGGTCAATTCCATATCTGATATGAAATACGGATACGCCAATGCCAACGGTATGGTCATGTTTGCTTTGGGCCTAATCATTCTGGCAGCTGTCAATATTACATTCCGTATGAATGACAGCATCTATTAGGAGGAGGGGCGAAATGAAGAAAAAAATAACTGTATTTTGTATGTATTTTCTTATGGTCTTTACTGTGATCATATCGGTCTTTCCGATTCTCTGGGTGATCATGTCATCCTTTAAAACCAATGCCCAGATTCTTGGAAATCCATTTACACTGCCGACTTCCATAAGTTTTGAACCATATATATACTTATTTGAGAAATATGATTTTCTGAGGTACGCGGTCAATTCCTTTCTGGTCTGCATTACCTCAACGCTCCTGTCGCTGCTGTTCTTTGCCATGGGCGCTTATGTGATCGGAAAGTACCGTTTTCCAGGAAAATCATTGATTTTTGCCTTGTTTACCATTACCCTGCTGGTCCCTTCCCATTCCAAGGCACAGCCCATCTTTTCCCTGATCATGAAGATAAATCTGTATGACAATATCTGGGGTCTGGCGGTGGTTTACTTATCCATGGGGCTTGCAATGTCCGTGTTTATCTTAAAATCCACCTTTATGTCCATTCCATCATCTTTGGATGAGGCGGCCAGGCTGGAAGGAGCTGGCTTTCTCCGTGTATTTTTCCAGATCAACCTTCCTCTGGCAAAAGGCGGATTGGCTACGGCCGGGATTCTTATGTTTTTGAATAACTGGAATGAATTTTTTTATGCTTCCCTGCTAACCTCTTCCAATAAGAACAGGACTCTGCCGGTGGCGCTGCAATTTTTTACCGAATCATTTTCATATGACTACACAAAGCTGTTTGCCGCTTTGACCCTTGTCGTGCTTCCGGGCATCATTTTATATGCGCTAGCTCAGGAGCAGGTACAGGCCAGCGTTGCGGCATCAGGAGTAAAAGGCTGACAATATAGGAGAGCATAATGATTAACACAATGAATTTTTTAAAGGGTCAGGGAGATTTAAAAAACTGGCTGATGGAGGAAACGGAATTTGATGCCCGGAACCTGGGAAAATACGAGGCGGTTTTTGCCCAGGGAAACGGATACATAGGGATGCGGAATGCTCTGGAAGAGCGGTATGTGGAAGAGGTGAGGAACACGTTCATCACCGGAACCTTTAATAAAGCGGGAGATGAAGAGGTGACGGAACTTCCCAATCTTCCGGATGTAACGGCTATGGATATCTATGTTGACGGATACCGTCTGAACCTGCAGTCAGGTAAGGTCCTGGAATATTCCAGGATCATGAACTTAAAGAACGGAGAAACCACCAGAAAGGTTGTGTGGGAATGTCCATCGAAGACTCGGATAACGGCGGTTTTTAAACGGCTTGTATCCTTAAAAAATGAACATGTTGCGGCGGAATATTTGGAGCTGTCCTGTGACAGCAGCGCGCAGCTGGTGATTGAAACGGGAATTCATGGGGATGTGACAAACCATGGAGCCATGCATTTTGAGAATTTAAGGCGCAGGATCTATGACGGTGTCACCATGCAGTTTCTGGCGGAAACGACCGAATCCCGGGTGCTGGCGGCAGTCCACAGTGCCTGCAGGATAAGCCGGGAGGAAAAGCCTCTCCCGGTTATGGGAAGAAGAAATATGGATCTGCGCTGGTCCGTGAAAGCAGAGGCCGGTGAAACCATCCGCTTGGAAAAGATATCCTGCTTTCATTCTTCCAGGGATCTGGCTTACGAAAAGGAAGAGCAACCCGATATTCTTAATCGGCTGAAAGCAGACGGCATGGAGTGTTTACAGACAGAATTTGATAAGGGATATGAAAGACTGCTTTCGGAGTCAGAGGCAGTGTGGAAAGAATTCTGGAAAGACCATGAGGTGACTATACGGGGAAATGATGATTTTGATCAGCTTGCCCTACGTTTTGCCCAGTATCATCTGAATATTATGGTGAAAAAGGATGACAACCGGGTGGGGATCGCTGCAAAGGCTTTGACTGGAGAAGGCTATAAGGGCCATTCCTTTTGGGATACGGAAATGTTTATCCTGCCTTATTTTACTCTTACGGAACCCCAAACCGCCAGAACCCTTCTGGAATACCGTTACAGAAATCTCTATGGCGCCCGCAAAAAAGCTGCCGAAAACGGCTGGGAAGGGGCCATGTATCCATGGGAGTGTGCCTGGATCGATGACGGCGAGGTAACTCCCTTATATCTTGGTACCGATGTGGTAACGGGCAAGGTGCAAAAGTGCCTGACGGGATTAATCGAGCATCATATCAGCGCGGATGTGGCTTATGCGGTATGGCAGTATTACCAGGCCTCCGGAGATCAGGACTATATGGACCGGTACGGATATGAAATCATATTGGATACGGCTCTTTTCTGGTCCTGCCGATTAGAATGGAATGAGAAAAAGGACTGTTATGAGATCCTTGATGTAATCGGGCCGGATGAGTATAAGGAGCATGTGGATAATAATGCTTATACCAATTATATGGCGGATTATAATATGGAACTGGCTGAACGTATTATGGAAGCTTTACCAAAGGAAAATAAGGAGGTTTTAAACCGGCTGGATCAGAAGTTCCATTTTGACCGGCTAAAACAGAGGTTAAAGGAAATAAGGGCAAAGCTCTACTTACCGGTGCCCGGGGAAAATGGCATTGTCCCTCAGACTGACCAGTATATGAGTTTAGATCCCATTGATCTGGCACCCTATAAGGCCTCTGGAAAGGTCCTTGGAATCCATCAGGATTATAATATGGAGCAGATGGGGAAACTCATGGTTTCCAAACAGGCCGATACAGTCATGTTGGACTTTGTGATGCCAGATTTATTTTCCTTGGAAACAAAAAGAAAAAACTTTATATTTTATGAAGATAAGACTCTTCATGATTCATCCTTAAGCCGCTGCGTTCATGCAGTTTTAGCCAATGATTACGGAATGGAGGACATGGCCTACCAAATGCATCAGGCAGCATGCTCCATCGATCTGGGACCCAATATGAAATCATCGGAGGAAGGAATTCACAGTGCCTCCATCGGAGGGATCTGGTTAAGCTGTGTCATGGGCTTTGGGGGACTGAGGATCCGCCGCGGCGGTCTGGAACTTAATCCAAAGCTTCCTAAGGCCTGGGAAGAGCTGCGGTTTCCTCTTGTATGGAAGGGCCAGAAGCTGACGGTTACAGTGGATAAGAAAGGCGTTACAATCGGAAACAGCGGAAGCTGCTCGGTATCGCTTATGGTATTCGGAAGAATCACCAGGGTGGAACCGGAAGTATCAGTTTACGTGGAAAAGAAAACCTATGAAGCGGTTATTTTTGATTTGGACGGTGTGATCTGTCATACCGATCATTACCACTATCTTGCATGGAAAGAGGTGGCAGATGAGTTGGGGATTTATTTTGATGAGTTCATCAATAACCGGCTGCGGGGTGTCAGCCGGAAGGAGAGCTTTGATATCATACTGGAGCGGTATGATAAGGTCATGAGGGAAGAAGATAAGGAAAGATATCAAGCAAAGAAAAATGAAGATTATAAAAAGCTGTTAGAAGGCATGACCCCTGCCGATTTGCCGGAGGAAACAAAAGATACGTTGACTGAGCTAAGAAAACGGGGGATGAAACTGGCGATCGGCTCCTCCAGTAAGAACGCAGGACTGATCTTAAAACAGTTGGGATTGGAACATTTTTTTGATGCCGTCTCCGACGGAAATTCAATCACCCATTCAAAGCCCCATCCGGAAGTATTTCAAAAGGCAGCGGCCATGCTAAACTGCAAGGCGGAAAACTGCCTTGTAGTAGAAGATGCCGAGGCAGGGCTGATAGCAGCAAAATCTGGCGGAATGGATTGCGGAGCAGTGGGAGATGCGGTAAACTCTTTATTAGCAGATTATAAGCTTTCAGCCTTCCGTCAGCTGCTGGAGATCGTGGGATAAGGAGGAATTCAGATGGAGGAACACAGGAGACAACTGGATATCCGCTCCGTACCTTTTAGCAGATACGGTTCTTATTTGGCATTTTCCTATCCCCAGGATGGCACGAAGGAATTTGACGGCCACATTGCGGTGCGGGTACTGTATGGCGCGTTTTCCCAACAGGAGACTTATCCCATCATACCGGTAAATGATGAGGGAAAACAGGAAGAGACGATAGCAGTTTCCATGTCGCCCTGGGAACTGGACGTAACTTCTGAAACAGGAGAATACTCCATATGCTTTGGGGATGAGGAAGGGTTTCTCCTGAAATCAAACAGCTCGGTCCTGATTACAAAAACTAAAGCGGGTTCCTATGACAGAGTGATGGGACACATGGATGGAAGCTTTGAAATAGCAGGAGATGATATGGCCCTCCACGTGACCCTGCGAAAAGGAAAGGCAAAGGATCAATCAGCATGCCCGGACAATGGCTTTGGAAGCAGCAGGACGGAGCTTCTTCTAAGCCCGGAGGAGGGAGAGCTGTTGGCCGTGATTACCCTTACCGGATTAAGCCCGCAGAAAAAAGAATACGGGAGTTATGCCTTGTGCCGTCAGACGGTAAAAGAGGAATATCTGGAGTTTGAGAAAGGGATCATGAACGGTTTCAAGGGGACAGATCCTGCTTTTGAAAAAGCCGGAAGGGAAGCAGCCTATGTTTTGTGGCATTCCGTGCTCCAGCCTTCCGGCTATATCAAAAGACCGGTAATGGTCATGACAAAAAACTGGATGAATCTGGTATGGAGCTGGGATTATGCCTTTAACGGCCTTGCCCTGGTCTCGTCCCAGCCGGAGCTGGCATACGGCCAGTTTTTAGCCATGGCGGACCAACAGGATGAGTATGGCGCATACCCTGATGCTTACCAGGCAAGGACGATCATCCGCTCCTTTGTAAAACCGCCGGTCCAGGGGTTTATTCTAAAGAAAATGTTTCAGATCCATGATCCAGGCAGGGAAGTAAAGGAGAGGCTGTACCATTCCGTTGTCTCCTTTACCGATTGGTGGCTGACCTACCGGGTAGAGGAAAACGGCATCCCAACCTACCAGCATGGCAATGATTCCGGCTGGGACAATGCCACTGTTTTCCGCCTGGGCCTGCCGGTCCAGTCGCCGGATTTATCGGCCTGGCTTGTATTGCAGATGGAGTTTCTGGAGCATACGGCAAGGCAGCTTGGATGGCTGTCAGAGGCTGAAGCGTGGAAGGAAAAGGGAGAAAGTCTGTTCTCTAAGCTTCTGGCCTATTTTGTGAGAGATGGACGGTTTGAAGCGATGAAGATCCCTGAGATGGAAGTGGTTCCTTCCGATTCCCTGATTTTGTATCTTCCCCTGATACTTGGGGAGCGCCTTCCAGAGAAGCTACGGGAAAATCTGATTTCAGGGCTTTTAGAGAAAGGCCATCTGGCCGGTCCCTGGGGGTTTGCATCAGAACCTTTGGACAGCATGCTGTTTGAAGAAGACGGATACTGGCGGGGAGCGGTCTGGCCAGCCGCTGTCATGATTATGGTGGATGCCTTAAAACAGTGTGGCAGACAGAAAGAGGCACGTTTTTATGCAGAACGTTTCTGCAGACTTTGTGCTGATAAAGGATTTTATGAAAATTACAGTGCACTGGACGGGCGGGGCCTGAGGGATCACGGCTTTACTTGGACAGCCAGTGTGTTTCTTATTCTGCTGCGTGATTATGTATTGGATTAGAAAGGAGAAGACTATGAAAATTTGGTGGAAAGAATCTGTAGTATATCAAATTTACCCCAGAAGCTTTTGCGACAGCAATGGGGATGGGATCGGCGATATAGGGGGGATCATAAGCAAGCTGGACTATTTAAAGGAACTGGGAATCGATGTGGTCTGGCTGTCTCCCGTGTACGATTCGCCAAACGATGACAATGGTTATGATATCCGTGATTACCGTGACATCATGAAGGAATTTGGAACCATGGAGGACTTTGACAGACTTTTGGAAGAGTTACACAAACGGGGAATCAAACTGGTTATGGATCTTGTGGTAAACCACACCTCAGATGAGCATCCATGGTTTTTAGAAAGCAGAAAATCAAAAGATAATCCTTACCGGGATTATTACATATGGAGAGATGGAAAAGACGGAAAAGAACCTAATAACTGGGGATCCTGCTTTTCCGGACCGGCATGGAAATATGATAAGGAAACTGACCAGTACTTCCTTCATCTTTTTTCCGAAAAACAACCTGACTTAAACTGGGATAACGGGAAAGTCCGGACAGAGGTTTACGATATGATGAAATGGTGGCTGGATAAAGGCATCGACGGATTCCGCATGGATGTGATCAGCCTGATTTCCAAGCAGGAAGGACTTCCCGACGGTCCGGCCATGATCAATGGGTATGCCAGCTTTAATGTTTCAGCTAACGGACCAAATGTTCACGAATATTTAAAGGAAATGAACCGGGAGGTTTTATCCGGCTACGATATCATGACGGTAGGAGAGTGCTCCGGCGTGACTCTCGAGGAGGCGGCCAGGTACGCAGCCTCTGATGGAAGTGAACTTAACATGGTATTCCAGTTTGAGCATATGGATGTAGATGGGGATCCTGACAACAAATGGACGGATAAGAAGCTGTATCTTCCGGATCTTAAAGCCATTATGACAAAATGGCAGAAAGGCCTTGAGGGAATTGCCTGGAACAGCCTGTTCTGGGATAATCATGACCAGCCAAGAGTTGTTTCCCGTTTTGGAAGCGACTGTGAGGAATACCGGGAACGCTCAGCCAAGATGCTTGCCACCTGCCTCCATATGATGCAGGGAACTCCTTATGTGTATCAGGGAGAGGAACTGGGAATGACCAATGTCCCCTTTGAAACCATCCATGATTTTCGGGATCTGGACAGCATAAATGCCTACTATGAGCTGACAGAAAAAGGAATTTTCACCCAAGAGGAAATGATGAAGTTTTTAAGGTATAAGAGCCGGGACAATGCGAGGACCCCCATGCAGTGGGATACAAGTGCGAATGCCGGATTTTCAGAAGCCGCCCCGTGGATCATGGTAAATCCCAATTATGAAAGCATCAATGCCAAAGAACAGGTGGAACGAAAGACTTCTGTATTCCATTATTATAAACAATTGATCGCTCTGCGCCATGAATATGAGATCATCGTTTATGGCAGTTACGAGCTGTTGCTTCCTGATGATCCTGATATCTATGCCTACGTGAGGACCTTGGGAAAGAGGAAGCTTCTGGTTGTATGCAGCTTCTGCGGACGGACGTTAGATTATAGCTTACCAGAGGAATTTAAATCGGGAACTGTTTTGATCAGCAATTATGATACAACGGAGAGAATAAGCGGAGAACTGAAACCTTATGAAGCGTTTGTGATTTATCAATAGTTTAACCTCATAAAGTAAGTCCCCCACTTCAATGCCGAAAAGGCATAAGTGGTGGGTGGGGACTTACTTGTGTCAGAAGGGGTGTAAGCCCCTCCTGACAAGCTGCGAAAGCAGCTATGAGGTTATGAGCAAGTAGCGAAGCGGATTGCGAATATCCGATTGCCCCTCATCAAGTAGCGAAGCAGATTGCGAATATCCGATTGACTATAAATAAAAAGGCTTTTGCAAAATAGTTCTGCGTGAGACTATTCTGCAAAAGCCTTAAAACTGCACAAAAAATCCCATTCAGTGGGTTATTCCGAATGGGATAAAAGTCTGTTCTATGAATTAAGCCATTGTGTTTACAGCTTTAGAGATTCTGGATACTTTTCTGGATGCAGTATTCTTATGATATACGCCCTTAGTAGTAGCCTTATCGATCTCTGAGATAGCGTTTACTAAAATTGCCTGTGCAGCAGCCTTGTCACCGGCAACGATAGCAGCCTCTACCTTCTTGATAGATGTTTTCACTTTGGATCTGATCGCTTTATTTCTTGCAGCCTTTGTTTCGTTTACTAAAATTCTCTTTTTTGCAGATTTAATGTTAGCCAATCGGTACACCTCCAATAATATGATATATGATTATTCTTTGTTTTGCATCAAAGCCTGGACACGGACAGTTCAATGTAAACATACTTTTATATTTTAACGAATTTCGACGCAGATGTCAATACATAATTCCCGTATTTTTGCAGAAAATACCTTAGAAATGCTGGAAAGTTATACAGGCATACCTTTATGCCCAAAAAGCATGAGCAATAAAGAGGAAAGCCATACAGGCATACCTTTATGCCCTAAAAGTATGGGCATTAAATAGGAAAGGTGGAAAAAATGGAAAACACATTTACAGTGCGTACAGACCTTGCGGTAGAAGAAAGAGAGAGTTTCCCGGGTGATGGCGGTGAGATATCAGGTGTGTCTCTGCGTGAGTGGCATCGATCAGACAGTCATATAAAAATGACTGAGGTTAAAATTCTTGACGAAAAAGGCTCAAAAGCCATGGGAAAACCCATTGGGACCTATATTACCCTGGAGGCCGATGAGCTTTCCATGAAAGACGAAGATTATCACAGAGAAGTATCGGAGGAACTGGCAAACCAGATCGAACGCCTCCTCGCAGGAAAAAATTATCGGAAACCCAATTTTCATGTTTTGGTGGCAGGGCTTGGCAATTCATCCGTAACACCGGACTCCCTTGGCCCCAGAGTTTTAAATAATCTCCAGGTAACAAGGCATCTGAAGATCCAGTACGGAGATGATTTCTGGAAGGGAAGAACCATGCCAATTATCAGCGGTATCGTTCCTGGAGTCATGGCTCAGACTGGAATGGAAAGTGCTGAGATTTTAAAAGGAATTATAAAGGAAACAGAGCCGGATCTCATCATTGCCATTGATGCGCTGGCAGCCAGAAGCGTAAAGCGGCTTGGAACGACCATTCAGCTTACGAATACAGGAATTCACCCAGGGTCCGGAGTAGGCAATCACAGGCACAGCCTTACGTTGGAAAGCCTTGGCGTGCCGGTCATGGCGATCGGAGTTCCCACTGTTGTAGGGGCGGCAGCCATTGTCCATGATACAGTTTCCGCTATGATTGGCGCTCTTTCAAAGAGCATGGAAACAAAGGGAATGGGAGATTTTATAGGAAAACTGAACTCGGATGAGCAGTATGATCTTATCCGGGAATTGCTGGAACCGGAATTTGGGCCATTGTATGTTACGCCTCCGGACATTGATGAAACAGTAAAGGAACTTAGCTTTACCATCTCGGAAGGAATCCATATGGCATTTTTGGGACAGGAAGATTCGTAGTAAATGTCAGGTATTCTGCATAGGATATTATGAATAATCTATGCAGGAAGGCGGTTATGAGGCGGAGAAATAAGGAAATTAACTGGTATATAAGAAAAATGATGATCATCGTAAGCCTGGTTCTGGCCGTTCTTTTCAGCATAAAAGAAGTTTCGGAAGTGAGAAAAAAGGCGGATCCTCATAAGGTGGAAAGTTGGGCAAAAGAAGGGGCCGGCTTTGGGATTTCCTATATCTGGAGGCTCCAGTATCCGGCCGCAACATGGGATGAGAGTGATCAGAGCAGTATTCTGTCCGGAACCCATGAAAAATCCATGATAAACGTTCTCTGTGATATCCTTTTCAGCCAGTCTCCGCTTTACCGGTATGGAGGCAGTGGCAAAACGGAAACAAACCATGGAGAAGCGGATCCGGCCTATGAAGGATATTTAGAAAGCGGAAGGTTTTATGAGGAACATAGTTTCCTTTTATATGACGGCGGAGAGGAAAGCGGAGAAGACGGAAGCATCAATGCAGGA
>Ga0213828_1001279_pt1 | contig 21116 bp, 20 predicted proteins | sample MC6MC0897MG_FD_180664 | JGI IMG/M metagenome (GOLD analysis project Ga0213828, IMG submission 180664) | Enriched soil aggregate microbial communities from Iowa State University, Ames, United States - MC6-MC0897-MG | ecosystem: Environmental > Terrestrial > Soil > Unclassified | place: USA: Iowa... | reverse complement strand
GGCGTTGCGCGGGGGACACCAACTGCGCGGTGGCGCGGTCCAGGCGCTGCGCTGCCCGCTCCAGCCGGCGCTGCTGGCCGCGCACCATGGTTTGCAGTGTCTGCATGACGCGGCCCAGCAATTCGGCGCGCGGCGCGCAGGCCAGTTCGGCCGCGGCGGTGGGCGTGGGCGCCCGCAGGTCGGACACGAAGTCCACGATGGTGAAGTCGGTTTCGTGACCCACGCCGCTGATGACGGGAATCTCACTGACCGCCACCTGGCGCGCCAGGTCTTCGTCGTTGAAGCTCCAGAGGTCTTCGATGCTGCCGCCGCCCCGCACCAGCAGGAGCGTATCGACCTCGGCCCGCTCGTTGGCCAGACGCAACTGCGCGGCCAGCTTGTTGGCGGCATCCGCCCCCTGAACCGGGGCCGGATAGATGATGACCGGCACCTGCGGCGCCCGCCGGGCCAGGGCCGACAGCACATCACGCAGCGCTGCCGCATGCAGGGAGGTGATCACCCCGATCGCACGGGGCAGACGGACGGGCTCGCGCTTGCGGGCCGGATCGAACAGCCCCTCGGAGGCCAGTTGCTCTTTGAGGCGCAAAAAAGCCTCGTACAGATTCCCTAATCCTGCCCGCCGCATGGCGTCAGCCTGGAGCTGATAGTCGCCCCGCGGTTCGTACAGGGAAACGCGCGCCCGGATCTCGACCTGGTCGCCCGCCCGGGGCACGAAGCCCACGGCGCTGGCGCGGCTGCGGAACATGACGGCCCGCACGGAGGCCCGGCTGTCCTTGAGCGTGAAGTACCAATGCCCGGACGCCGCCTGCGTGAAGTTGGAAATCTCGCCGCGAACCCACAGCGCCGGGATGCTGCGTTCCAGCAACTGCCCCACTGCTTGGTTTAGCTGGGCAACTGTAAGGATTTCCCGCGCAAATGCGTTGTTTGTGACTGGGAGCTCAATTGTCATGGGGCTTTCCGATGCGAACCTGTCCACAGGGCAGGCGGAGCGGGGCGCAATGATACCGCGTTCGCAGAAATTTGCACGAACTGCCCAGAAAGCCAGCAAATTCGGTGCAAATCGTTGATTTATAAGGACTTATATAGGACACGACAGTGCGCGCATTTGAAGCAAACAAGCGCAAGCCCCGTGCCCATAAGCCTTCCGGCTGAGTTCTACACAGAATTATCCACAGATTCTGTGGATAATTCGGGTCTTCCCCTGCCTTGCCACATACGCGCCGCACCGTTACAGTTTCGGCTTATTCAGATGCCACTGTGCGCCGCTTGCGGCGCCTTCGGCTCCTCAGGAGTTGACCGCTTTGCTTTCCATTCTGCGCGAGGCCGGCTGGCCCATCTGGCCCCTGCTGGCGACATCCGTGCTGGGCCTGGCGCTGATCTTCGAGCGCTTTTTGTCCCTGCGCCGAAACCTGGTGATGCCGCGCGGCCTGAACGAGCAGGTCGCCGAAATGCTGCGCAATCACCAGGACACACCAGACTCGATCCACCGGCTGGAACGCAATTCGCCGCTGGGCCGCGTGCTGGCCGAAGTGATGCGCCACCGCCACTTGCCGCGCGAAGAACTGCGCAACGTGGTCGAAGACACTGGCCGCGCCGTCGCGCATGATCTCAGCCGCTACATTTCCGCCATCGGCACCATCGCCGTCGTCGCCCCGCTGATGGGCCTGTTCGGCACGGTCGTCGGCATGATCGAAATCTTCGGCTCCTACACGCCCGGCGGCGGCGACCCCGCCCAACTGGCGCGCGGCATTTCGATCGCGCTCTACAACACCGGTTTCGGCATTCTCATCGCCATTCCCGCCATGATTGCGCACCGCTATCTGCGCGGCCGCGTGGATGGCTACCTCAACGCCATGGAACAGGCTGCATCGCGCCTGATCCGTGCCCTTGCGCCGGCGCGCGCCTCCCGCGAGGCCCGCCCATGAATTTCCGCGGTTCCCGGGGCGACCGCGATGAGCTGGACATCAACCTGATTCCGCTCATCGACGTCCTGCTGGTCATCCTCATCTTCCTGGCGGCCACCACGTCGTTCACCCGGTTCACGCAGTTGAAGGTGACGTTGCCCCAGGCATCGTCCGAACAGGACACGCCGCCCGCGCTGGAAGTCGCGGTCAGCCAGGATGGCCGCTACGCCCTGAACGGGACCCTGATCGACGTCTCCACGCCGCCCGAAATCGCCGACGCCCTGCGCCAGGCCGCGGCCGGCAAGACCGAGCCGCTCGTCATCATCAATGCCGACGCCCAGGCCACCCACCAGTCCGTGATCAACATCATGGAAGCTGCGCGCCTTGCCGGCATCGGCCGCGTCAATTTCGCCGCCCAGACCAACCGTTGAAAACCCGTCGCGCATCACTGCTGGCCCGCCAATGGCAGCGCGGCGGCTGGCTGTCCACCGCCCTGCGCCCGCTGTCCGCGCTGACCGCCTGGGCGGTCGAGCGCAAGCGCGCGCGCTACGCCAGCGGCGCCAAGGTGTCCTACCGGCCGCCCGTGCCCGTGGTTGTGATCGGCAATATCTTCGTGGGCGGCACGGGCAAGACGCCCATGGTGATCGCCACCGTCGAAAACCTGCGGGCCCGCGGCTACACGCCGGGCGTGGTCAGCCGGGGTTATGGCGTCAAGGTCGGTCCCCATCCGCGGGTGGGACTGGGCGACTTGGAAGCCGCTCGATTCGGCGACGAACCCGCGCTGATCGCGCGCGCCACCGGCGCCCCCGTGTGCATCCACCCCAAGCGCGCCCTCGCCGCCCAGGTGTTGCTGCAGGCGCATCCGAAGGTCGATGTCATCGTCTCGGACGACGGCCTGCAACATCTGGCCCTAGCTCGGGACATCGAAATCGTCGTGCAGGACCAGCGCGGCGTGGGCAACCGGCGCCTGCTGCCCGCCGGCCCGCTGCGCGAGCCCGCCAGCCGTCTGGCCGACGTGGACGCCGTGGTCACGAATATCGGTACGCCGGGCAATTCGCTTGCGGTGTCTGACACCCTTGATGCACCGTCGCAGCATGACGGCCGTCTCCCCAGGGTGTCAGACACCGCAAGCAGCCGGCCCCGCCATGTCCAGATGTGGCTCGAACCCGGCCTGGCGCGCCATATCGGGGGACACGCCACGCAGCCGCTATCGGCCTTTGCCGGGCAGACGCGCATCGCGGCCGCGGCCGGCATCGGCAATCCGGAGCGCTTTTTTGCCACGCTGCGGGCAGCCGGCATCACGCTATCCGCGACGCTTCCCCTGCCCGATCACCACGACTACGCTACGTCACCCTTCCAGGCGCTGGACGCCGACGTCATCCTGGTGACCGCCAAGGACGCCATCAAATGCGGCGCCTTGAACGATCCCCGCTTGTGGGAAGTGCCGGTGCAAGCCGCGTTCTCTGACCCGAGGCTCTTTGACTGGCTGGCCGACGCGCTGCGCGCTCTCAAAGAGCGCCCGGGTCGTGGGCACAACGGTGGCGGCGTAAACCGGGGCCGCAACCCAACGGGGTAACAGGGCGCTTGCCGCAACCCGACGCGCCGCGCGCTGTCCGGCGGCAAAACTGTTTTAGAATCGCGGTCATGGAATCCCGCCTTCTCGACATCCTCGTTTGCCCCTTGTGCAAGGGCCGCCTCGAACACGACCGGCAGCAGGCCGAACTGGTCTGCCGTGCGGACCGGCTGGCCTTCCCGCTGCGCGACGGCATTCCGGTCATGCTGGAATCCGAGGCCCGCGCGCTGGACGACACCGCCGCCCCTCGCTGAACGCCGCATCGTGAGCTTCATCGCCATCATCCCGGCACGCACCGCGTCGACCCGGTTGCCTGACAAGCCGCTGGCCGACATCGCCGGCAAGCCGATGGTCGTGCGCACCGCCGACCGTGCTGCCCTGTCCCGCGCCTCGCAGATCTTCATCGCCACCGATGACGGGCGCGTGCAGCAGGCGGCGCAGGCGCACGGCTTGCGCGCCCTGATGACCCGTGGCGATCACCCCACCGGCACCGACCGGTTGGCCGAAGCGGTCGAGCAGCTTGGCCTGCCCGACGACGCCATCGTGGTGAACGTGCAGGGCGACGAGCCCCTGATCGAACCCGAACTCATCGACGCGGTGGCGGCCAAGCTGCAAGCGTATCCGCAGGCTGACATCGCCACCTGTGCCTGCCCTCTGGCCGATGCCGAGGCGCTGTTCAATCCCAACGTCGTCAAGCTGGTCTGCGCCGCCGACGACCGCGCGCTGTATTTTTCGCGCGCCCCCATTCCCTGGGCGCGGGACGCGCTGGCCGGCGGCGAACGCGTGCTGGCGCAGGGACTGCCTGCCTGGCATCACATCGGCCTGTACGCCTACCGCGCGTCGTTCCTGCGCCGCTTCCCGACCCTGCCGCAAGGCGCGCTGGAACGCTTCGAATCGCTGGAGCAACTGCGGGCCATGGAACACGGTCACGTCATCGTCGTCCATCGGGCGTCGACGCCTCCTGCGGGTGGGGTAGATACCCCGGCCGATCTCGAGCGCGTCCGCTTGATCTACAGCAATCAGATATAAGGGTTATTTCCCATGGCGCAGCCCCGCATTGGCTGCTGCGTTGCGGCATAATCCCCCGGATCACAAAAAATAAACCCCTTCAGGAGCACTCATGCGTCTCATCTTGCTCGGACCCCCCGGCGCCGGCAAAGGCACCCAGGCCGCGTTTCTAACGCAGCACTTCGGCATTCCCCAGATCTCCACCGGCGACATGCTGCGCGCCGCGGTGAAAGCGGGCACCCCGCTGGGTATTGAAGCCAAGAAGGTCATGGACGCCGGCGGCCTGGTTTCCGACGAGATCATCATCGGCCTCGTGCAAGACCGCCTGACGCAGCCCGACTGCGCCAACGGTTACCTGTTCGACGGCTTTCCCCGCACCATCCCGCAGGCTGACGCGCTCAAGAGCGCCGGCGTCAAGCTGGACTACGTCGTGGAAATCGCCGTGCCCGAAGAAGACATCATCGAACGCATGAGCGGACGCCGCGTGCACCAGCCCAGCGGTCGCAGCTATCACGTGCGCTTCAACCCGCCCAAGATCGAAGGCAAGGACGACGTCACCGGCGAGGACCTGGTCCAGCGCGACGACGACCGCGAGGAAACCGTGCGCCATCGCTTGTCGGTGTACCGCGAGCAGACGCGTCCGCTGGTCGACTACTACTCGGCCTGGGCGCAGCAAGATTCCGCCGCTGCCCCGAAGTACCGCAAGATCTCGGGCGTGGGCGCCGTCGACGAAATCAAGTCGCGCCTTTTCGAAGCCGTTCAAAGCTGATCGGCGTCTCGATGGCCCAAAGGCCTTCGGCGCCGGCCGGACGCAGCGCGTTCCGGCCCAGGCCCGAAGGCCTTGTTGCATCCGGCGCCCGGCGCGCCGCCTTCCTTCCCTTGAACTGATCTGGTGGTACACACATGGAAATCGCGAACAAGGTATTCATCGTTACCGGCGGCGCATCCGGCCTGGGCGCCGGCACCGCCCGCATGCTGGTCGAACATGGCGCCAAGGTCGTCATTGCCGACCTGCAGGACGAGCCGGGCGAAGCCCTCGCCAAGGAACTCGGCCAGCGCTACGTGCACTGCGACGTGACGCAGGAAGCCGACGGCAAGAAGGTCGTGGCCGCCGCGCTGGAACTGGGCTCGCTGTTTGGTCTGGTCAACTGCGCGGGTGTGGCCCCCGCCGCCAAGATCGTCGGCAAGAATGGCGCGCACCCGCTGGAACTCTTTCAGAAAGTCGTGTCGATCAACCTGATCGGCAGCTTCAACATGATGCGTTTGGCCGCCGAGGCCATGAGCGCCAATACGCCCGAGCCCACCGGCGAACGCGGCGTGATGATCAACACGGCATCCGTCGCTGCCTTTGACGGCCAGATCGGCCAGGCGGCCTATGCCGCGTCCAAGGCAGGCGTTGCGGGCATGACGCTGCCGATCGCGCGCGACCTGTCCAAGACCGGCATCCGCTGCATGACCATCGCCCCGGGCATCTTCGGCACCCCGATGATCTTCGGCATGCCGCAGGAAGTGCAGGACTCGCTGGCCGCCAGCATCCCCTTCCCCGCGCGACTGGGCCGCCCGGAAGACTACGCCAAGCTGGTCCACAGCATCATCACCAACGACATGCTGAACGGCGAAACCATCCGTCTCGACGGCGCCATCCGCATGCCGCCGAAGTAACTCAGCTTCATGGCCGGTCCGTACGGGCCGGTCCAAAGGGGCCGGCCTTGCAATGCCGGCCCTGCAGATGGCCGGCATTCCGTCCCCATCAACGCGGCGATCCGGCCCGCTTTTCACTTCAGTAGTCTACCCATGAGCCTGTTCCGTTCGGCGGCCACGGTCAGCAGTTTCACCTTGCTGTCCCGCATTTCCGGCCTGATCCGCGACATCCTGGTGGCCCGCGCGTTTGGCGCCGGCCCCATTACCGACGCCTTCTGGGTCGCTTTCCGCATTCCCAATCTGCTGCGCCGCCTGTTCGCCGAGGGCGCCTTCGCCCAGGCCTTCGTCCCCATCCTGGGCGCCGCGCGCAACAACCGCTCCGAAGAAGAAGTCCGCACACTGCTGGACCGCGTGGCCCTGCTGTTGACCGCCGCCTTGATGCTGGTCACGCTGATCGGCATCGTCGCGGCGCCCTGGGTGGTGTCCGCCATGGCCAGCGGCCTGCGGGGTGCGGCGCGCGACACCGAATTCGGCGCGGCGGTCTGGATGACGCGGATGATGTTCCCGTACATCCTCTGCATGTCGCTGATCGCCTTCGCGTCCGGCGTGCTCAATACGTGGCGGCGCTTTGCAGTGCCCGCCTTCACGCCCGTGCTGCTGAACCTGTCCATGATCGGCGCCTGCATCTGGCTTGCGCCGCGCATGGACGTCCCGGTCTACGCGCTGGCCGTCGGCGTCATGATCGGCGGGGTGCTGCAATTGGCCGTGCAATGGGTGGCCCTGGCGCGCCTGGGCCTGACGCCACGTTTTTCGCTGCGCTTTGGGCAGGCCTGGGCCGATCCGACCGTGCAGCGCATCCTCAAGCAGATGGCGCCCGCCACGCTGGGCGTGTCGGTGGCGCAGATCTCGCTCTTGATCAACACCAATATCGCGACGTGGCTCACGCCGGGCAGCGTGACGTGGCTGTCGTTCGCCGACCGCCTCATGGAATTTCCCACGGCGCTGCTGGGCGTGGCGCTGGGCACCGTCCTGCTGCCCAGCTTGTCCGCGGCGCATGCCCGCGACGACCACGGCGGCTACAGCGCGCTGCTCGACTGGGGCCTGCGCCTGGTACTGCTGCTGGGGCTGCCCGCGGCGGTGGGCATGGCAATGCTGGCGGACGGCCTTGTCGCCACGCTGTTTCATTACGGCGCCTTCAGCGCGCAGGACGTGTTGCAGACGCGCCTGGCCGTCATCTCCTACTCTGCCGGGCTGATTGGCCTGCTGGCGGTCAAGATCCTGGCCCCCGGCTTCTATGCCAAGCAGGACATCCGCACGCCCGTGAAGATTGCCATCGCCGTGCTGGTGGTGACGCAGCTGCTGAACGTGATGCTGGTGCCGACGCTGGCCCACGCGGGGCTCGCCTTGGCCATTGGCCTGGGCGCCTGCCTGAACGCGCTGGCGCTCCTGATCGGGCTGCGGCGGCGGGGCGTGTACATGCCGGGCGCCGGCTGGACTGCGTTTGCCCTGCGCCTGATGCCCGCGCTGGCCGGGCTGGCGGCGCTGCTCTGGTATGCGGACACACGGATCGACTGGATCGCGCTGCAAACCCACTCCGGCCAGCGTGTCCTCTTGCTGGCCGGCGTGCTGGCGGCAAGCGGCGTGGTGTACTTCGGAATGTTGTTACTGTTTGGATTTCGCCCCAGGGACTTCGGACGACGCCCGAAGCAGTAATTCCGCCTGTTCGGGCTACATTGCCTTCAAAAAGCCGGCCAAACGCCGGCTTTTCGCATTAATTTCGTCAAGAATTGACAACCACACCGTAATCTTTGGTAAAAAACCTTTATGATTTAAAAATTGCCACTGAGAGGACCCCCTGTAGGCCCCTGCCTGCGGGAAGCATGAATTGAAGTACGCCCAAGGACAACCCATGGCGGACCAGGTGATCAATTGGCTGCTGCTGCTGCGCTCCGGCAAGGCAACGGCCCAAGACTACAACGACTTCCTGGCTTGGCGAGCGGCTGACCCTGTCCATGAAAACGCCTGGCAGCAACTGACGGGCACCCTGGCAGGATCGTCGTTTGGCCGGCTTGGCGACGCCTATGCCACCGGCAGTGGCGACGCCGCGGCCGCTGCCCAGTCGCTGATCCCGCCCCCACCCGCCGCCATCGTGCCGCCCCGCCGCCGTTTTCTGACTGGCGCGCTTGCGCTCGCCAGCACCGGCGCGGCCGCTGCCTATGTCGGCAATGCGTTCTACCCGCTGAACAACGTTGCCGCCGACGCGGCCACCGCAACGGGCGAGCGCCGCCGCTACCTGCTGTCGGACGGCAGCCAGCTTTTGCTCGACGCGCGCAGCCGCGTCAACCTGGACTTCACGCCTGCGTATCGTCAGGTCCGTCTGCTGGATGGCGCCGTGACCGTGTCGGTCGCACCCGATTCCCGCCGTCCTTTCCTGGTGCAGACTGCCCAGGGCACGGTCCGCGCGCTCGGCACCCGCTACATGGTGCGCCAGCAGGCGCAGCGTACGGTCGTCGTGGTGCACGAACACGAAGTCGAGGTCGAGACCATGTCCGGGGCGCACGGCACCATTCGCGCCGGCACCGGCGCCCGCTTCGACAATGCCCGCATGGACACGCCGCGCGCCGAGCTCATGGCCGAAGCCGCTTGGGAATCGGGCTGGGTTGAGGCCCGTGGCCGTCCCCTGGGCGAAGTCATCGCGGCGCTGCGCCCCTATCGCAGCGGCACCTTGCGCGTGTCCATGGCCGCAGGCGGCTTGCCCGTGTCCGGCCATTTTCCGTTGGACGACACCGACGCCGCGCTGGACAGCCTGCAAGACCAGATGCCCATCCAGGTGCGCCGTTTCACGCCCTGGTTCGTCTCCATCAACGTCGCCGCCTGACAACGTCCGCCCCTAAGGTATGCCGGGCGGCGCGGTTTCCGTTGTATACTCGACACCTAGTTTTTATCCAGTGGTTTGTCCATTGGTTTTATCGATAGGCGCCGCGAATTTTCCTCATGTTTTCAAGAGGATCTGACGCAAGGGTTCTCCAACCCGGGAATTCTTCCCAGCAGCGCCCTCCCGCCCGGTTGACGGGCGCTCCATCGGTTAAAGCGACATTAAAAGCTTGCATTCCCCACGGGGCTTGCTACAATGTTCGACTTTGCCGAATTCAACTTACAAAGCAACATGGCCAATACCGCCCAAGCCCGCAAGCGCGCTCGCCAATCCGTTGAGCGCAACAAGCACAATTCCAGCCTGCGCTCGATGCTGCGCACCGCCATCAAGCGCGTTCGCCAATCCATCGCCGCTGGCGACAAGGCTGCGGCTGGCGAAGTGTTCCAGAAGGCCACCAGCGTGATCGATCGCGTGGCTGACAAGAACATCATCCACAAGAACAAGGCCGCTCGCCACAAGAGCCGCCTGGCTGCCGCCATCAAGGCGCTGGCCTAAGCCATTCTGCCGCCCCGGTCTTCCGGGGCGACACGAATACGGCAAATAAAGAAGGATGCCCACGGGCATCCTTTTTTGTTGTCTGCGCCGATTGACTGAGCGGTTCGCTGCGCGCCCCAAGGCCCAGCACCTGCGTCTCAGCCGGCCTACCGGGCCGCCCCCTCTCCGGCGTGCCCTGCCCCGCTTCATGCGGATTCTGCTGCCGCCAGCCTGCCCTTGATGGCTGCCGCGGCGTCGCGCAGCGATTCCATGAACGCGGCGACCAGCGGATTGCCCGGACGGTGTTCCGGAAACACCACATTCACGCGGAACGGAAACGACCGTGTCAGCGGCCGGATGTGCAGCCCTCGCCCCACGAAGTCCAGCGCGGTCAGCGGATTGACGATCGCCAGGCCCAGTCCTTGTCGCACGAATGTGCAAACCGACACCGCAGTAGGTGTTTCCACAATGGAGCGGGGCAAGACGCCCGCCTGGCCGAACGCTTCGTCGATCTGGACGCGGTAGGGATCGCTGGCGGACAGACTGACGAAGGAATGCCCTTCAAAATCCGCCAGATCGACCGCCGCGCGCGCCAGCAGCGGATGGCCGTCAGGCAGCACGCAGACCTCGTCAACCTGCACCAGCAATTCCAGCCGGGTGCCGGCGGGCGCGGCATCGTGTTCGGTCAAGCCCAGGTCGTAGCGCTGCGCTGTCAGCCACTCTTCGAGCAGCGGAGACTCCTGGGTTTCGACGGACAGGCTCACACCGGGGTGTTGGCCATGAAAACGCTGAAACGCATCAGGCAGTATCGAATGCGAAAACGCCGGCAGGGTGATCACCGACAGCTGCCCCTCGCGAAACGCTCGCAGACGGGCCGCGGCGGACGCCACGCGCTCAAGGCCGGCGTAGGACTGCCGCACCTCTTCAAAGAGCGCCAACGCCGGCATCGTGGCCCGCAGACGCCCCGCAATCCGTTCGAAGAGAGCGAAACCGATCGTTTGCTCCATCCGGGCCAGTTCGCGGCTGACGGTGGGCTGCGACGTGTTGAGCAGATCGGCGGCCTTCGTCACGCTGCCCGCGATCATCACCGCGCGGAAGACTTCGATATGCCGATGCGTGAGCATCGCGCCTCCCATATCAGGAATGAATCGGTGTCGAAAATCAAAGCATTTTACTGGATGGACCAACGCAGGCATCATGCCGCCTTCGCTTCACTTCCCACAGGGTTCCTTTCATCATGACCTTCGATCCGCGCCAGCTCACCCAACTTGCCGCCGAACACGGCACGCCGCTTTGGGTGTACGACGCCGCCGTCATCCGCGAACGCATCGCCCAACTGCGCCGCTTCGACACGATCCGCTACGCGCAGAAGGCGTGCTCGAACCTGCACATCCTGCGCCTGATGCGCGCGCAAGGTGTGGTGGTGGATGCGGTATCCCTGGGCGAGATCGAACGCAGCCTGGCCGCCGGCTTCGACCCGCGCAGCGAACCGGAAGGCATCGTCTTCACGGCCGACCTGATCGACCACGCCACACTGGCCACCGCGCTCAAGCACGGCATCACGGTCAACGCCGGCTCGCTGGACATGCTGTCGCGTGTGGGCCAGGCGTCGCCGGGCCATCGCGTCTGGTTGCGCATCAACCCGGGCTTTGGCCACGGCCATAGCAACAAGACCAACACCGGCGGTCCGCAAAGCAAGCACGGCATCTGGATCGACGATGTGGCCGAGGCGATCTCCATCGTGCGCCGCCACGGCCTGAAGCTGGTGGGCGTGCACATGCACATCGGTTCGGGCGTGGACTACGGCCATCTTTCCAGCGTGTGCGACGCCATGGTGGACGTGGTGAAGTCGCTGGATCACGACATCGAAGCCATTTCGGCGGGCGGCGGGCTGTCGATCCCCTACCGCGACGGCGAGCCGCGCATCGACTGCGATCACTACTTCGAGCAATGGGATGCCGCGCGTCAGCGCATTGCCCAGTATCTGGGTCATGAGATCCGCCTGGAGATCGAACCCGGCCGCTTCCTGATCGCCGAGTCCGGCGTGCTGGTCGCCGAAGTGCATTCGATCAACCGGCGTCCCGAGCTCGACTTTGCGCTGGTTGACGCGGGCTTCAACGATCTGATGCGCCCGGCCATGTATGGCAGCTATCACCGGATCTCGGTGCATGCGCCGGACGGCAGCGACCCGCAGGACGCGCCGCAGACGCGCATCGCGGTGGCCGGCCCGCTGTGCGAATCGGGCGACGTATTCACGCAGAACGAAGGCGGCGTCATGACCGACCAGTTGCTGCCGCGTCCGCGCATCGGCGACTTCATGGTCTTTCACAACGCAGGTGCTTACGGTTCGTCGATGTCCTCGAACTACAACAGCCGACCGCTCGCACCGGAGGTTTTGCTGGACCAGGGCGAGGCACGCCTGATCCGGCGCCGCCAGACCGTGGCCGAGCTGCTCGCGCTGGAAGAGTAAGCCGCCTGTAAATGCAAACGGCGCCGGACAGTTTGCCTGTCCGGCGCCGGCGTAGCGGTTTCGCTCGCAACGGCCAGCGCCCCCACGGGGGCCTGGCGCATCAAGACATCAGGTCGGGAACGCCTCGCGCAACGCGAAGGTTGCCTGCTTGAATACGCCCAGGTCGGTCCCCACGGCCACGAAGTGCATCCCCATGTCCAGATAACGGCGCGCGTCGGCATGCACGGGCGCCAGAATGCCCACCGCCTTGCCTTGCGCAGTCACGCGCTGATGCAGGTGGCGGATCGCCTCCTGCACCTCGGGGTGGCCGGGGTTGCCAATATGACCCAATGCCGCAGCAAGGTCCGACGGGCCAATGAACACGCCATCCACGCCTTCGACAGCGGCGATCTCGTCCACCGCCTCGATGCCCGGACGGCTTTCGATCTGCAGCAGCACGCAGATGTTGTCGTTGATGGTGTGCAGATAGTCCGGCACCGTGCCGTAGCGGTTGCTGCGCATCGCGCCCGCCACGCCGCGGATGCCTTGCGGCGGGTAGCGCGTGGCGGCCACCGCGCGGCGCGCGTCTTCTTCGGATTCGATGAACGGAATCAAGAGGTTGTAGAAGCCGATATCCAGCAGCCGCTTGATCTCGACCGGATCATTCCAGGACGGACGCCCCACGGCCGCGCTGGCGCTGCCCTGCAGGGCCTGGAGCTGCTGCAGGAACATCGGCACCTCGTTGGGCGAGTGTTCGCCATCCAGAAGCAGCCAGTCGAAATCCGCCAGGCCGACGAGTTCGGCGGTGATGTGGCTGGACATGCACATCCAAAATCCGATGAGCCGCTCGCGGGCCAGGATGCGTTGCCGGAAACGATTGGGAAGAGGTGAATTCATTGCTGACCTCATGTCTTGAAAAGTGAACTTGGAATCCGATGGCCACGGGACCGCAAAGCGGCTCGGGCTTCTTGCGCGCGCGCCACGACCGGTCAGGCGGGATCCAGCAGATACGGCGTGCCAGCGCGCTCGCAGATGGCGCGCAGGCGTTCGGCCAGCGCTGCGGGAATCGGGATGCCCTCGCGCAGCCGGCGCATGCGCTCGGCCGCTTCGGGCTCGCCCGCCACCAGCACGGGTTCGGCGGGATCGGCGGGCGGCGTGTCGTGCATGGCGTCGATCATGTCGTCCATGTCGGTTTCGAACGACCCGGCCGCGCGGAAGGCGTCGGGGTTGAGCGCCAAAAAGAAATGTCCGACGTCGTCGGGCTCGCCGGGGCGGCGCGTGCCCGCACGCCGCGCAGCGAACGCGCTGCCGCTGAGCGTGCCGCCCAGGATCTGCGCCATCATCGCCAGGCCATAGCCTTTGTGGCTGCTCATGGCGGTGGTGCCGCCCAACGGCGTGAGGCCGCCCTCGGGGCGCTTGAAGATGTACTGCATGGCCGCATCCGCGTCCGTGACCGGCGCGCCCTGCCCGTCCACCGCCCAGCCCGGCGGCAGCGGCTTGTCCAGGAAGTCGTAGACCTTGACCTTGTTGGCCGCGACGGTCGTCGTCGCCATGTCGAGCACGAAGGGTTCGTTGTAGGCGGCGGGCGCACCGAACGCGATGGGATTGGTGCCCAGCATCGGCATCGCGCCGCGCGTGGGCACCATGATGACGCCGTTGGCGCTGCTGGTGACCAGTCCCACCACGCCGCGCTCGACGGCGATGCGCGCATAGACGCCGGCCGCGCCGAAGTGGTGCGAGTTGCAGACCGAGACAGCGCCCACGCCGTGTTCCAGCGCCTTGTCCACGGCCAGGTTCATGGCCTGCGCGGCGACCGGATAGCCCAGGCCACCCATGCCGTCGATCAGCGCACTGGCGCCGCCGTCACGCACCACGCGGGCCCGTGCGTCCAGCCGCAGCGTGCCGGCGCGCCATTTGTCCTCATAGGCGGGCAGCATGGAGATGCCATGCGAATCGATGCCCAGCAGGTCCGTGCGCGCCATCAGGCCCGCGGTGATGTGGGCAAGGTCTTCGGCCATGCCCCATGCCATCAGCACCTGCAGGATCTGTTCTCGCACCTGCTCCACCGGCACGGCCGTGGCGTTTGCTCCGTTCCCTGACACTGTCTGTCTCCTGTCGTCTTGTAGGTGAGGCGGGCGTCGGCAGCGGTGTCAGTCCCGGTCGCGGTCGACCAGTCTGTGCCGCGCCTGACCCAGATGGAATTGCATGGCGACGCGCGCGCGTTCGCCGTCCTGTTCGCGGATGGCGTCCAGGATGGTGGCATGTTCGTCCACAACGCGCTGCGCGCGCTGGCGCGAGCCGGTGCGCGTCAGGTTGAGCGTCAGTCGCATGAAGCCGCTGATGGACTCATGGATGCTTTCCAGCACGCCCAGATAGAAGTCGTTGCCGCTGGCCTCGGCAATGCTGGCATGAAAGGCCAGATCCGCTTCGGCGGACACTTGTCCCTTTGCCAGCGTGTCGGCAAACGCGGCGTGAGCGTCGGCAATCTTTCCAAGCTGATCGTCGGTGCGCCGCAGCGCGGCCAGGCGCGCGGCATCGCCCTCCAGCGCCACACGCACTTCCTGGGCGCGCAGATAGGCGCTGACATTCTGCACATCGTTGAAGGCTTTCAGGCGCGGCGCAGGCTGGTGGCTGACAAAAGTGCCCAGGCCCTGGTGCGCGGTGATGAGGCCGTCGGCGCGCAGGCGAAGCAAGGCTTCGCGCACGACGGGCCGCGACACGCCGAAGCGTTCGGAGATTTCGTTTTCGGACGGCAGCTTGTCGCCGACGTTCAGTCCGCCGGACACGATCTGTTCGAAGATCTGCCCGTAAAGCTGGTCCGCCAGCCGCACCCGGTGCCCGCGTTCCAGCACCGGCGCGGCGGGCGCTTGCGCCTCGTCGGGCGCGTGCGGCGTGGATGAGGGGGATGCTTTGGGTCGAGCCACGGAAACTCCTGGTAGTAGGGCCTGCCCTCGCGCGGAGGACAGGCCCTGAAAGACTGCTGCGATGCGCGGACGGCGCTCATCGTACCCGCATTGCGTCCGCTGCGCCGCACGCGGTCATGCCGTGGCGGTTTCGCGGTCCCAGGCGGCCAGCGCGCGCGCCACGGGCGCCACGCGTTCGCGTTCGGTGCTGGAGATGCCGGTCAGAAGCGGCAGCATCGGGCCCATGTCCGCCACGCCCGACAGCGTCACGGCATCGTGCAGCACGCGAATGGGGCTGATGCCGTCGCGGCAGTCTTCCAGGCCCATGTACTGCTCACGCACGGCTTCGGCTTCGTCGAAGCGGCCTTCCTGCAAGAGATGCAGAAGGCGCATCGAACCGCGCGGCGCCACGCAGACGGATCCCGACGTGAAGCTCTTCAGGCCGAATTCGCGGTAGTGGACGATGGCCGGGCGCTCGCCGATGCCGCTGACGACCCAGCGCGAATCCACGGCTTGCAGCAGCGCGGACAGGTAGGCGTCCTCGGACGGGTTGTCGCGCACGACGGCGTACTTGAAGGCGACGAGACGGCCTTCCTCGATCAGACGTGCCGCGGTTTCCGGGGCCAGGTAGTCGGCCGACTTGATGTAGACCACCGCAGGCTTGCCCAGCGCATCCGTGAAGCGGCGCACGCCGTCGGCCAGCCCGGCGTCGGTATAGGGGAAGGACATGGGCAGCAGCATCGCGGTCGGAAAGGCGCGCGATCGCAGGATGGCGGCCTGGTCCATCATCTTGCCGTAGTCGGGCCCCACCGAGGGCAGGATCCAGGTGTCCGGACCCGCCAGGCTTGCCAGCATGTCCACGATGCGTGCATATTCGCTCACACCCACGTTGTAGAAGTTGGCGTTGCCGCCATACATGACGTTGCGCACGCCGCCCGCTTCCAGGTGGCCGAGCAGCGTCTTGTTGGCCGCTTCGTTCAGCGACAGATCGGCGTTGCGGGCCAGCGGCGGCACGGCGATGACCGAGCGCTGCAGATCCTGGGCGGTGACCGGGGTGGTTTTCATGGAAGGGGCTCCTGGCGGGTGGGTTGTCAGTGCGGTTGTCAGATAAGTAAGGTGAAAAAAGTATACTTGGTTGACAAGCTATAGCTCAATACCTATATTTGTTTTACAAGTAGTTCGGCAGCACACAGTCGCATGAGGCGCGGGCCGCATGCGGCTTTGAGCTCCCGGCTCGCCGGGAGCGGAATACCCCCAGAAACGATGCGCGGCCACGCGCACACCGAGGAGACGAATTCCATGCATGCAGCCCCTGTGCGAGGCCGGTTTATTGCGGCCGCCCTGCTGACGGCCACCGCCTTTGCCCTGCCGGCCTCGCCGGCCTTCGCGGACTACCCCGAACGCGAAGTCAAGATCATCGTGCCCTTCCCCGCCGGCGGCACTGCCGATATAGCCGCGCGCGTCGTGGCGGCCGAATTGGGCAAGAGCTGGAACAAGCCCGTGGTGGTCGACAACAAGGCGGGCGCCGGCGGCAATGTCGGCTCGGCCGAAGCCGCGCGCGCCACGCCCGACGGCTATACCTTTCTGATGGGCACGGTCAGCACCCACGCCATCAATCAGTCCGTGTACGCCAAGCTGCCCTATGACCCGGTCAAGGACTTCGTGCCGGTGACGCTGGTGATCCCGGTGCCCAACATCCTGGAGGTCAACCCCAAGTTCGCCGACAAGCACGGCATCCGCAACGTGGCGGACCTGATCAAATACCTGAAGGCCAATCCCGACAGCGTCAACATGGCGTCCACGGGCAACGGCACGTCCACGCATCTGTCGGGCGAACTCTTCCAGAGCATGACCGGCACGCGCATGACGCACGTGCCCTACAAGGGCAGCAGCCCCGCCCTCACCGACGTGATGGCCGGGCAGGCGGACCTGATCTTCGACAATCTCCCCTCGTCCATGGGCTTTATCAAGGCCGGCAAACTGCGCCCGCTGGCCGTGACGACCGCCAACCGTTCCCCCGCCCTGCCCGACGTGCCCACGATGGCTGAAGCCGGCGTGAAGGGCTACGAGGCCTCGAGCTGGTTCGGTCTGCTGGCGCCGGCCGGCACGCCGCCCGCCATCGTGGAAAAGGTCCAGCGCGACGTGGCGGCGGCCTTGCAGCAGGAGCCCGTGCGCGCACAGCTTCAGGCGCAAGGCGCGACCCCATCCGGCAACACGCCCGCCCAGTTCAAGCAGTTCATGGCCCAGGAAACCGTCAAGTGGGCCGACGTTGTGAAGAAATCCGGCGCCAAGGTCGACTGACCCTGCGCCGATCCGGGGCCCGTCCGCAACGCGTGAGCGGCGGGCTCTTCATCATCACGCGAACCAGGAGACACCATGAACAAACTGATCAGCGCCGTACTCGCGGCGGGCGCCGTTGTGCTTGGGTCGCCGGCGGCCCTTGCCGCCGGTTACCCGGAAAAGCCCGTCACCATGATCGTGCCCTTCGTGCCAGGCGGTTCTTCCGACATCACCGGGCGCTCGGTCACGCCGGCGCTGGCGAAGATCCTGGGGCAGACCTTCGTCGTCGAGAACAAGCCGGGCGCAAACAGCGCGATCGGCGCGCAGGCGCTGGCCCGCTCCACGCCCGACGGCTACACCATGATGGTCGGATCCATCGGCACCTTCGCCATCAACGAAGCCCTGTACAAGAACCTGTCGTACAACCCCAGCAAGGACTTCACCTACCTGACGCAGGCGGTGCGCAACCCCAACGTGCTGGTCGCGGCGACGTCGTTCCCGGCAAGCACCGTGGCCGAACTGGTCGACTACGCCAAGAAGAATCCGAACCGTGTGTCGTACGCCTCGTCCGGCACGGGATCGTCGGACCACCTGTCGGCCGTGCTGTTCCGGCAGCGCACCCAGAGCACCGGCGTCGACGTGCCGTACAAGGGCGGCGGCGCTGCCATCGCGGACCTGATCGGCGGCCAGGTCAACGTGTCCTTCCAGAATCTGGGCGCGGTGCAGAACCACATCAAGGCGGGCAAGCTGAAGGCGCTGGCCATCACGGGCGACACGCGCGCGACCGACCTGCCCGACGTGCCGACGCTGGCCGAGGCCGGCATCAAGGATATGGTCGTGTATTCCTGGCAGGGCTTTGCCGTGCCCAAGGGTACGCCGCAGCCGGTCGTCGACAAGCTGGCCGAGGCCTTGCGCACCGCGCTGCGCGAACCGCAGACGCAGAAGACGCTGCAAGGCCTGGGCTTTGAAGTGGTCGCCAACACGCCGCAGCAGTTCGCGGAATTCCAGCAGGCCGAGGTCAAGCGCTGGAAGGATGTGATCCAGAAAGCCAACATCCAGCTCGAGTAAAGCGGCGGGATGCCCCGACGCGGGCATCTTGTGTCCGCGGCCCGTCCCGATCCCGCGGATGCGGGGCGGGTCCGCGGTCTTCTGCATGAATCAAGTAGCATGAACCCTTCGCCACCCAACCGTACGACAACATGACCACCAAGCAACGCATCATCCAGGTCGGCTCGCTGGCCGGCTCTCCCTCCGCCAACAAGCGCCTGGCCGACGGCTATGACGTCATCGAATTGTGGAAGTACCCGGATCGCAAGGCCGCGCTGGCCGAACATGGCAAGGGCGTCACCGCCGTCGTCACGTCCGCGAATTTCGGCGCCAACGCCGAACTCATCAACGCGCTGCCCGACCTGAAGGCCATCTGCAGTTGGGGCGTGGGCTACGAGACGATCGATGTCGACGCCGCGCGCAAGCGTGGCGTGCTGGTCAGCAATACGCCGGACGTGTTGACGGATTGCGTGGCCGATCTGGCCTGGGGCCTGTTGATCGCGGGCGCGCGCCGCATGGGCCAGGGCGAACGCTTCGTGCGCGCCGGCCAATGGGGTCAGGTGCACGGCAGCATTCCGCTGGGGCTGCGCGTCAGCGGCAAGAAACTGGGCATCGTGGGCCTGGGTCGCATCGGCGAAGCCATCGCCAAGCGCGGTACGGGCTTTGACATGGACGTGCGCTATCACAACCGCAGAAAGCGCGACGACGTCGACTACGGCTACGAGGCCTCGCTGACGGACCTGGCCAAGTGGGCCGATTTCCTGATCGTGGCAACCGTCGGCGGACCGAGCACGCGCCACCTGGTGAATCGCGAGGTGCTCGAGGCGTTGGGCCCCAAGGGCATCATCGTCAACATTGCACGCGGGCCGGTCATCGACGAGACGGCGCTGGTCGCCGCGCTTGAAGACGGCAAGCTGGGCTGCGCCGCGCTCGACGTCTTCGAGCACGAGCCCAAGGTGCCGGAAGCGCTGATCAAGAGCGACAAGGCCGTGCTGCTGCCGCACATCGGCAGCGCCACCGAGGAAACGCGTCTGGCAATGGAAGACATGATGCTGGAGAACCTGCAGTCGTTCTTCGAGAACGGCCGCGTGATCACGCCGGTGGAATAAGCGAATGCGGCCGCCGCCGGCACGGCGCGCGGCTTGAATGCAGAAATGAAAAAGCCTCTCGGCGCCCATACCGAGAGGCTTTCGACTTTCCGGCCCCCGCGTGTCCGGTCAGTCTTTGTCGCGCAAAGGAACGTGGGCGTCGCCGCCCGGCGCGGTTACTTGGTCGGCGTCGTGGTGCCGGACTTGTGGTTGGTCGCTGCGCCTGCTGAATGCTTGGCGGACGACTTGTCAGCCTTGTGATGCTTGTGATGCGCCTGGGTCTTGGTGTCGCCGGTCTTGCTGGCGCCAGCCGCAAACGCCGACGGCGCGGCAGCGAGGCCAAGGCACAGGGCCGAAGTGGAAAGAAACGCAGCAATGCGGGAGTGAGTCGTCATGTAAGTACTCCTGGTTGGTGAAGGGCAGATGCCCTTTTCCGTTACGGGGCGGCACGATGCCGCTAGGCCCGTATGCGGTTGGAAGCTTGCCCAACCAGAAGGTTCAACGCCGAACCACAATTTTTCGGTCACTAAAGAATTGTTGCCCCCACGCCGCACTCGCTTCGCTCGCTTGCTGCCCCCCGAGGGGGCTGCCCCGCCTTCGGGCGGCCGGGCGGCGGGGCGGCTATTCTTTTGTCGGTTTAACCTTCAAACGCCAACAGCGCGACGGTGGCAAACAGCATCAGCGCAAAGCAAGCTCTCAGCTTGCGTTCAGGAAGCCGGTACGCAAGCCGCACGCCGATGGGCACGAAGATGAGGCTGCCGATCGCAAGCGGCGCGCCGACCATCCAGTTGGCCTGCCCTGCCCACGTGTAGGTGACGAGCGCGATCATCGAGCCCGGAATCACCATGCTGAGCGCGAGCGCTTGCGCGGCGGTCTGCGGCAGGCGGAAGATCGATGTGATGATGGGAACGGCCAGCACAGCGCCGCCCACGCCGAAGAACCCGCCAAGCGTGCCGCACAGCATGCCCAGCACGCTGGCGCGCCGCGGCGTGAAGACGGGCGTGGCGCGTGTCGGCCGCGGTGCATGACGGGCCGCCGGGCGCGAGGCGCGCCACGTCTGCCAGACATAGAACAGCGCAATGAAGAACAGGAACACCGCGAAGCTCTGGCGCAGCAAGGTCGAGTCGATGCCCAGCGCCATTTGCGCGCCCACCCACGTGAACACCACGGCGCCCGCCGCACCGGCCAACGCGACGCGCTTGTCGATGCGCGTCTGCTGGTTGTATTTGCGCACGGCCATCATGATGGTCGGCAAGACCATGATGAGCGCCGTGCCCTGCGCGAGCTGCTGCGACATACCCATCAGCAGGACCAGGGCCGGAATGGCGATCAGCCCGCCCCCGATACCCAGCACGCCGCCCATGAAACCGATCATGCAGCCGGCGGCCAGGCATGCGGCGATGACGAACAGACTCACGTATTGCTCCAACCAACGACGCCACGCATCAGCGCAGCTTTTCCAGTGCCGCGTCCAGCCGGTCCACCGCCCAGATCTCCAGGCCCTCGATGGGCTGGCGCGGCGCGTTGGCCTTGGGGATGAGGGCCACCGAAAAGCCGAGCTTGGCGGCTTCGCGCAGGCGCTCCTGCCCGCGCGGGGCGGGACGGATCTCGCCGGCCAGACCGACTTCGCCGAACGCGATCAGACCGCGCGGCAGCGGCCGGTCGCGCAGCGAAGACATGATGGCCAGCAGCACCGGCAGGTCGGCCGCGGGTTCGGTGATGCGCACGCCGCCCACCGCGTTGACGAACACGTCCTGGTCGAAGGTGGACACGCCCGCATGCCGGTGCAGCACGGCCAGCAGCATGGCAAGCCG
>Ga0213828_1001277_pt1 | contig 21145 bp, 20 predicted proteins | sample MC6MC0897MG_FD_180664 | JGI IMG/M metagenome (GOLD analysis project Ga0213828, IMG submission 180664) | Enriched soil aggregate microbial communities from Iowa State University, Ames, United States - MC6-MC0897-MG | ecosystem: Environmental > Terrestrial > Soil > Unclassified | place: USA: Iowa... | reverse complement strand
TAGCACTCGAATTCAAAACGCGTGCCGTTGGCGTTGCCCAGCGTCAGGATGGATTCAATGTCCTGATACGTGTTGCGGAAGATCAGCGAGCGGCTGTTTTCCAGATGCTCGCGCTCCCAGTCGTGCTTGAACTCCGAGAATCGGTCCAGCATCGGAAAGAGGCCAAAGTTCATGGAACCCATGTTCAGCGACGCCAGCTCCGGCTGGAACGTCGTGGCCGGCCGCATGCGCTCCTCCACCGTCATGTGCGGACTGCCGCCGGTGGTGATGTTGATGATGGCGTCGGTCTCGCGTTTGATGCGCTCAAGGAAAGGCTTGAACAGCGCCGGATCCTGCGAAGGCTTGCCCGTCTGCGGATCGCGCGCATGCAGGTGCAGGACGGCGGCGCCGGCCTTTGCCGCACCAATGGCCGCCTCGGCGATCTCGTCGGCGGTGACCGGCAGGTGCGGCGACATGCTGGGCGTGTGGATGGCGCCCGTCACGGCGCAAGTGATGACGACTTTCTGTTTGGGCTTAGCCATTGTTGTCTCCGTGTTGTTTGTGACGCATGAGGCGCATCAGCTTTTCGTCGCGCCAGAAGCGACGTGCGGCAAGGTCTTCCTCGGGCAGCAGGGCGCGCCGCTCTTCGGATAGTGCGTCGACCAGCGCGCCTTCCCAGGCCACGCAATCGCCCTGGCTTGCGCCAATGGACTGATAGAGTCCGCCATAGCGGCGGCAGTAATCCGCGATGCCGCCCGGCGCGTTCAGGTCGATGGTTTCAAACGGTCCCATGAAGGACCAGCGCAGACCCAGGCCGTCCTTGACGGTGGTGTCGATGTCTTCGGCGCTGGCGATGCCCTGGCTTGCCAGCCGGAAGGCTTCCTGCAGCAACGCGCCTTGCAGGCGGTTCAGGATGAAGCCTTCGATTTCGCGCCGCACCAGCACGGGCTTCTGGCCGATGCCAGTCATCACGTCGCGCGCGCCGGACAGCGCTTCGGGGCTGGTCCACGGCGCCGGGCACAGTTCGACGACCGGAATCAGGTACGGCGGATTGACCGGATGCGCCACGAGGCACCGGTGCCTGCCGGCGAGATGCTCGGTGAACTGGCTGGCCGGGATGCTGGACGTGGAGCTGCCTATGATGGCGTGGGGTTCGGCCAGCGCGTCCAGTTCGGAAAACAGCGCGCGCTTGATCTCGACGCTTTCCGGGGAATTCTCCTGGACGTAGCTGGCGCCCTGCAATGCCTCTTGCAAGCTGGCCGACACCTGCACGCGGTCGACGATGGCATCCGCGTTGTCGAGCAGGCCCTGTGTTTCCAGCACGCGAAGCTGTTGCAGGATGAGCGCACGCGCTTCGGCAAGCATCGCAGCGTTCACATCATGAAGCCGCACTTCCCAGCCCATGCGCGCGAACACGATGGCCCACCCTTGCCCGATCAGTCCCGTTCCAATGATGGCCGCGCGCCGCGGCATGTGGTCCGCGGCCATCAGTAGAGCTTCTGCGTGAAGCCGTCCACGACGATGGCCTGGCCTGTCACGCTGCGCGCCGCTTCGCTGGCGTTGAACAGGACCATGTTGGCGATGTCGCGGGCTGTGACCATGCGGCCGAGCACGGCCTGGTTTTCGTACTGCGCCGCGATCTCTTCGACCGGCCGGCCCAGCGTATCGGCCTTGGCGGCGATGACGGCGCGAATTCGCGGGCCTTCAACCGCGCCGGGCAGGATGGCGTTGACGCGAATGCCATGGCCGCCCAGTTCGATCGCGAGCGACTTGGTGAACCCGATGACCGCCCATTTGGAGGCGGAATACACCGACCGGCCCGCAAAGCCAAGATGCCCCGCCGCCGAAGAGAGATTGATCATCACGCCGGCCTTCGATTCCTTGAGCAGGGGAATGGCCTGACGCGCGCACAGGAACTGGCCGGTGATGTTGACGGCGAGCGTTCGGTCCCAATCCGCCTTGGAAAGCGTTTCGACGAAACCCGTGGGACCGGCCACACCCGCGTTGTTGATCAGAATGTCCAGGCCGCCGAGTGTTTGGCGAACGGCGGCGAACAGCTGTTCAACACCGGCTTCGTCGGATACGTCGGCCCGCGCCACCTGCACACCGGGCAGTTCCGTAGGCAACGCGGCCAGCCGTTCCTCGTTGACGTCGCACACGAACACGGTAGCGCCCGCGTGGTGAAAGACCTTGGCCATTTCCAGGCCCAGCCCATCGGCGCCGGCGGTGATGAGTACTTTCTTGCCGGTGAAATCCACTTCCTCGAACATGCGTTTGTCTCCTAGGATCGTTCTTATAAGTGCGGACCATCATATACGATATATGATAAAACCAGCTATCCTGTGATCCGTCTTGCGTGTGCCGCTTCATCCAAAAAGCGTCGTTCGCCTGACGGAATCAGCTGCGCATTTTTCTCGTTTATCGGCCGCTGAGGCTTTATTCATGCGGTTTTAGGGAATTCCCTGATTCGGCATGAAGCGACCGCCACTAGAATCCAAGGCGAGGGTTCCTCGCCCCGCCGGCGCATATATCATATATAGCAAAAGACGGACGGAACGCAGTATCCAGTCCGCATTCCATACCAACAAAGGAGCGTAGACAGTGTTCAAGTTCAACAAAATTGTTTTGGCGCTGGGTGTATGCGGCGCGCTGGCAAGCGGCACCGCAGCGGCCGACATGAAGGTAGGCGCGCTATTCCCGTTCAGCGGCGCGCTTGCGCTGCTTGGACAGGAAAGCTATCGCGGTCTGGAACTGGCCGTTAACGAGATCAACGCGGCCGGGGGGATCAACGGCGAGAAGATCGAAATCATCAAGGCCGACGCCGTCGACCCGACCCAGGCGGTGTCCGAGACCAAGCGCCTGATCTCGGCCAACGTGGTCGGAGTGTTCGGCAGTTACGCATCCGGCATTTCGTACGCGGCCTCGCCCGTGACGGAGCTGGCGGGCGTGCCTTACTTCGAACTGGGCGCCACCGCGCACAAGATCACCACGCGCAACTACAAGTACCTGTTCCGCAGCAACCCCAACACCGCGCTGTACGGCGTGTCGGTCGTGAACGCGTTGCATGACACCATCGCGCCGGGCATGGGCCTGAACCCGAAGGACATCAAGATCGGCATCATCCACGAAGATGGCCCGTATGGGACCGACGTGGCGGCCACCGAAAAGAAGCGCGCGCAGGAGCTTGGCTACAACGTGGTGGAGGTCCTGCCCTACTCGGCCAAGACTGTCGACTTGTCGTCGCTGATCCTGCGCCTGAAGGGCGCGAAGGCCGACGTGGTGCTGCAGACGGCCTACCAGAACGACGCCATCCTGTTCTTCAGCCAGGCGCGCGCGGCGGGCTTCAAGCCAAAGGTCGTGATCGGCGCGGGCGGCGGCTATTCGCTGGCCGACACCGCCAAGGCCGTGGGCGCCGACATGAACGGCGTGTTCGACCTGGACTTCCCGCAAGCGTCCATCAATCCGGCCGGCGCGCCAGGCCTGGACAAGTTCCTCGAAGCCTACAAGGCAACCTACAAGAGCGATCCGCAATCCGGCCACAGCCTGACCAACTACGTCGGCGCCAAGGCCTTCTTTGAAGCCATCGCCAACGCCAAGTCCACGGACAAGGACAAGATCCGCGCCGCGGTGCTGGCCTACAAGAAGCCCGCCGGCCAGACGGCCAACGGCTGGGGCTTCGACTTCGGCGAAGACGGGCAGAACAATGCCTCGACCTTCTACGTGATGCAGTGGCAAGACGGCAAGCTCGTCACCATCGGCCCGGAAAACCTCGCTCTCGGCAAGCCCATCTTCAAGAAATAAAGCGCGATGCCAGCGGCCGGGCGCCGGGGCCTTGCGCCCCCGGTGCGCGTCCGGTCTTACCCGGGGCCTGAGCGCCCCGCCCCTGGACGCTGCGGGACAGGGACGGGGCGCTTCCCGCACTTAGAGGTTGCACAATGGAATTATTCATTCAACTGGTCATCAACGGCCTGTTGCTGGGCGGCGCATACACGATCATCAGCCTGGGGCTGACGCTCATTTTCGGTGTCGTGCGCGTCGTGAACTTCGCGCATGGCGAGTTCCTGATGATCGGCATGTACATGGTCTATCTGATCGCGGCGCAGTTCGGCGTCCACCCCTACGCGGGTCTGATTCCGGTGGCCGTGATTCTGTTCGCGCTGGGCGCGCTGACGCAGAAGGGCATCATCCAGCCGCTGCTTCATGCGGATCAACACATCCAGATTTTCGCCACGGTGGGCGTGTCCACCATCCTCTTGAACCTGGCGCTGGTGATCTTTGGCGCAAACGTCTATCGCGCGCCGGTCGAACTGGGCACCAACGCCATCGAGTTCGGTCCGTTTTCGATGGTCACGGGACAAGTCGTCACGTTCATCATCGGCCTGACGCTGGCTGTGCTGCTGCACCTGTTCATGCACCGCACCTATCTGGGCCGCGCGTTGCGGGCTGTGGCACAGCACCGCTACGCCGCCACGCTGATGGGCGTGAACGTCAATAACGTCTACGCCATTGCCTTCGGGCTGGGCACCGCCTTTGTCGGCATCGCCGCGGGGTTGCTTGCGCCACAGTACCCGGTGTTCCCCACGGTGGGCACCTACTTCGTGCTGACCGCGTTCGTGATCGTGGTGCTGGGCGGGCTGGGCAGCCTGTATGGCGCCGTCGCAGGGTCCATGATCATCGGCATCGTCGACACGCTGGCGGGTTTCTACATCGCGCCCGACCTGAAAGAGGTCGTCTATTTCGGGATCTTCCTCTTGATCCTTGTCCTGAAGCCGAACGGTCTGTTCGGTGTCGGTACAGAGTGACCAGAACAACAAGGAGCAAGACGTGTTTCCCGACTTTCGACATCCCAAAGCCTACGTCAGCCTCATCCTGCTGATCACGATGTTCCTCGTGCCTGTCGTCATGGGCACGCCCTTCTGGACCAACCTCTTTGTCCTGCTGTTCGTGTTTTCCGCGCTGTCGGTCGCCTGGAACATCGTGGGCGGCTATGCCGGCCAGTTGTCCCTCGGCCATGCGGTGTTCTATGGCATCGGCGGCTACACGGCCACGCTGTTGACGCAGAACTTCGGCATCTCGCCGTGGATCGGCATGTTCGCGGGGGCCGCCATTTCCGCGGCCGTCGCCATCCTGATCAGCTATCCCACGCTACGCCTGCGCGGACCCTTCTTTGCGCTGGCGACCATCGCCATCCTGGAAGTGGTTCGCCTTCTGGTCATCCACGAGGAAAGCTGGACTGGCGGCTCCAGCGGCATCAGCCTGCCCTTGAACATCGGTTGGGCGTGGATCGTGTTCCGCGAGAAGATCAACTACGTCATCATCGCGTTCGGTCTGTTCGTGCTGGTGACGTGGGTCTCGTGGTACATCCGCAAGTCGCGCATCGGACACTACCTGATCGCGATCCGCGAACGCGAGGATGCCGCGCTGGCCGTGGGCATCCACACCGTGCGCGTGAAGATCATCGCCGCCGTGGTGTCCGCCGTGCTGACCAGCATCATCGGCACGTTCCACATCACCTACCTGACCTTCGTCGATCCCAGCTCCGCGTTCTCGCTGGAGCTGTCCATTCAGGTCGCGATGTTTGCGCTGATCGGCGGGTTGGGCACCGTTTCCGGCCCGATCGCGGGCACCTTCCTGGTGCTGCCCATCGCGGAACTGGCGCGCGGCTGGCTCAGCAGCGTCGGCAACGGCATGCACGGGTTGATTTACGGCCTGATCCTGGTCGCGGTGGTGCTAACCATTCCGCGTGGGCTGGCAGGTGCGTTCGGGCCGTTCATCGAGCGCATGCTGGCGCGCCTGCCCTACCTTGGCACGCCGCCGGCCAAGCTCAAGCTGGCCGACGAGATCCGCATCCGTAACGCCACCCGCAGCGAGCAGCCGGTCCTGAAGGCGGAGGGACTGTTCAAGAGCTTCGGCGGCCTGCGCGCCACGAACGACGTATCGCTGACGCTCAACCAGCACGAAATCCTGGGCATGATCGGGCCCAATGGCGCGGGCAAGACCACGGTGTTCAACCTGCTGTCGGGCTTTCTGTCGCCGGACAAGGGCGACATCACGATGCGCGACGAGCAAGGCAACTGGGTCACCTGCAAGACGCCCGACGCCTTCGCGCACAAGGGCCTGGGCCGCACGTTCCAGATCGCCAAACCGTTCACGGGACTGACGGTGTTGGAAAACATCATGCTGGGCGCGTTCATCCACACGTCGGACCGCGACGAGGCCGAGCAGATCGCCCTGAAGGTGGCCGAGCAGACCGACCTGGTGAAGTATCTGAACACCGAAGCGCGCAGCCTCACGGTGGGCGGCATGAAGCGTCTGGAAGTGGCGCGTGCGCTGGCGATCAAGCCGCGCATCCTGCTGCTGGATGAGGTGATGGCGGGCTTGAACCCCACGGACATCGAGAAATCCATCCAGATGATCCGTCGCATCCGCGATTCCGGTGTTTCGGTGCTGCTGATCGAACACATGATGCAGGCCACGATGGCGCTGTCCGACCGCATCATCGTCCTGAACGAAGGGGGCGTGCTGGTCAGCGGCGCCCCCAAGGACGTGGTCGAGAACCCGGCCGTCATCGAAGCCTATCTGGGCAAGGAGTATCAGGATGCTTAAGGTGTCGAATCTGACGTCGGGCTATGGCAAGAGCCAGGTGCTCAACGGCCTGAATTTCGAGGTGAACGCGGGCGAGATCGTCACGCTGATCGGCGCCAACGGCGCGGGCAAGACGACCACGCTCAAGACGCTGTGCGGCGTGATTGCCGCCACACAGGGCAAGGTGGAGTTCGAAGGCCAGGACCTGACGAACCGCGAACCCTACGACATCGTGGACGCCGGGATCACCATGATTCCCGAAGGGCGCCAGCTGTTTCCGCACTTCACCGTGCGGGACAACCTGCTCATGGGCTCGTACAAGCGCGCCGCGCGGCCGATCGTCGAGCGCAAGCTCGACGAGGTGCTGCGCATTTTCCCGCGCGTGAAGGAGCGGTTGAGCCAGTACGCCGGATCGCTGTCGGGCGGCGAGCAGCAGATGGTGGCGATTGCGCGCGGCATGATGGCCGATCCCAAACTGCTGGTGTTCGACGAACCCTCGTTGGGGCTGTCGCCGCTGCTGGTGCAGCAGATGTTCGACATCATCCGCGACGTCACCTCGCACGGCGTGACGGTGCTGCTGGTGGAGCAGAACGTGTTCCGCACGCTGCGGCTGGCGGATCGCGGTTATGTGCTGGAAAACGGCGCGATCGTGCGCACGGGCACGGGCGCGGAATTGCTCAGCGACCCTCACGTCAAGAAGGCCTATCTGGGCCACTGAAATCCAAGGACGAACGTCTCATGTCTTTACGCTGCACATTCATCGACCATGGCAAGGGCGGCGCGCCCGACTGCATGCGCATCACCGAACGCGACATGGAAGCGCCGACGGGCCGCCAGGTGCTGATCGAAGTAGCCTACGCGGGCGTCAACCGCCCGGACGTGCTGCAACGCTCGGGTTCCTATCCTCCGCCCCCGGGCGCCTCGCCCTATCTGGGTCTGGAAGTGTCGGGCACCGTCGTGGCGGCCGGTCCCGAGGTGCAAAGCTTGAAGGCCGGCGACCAGGTCAGCGCGCTGACGCCGGGCGGCGGCTATGCCCAGTACTGCCTGGCCGACGAGCGCCATTGCCTGCCGGTGCCGCGCGGTCTGGATCTGCTGACGGCCGCGGCCATTCCCGAAAACTACTTCACCGTCTGGACCAACGTGTTTGACCGAGCACGCCTCACCGCAGGCGAAAAGTTTCTGGTCCACGGCGGCTCGAGCGGCATCGGCCTGACGGCAATCCAGCTCGCACGCGCATTCGGCGCGGAAGTCTGGACCACCGTCGGCAACGCAGAAAAAGCGGATGCCTGCCTGAAAGCCGGCGCGCACCATGCCGTGCAGTACCGCGACGCAGACTTCGAGACCGCCGTGCGCGAGGGCACGGGCAACGTGGGCGTCGACGTGATCCTGGACATGGTGGGCGGCGCCTACATCAACAAGAATCTGCGGTTGCTGGCCCTGAACGGACGGCTGGTGCAGATTGCGTTCCTGGAGGGCAGCAAGGCCGAGATCGACGCCCTGCCCATCATGACCAAGCGGCTGCAATTCACCGGATCCACGCTGCGCCCGAGGTCCGACGAGGACAAGGGCGCCATCGCGCAATCGCTTGTGCAGAAGGTACTGCCGCTCATGGAGCAGGGAAAGTGCCTGCCCCTGATCCATGAGGTCTTCCCGCTGGCCGAGGCCGCGCGCGCGCACGCATTGATGGAAAGCAGCAAGCACATCGGCAAGATCATGCTGCAGGTGCGGCCATGAACGCGCGCTTTACCGGCCAGACCATCATCGTCACGGGCGCGGTCGGCGGCATCGGCTCGGCCATCGTCGAGGCGTTTCTGGCCGAAGGCGGCCGCGTGGGTCTCGTCGACTTCAATGCGCAGGCCGGGCAAGCCTACGAGAAGGAACTCCAGAAGCGTGGCCATGACGTGTGTTTCGTGCCCACCGACGTCGCACATTTCGACCAGTGCCAGGCCGCCTATGACCGCATCACGCGCGAACTGGGCGCCGCCACTGTCCTGGTCAACAACGTCGGCATCTCACCCAAGACGAACGGCCGCGCGCTGAAGGTATGGGAGATGCCGCCGGCGGAGTGGAACAACGTCGTCTCGGTGAACTTGAACAGCGTGTTCTACATGACGCATCTGGCCACGCCGCACATGGTGCAAGCGCGACAGGGGCGCGTCATCAACATGTCGTCGGTGGCCGGCAAGGCGTACTGCGATATCGTGGCGGCGCATTACGCGGCCACCAAAGCCGGGCTGATCGGGCTGACGCGGCACTGGGCAGCCGAACTCGGCGAACATCAGGTGACCGTGAATGCGCTGGCGCCCGGCCGGATCAGCACCCCGCTGCTGAAAAGCGTGCCACAGGAAATCAACGACGCGGTGGCGGCCATGACTGCGCTGCGGCGCCTGGGCACGCCCGAGGAAGTGGCGGATGCCTGCCTGTTCTTCGCGTCCGATCAGGCCAGGTTCGTGACTGGGCAGGTGCTGGACGTGGCGGGCGGCTGGCTGATGACCTAGCCCGCGACGCGCTCAGTCCTGCACGCCCAGCCGGTAAACCACCGTGTCCAGGCGGCTGACGCCCGCAGACTGGAACTTGGGTTCCTTATCAAGAATGTCGCGGCGGTCGATGATGACGGCGGGCGAAACGTCCGAGAAGATTGCCTGCACCTCGCTGTCGACCACGGAAAACGGCGGGCCTGCCATCTCTTCCTGCGGATAGTCCAAGGTGATGAGCAGGCCGCGATAGGACGGCGCCAACTGCCCGTAGACGTGGCGCACGTAGCTTGCCCGCATCGCGTCCGGCAGCGCCACGAGCGCCGCGCGGTCAAACACGCCCACGCAATGCGACAGCACCTGCGCATCCATCTTGAAGATGTCCCCGCAGACGATCTCGATATTGCCGGCCACGTAGTGCGTGCCGTATGCGGACTCGTGCTTGACCGGCCGCAATTCGTTTTCGGTGAAGAACTGCTCCACCGCAAGCTGCGAGAGCTCAGCGCCCAGCACCTGATGGCCCTGCGCGGCCAGCCACACCATGTCCAGCGACTTGCCGCAAAGCGGGACCAGCACCTTGCCGCCCTTGGGGACGTCAAGCGTCGGCCAGTACTTCTGCAAAAGCGGCGTGATCCGAGCCTGATGAAAATGCGTGCGCCCTTCGCGCCACCGTTCCAGCCAGAATTCCGCGTCCATGACTTGTCTGCTCCTCCTATGAATACGTGTCGCAACTGCACAGCGATATTTGGCACCCGGGCGGCACCGGGCGACGCCCGATCACGCCGGGTGGCGCGCCGGAAACAGCGTGCCCGCAACCATCGCCCGAGCGCCTGATCGTTCGCAATACGCGCTCGGGCATTGTAGTGCTGGTCTGAAATGTCGGGCGCGGCCGCCCCGCCGGCGCTTCGTCCGCGATGGTTCCGGTATCGTATGGGCCCGACATGACGCCCGGCGGCCCTTCTCATGCTTGCAGCGCTTCGCATCCGTCTTTTCTCTCCGTTGCTTCTCGTCAGCGTTCTGATGGGCCAGCAAGCCCATGCCCAGGACGCGTCGCAGCTGGACGACGCTTATCTTTCAGAGCTGCGAGCGGAGAACGACGCGCTGCGTGCGCGCATCCAACAGTGGCCGCCTGCCCTGCAAGCGCAGAACGCGCAGGTCTCCGCCGCGCTGCGAGCCGGCAATCGCCAGGAGGCGCAGCGCATCGCCGAAGACATGGCGCGGCAGGCGCCCGCCGACGCCGACATCAGGCTGTTCCTGGGAAAGCTGCACGGTCAGCAAGGCAACATGGCGGCGGCGCTTGCGTTATTCGAGCAGTCCATCGCATTGAATCCCGACAACAGATGGGCGTACGTCAACAAGGCGGGCGCGCAGGCCGAGCGCGCGGACCTGCCCAACGCGCTGGCGACAACGCAGGTGCTGACTGCAAAGTTTCCTGGCTGGAGCATCGGCTACAACCTGCAGGCGTCGGTGCTGGATGCGTTGAACCGCCCGGAGGAAGCGCTGAGCGCCTTTGAAAAGGCCGTGCGCGCCAAGCCGGCCAGCGCACTGATCCTGACGAATCGGGGCAACCTGCAACGCAGGCTTGGGCGTCTGGCGGACGCCCGCAACTCCTACGAGGCCGCGCTACGCCTGCAGCCCGGCTACGCCTTCACCGAAACCCAGTTGGCAACCCTGCCCCAATAGGGCCAATGCGCCCGGAGACCCCATGAACCGTCGTCCCCTGCTGCTGATGCTGGGCAGCCTGATTGCCGCGCCGCTACGCGCCCTGGCCTCACCCGCCCGCGATGCCATCGTCCGCAAGGTCTATGCGGCGCCGGACGCCAGCCTGTCCTACACCCCTCAGCACGCGGCCTTGGTGCGCCTGCTGCGGGTGCAATGGATGCCGGTCGAATCCGGCGCGCCCGGCATCGATTTCGAGCAACCGCTGCTTGGCGGCGCCGATACGCTTGCCACCGCCCGCGGCGCGCTGAAGACAACCGACGATGCGCTGGCCATCCGGCGGCTGGCCGAAGTCTGCCGCCTGGTCCCGCGCTATGTGCAATCCATCGGCAGGTTGCAACCCGGCCGTTACGCCGTGCCAGCCGAAATGCGCGAGGCCTTCGACTTTCCGGAAAGCGGCGTGGATGCGCAGGGCATGTTCAATCTACGCAAGGAGCATCTTGTCCTGCTGCGCGCCGCGGTCTGGCGCGAAGTGGACGATCAGGCGCTGGGCGCGGTTTTGCGCGAAGGGGACCGCTTCTGGCCCATGCCCTACATTGACGGCAAGCGTCCGTATGGAAATTCCAGTTACTACCAGGTCGACATTGGCCGGCTGCTGGGCGAACCCTACGCGCTGGACGTCAAGGGGCACGCCATCACCGACCCGGTCAAGGACGCCCGCTTCGAACGTCTGCACTATGAAACGCTGGCGGCGCTCCAGGTTTTCCTGAGCCATTCCGCCGCGGTCAAATCCAAGCGGTAATGTCGGCGGGCCCCGCGCGGCCGGCCAGGCGCGGCCGGCTAAGCGCGGTGCATGAAGCTGCGGATATCGTCCAGGATCGGCACCGCGGCCAGCAGCATCAGCAGCAATGCCAGCGGCCAGGTCGACCCGAAGCCGAAGTTGAAAAACGAATACGCGCCCGTCACGCCGCCGACGAAGAACAAGGTCACCATCAGGCTCAGCACGACGAGCTTGCCGCGGTCGGCCAGCACCCGCGGCATTGACTGCGGGTCGCCCTTCGCGACGTTCCAGTAGAACAGCTTGCCAAGCTCGATGCCGATGTCGGTCACCATGCCCGTCACGTGCGTGGTGCGGATTTCGGACCGGGACACCTTGGTGATCATCGCGTTCTGCAGACCCATGATGTAGCAGAGCAGCATCACCGTGCCGGGCACGTAGAACCAGCGCAGCGTCTCAAGGTTGGCGCCCAGCAGGCCGAAGATCAGCAGCAGCACGGCCTCGAGCAGCAACGGCAGCGCGTACTCGCTGGCCAGCCGGGACCTGCGCCCGAAGTTGATCAGAAAGGCGGAGCTGGCCGCCCCCGCCATGAACGACACCAGGGCCGCCAGCCCTTGCAGCACCACGATCACCCCGCCAAGCGCCATGTGGTCGGCCATCATGGACACGATGCCGGACATGTGGGAGGTGTACTGCTGGACCGCCAGGAACCCGCCCGCGTTGACGGCGCCGGCGGTGAAGGTCAGCAGATAGGCAAGATGGCGATTGGCTTGCGGGCTACGGCTGACAGCGGTCAGCCGGCGCAAATACGGGATGGTCACGCCTGTCCTTTCAAAACAAGAACGTGTTCACTGCGATTCGGAATGACATTCTAGTCGCGGCGGCGGCGCGCCGATCAAGGCCTTGAAACCGGATAGTAAACGCCGCCGAGCGCGCCGTTCAGGCCGCAATACGGCCGGCTGGCTGCGTCGGCGGCCTCGGCCGGCGGGTTTTCGGACAGCACGAGACCGTATCCCTTGCGCGACAACGTCAGCGTCCAGCCGTCGGCGTCGACCGTCTCGATGACCACCGCATTGTTCTTGACCGCGCCCGCGCCGCGCACGTCGCACACCCAGCGGCCATTTTCCGGATGCGCCGCGGAGCCGTCGAATGCCAGGCTGCCATCCGGCTGCCGTTTGATCGAAATGCCACCGGCGAGGTTTTCCCAATCGCCTTCAAAGCCTTGACGGCGCTTGAGCACCAGCGACGACAGAAAGGCGTCGCGATACTTCAACCGGTCCGCCAGTTCCTTTTGGGGCGGGTCGTTGCCGGGCGGCGACGCGTAGGCCTCGTCCCGCACCTTGACGAACCACCGCTGGTCTTCCGTCAGCGCCTTGCCCGTCGCCGGATCGAAGGTCATTCTGGCCTTGCCGAAGTGTTTCGCGATGCTGGCGTCCTGTTCGGCCAACCCGCTATCGGCGCATATCGCCTTCTCGACCGCCGTCCGGGCCCTTGCGCAATCGAATGATGGCTTGCCGGTGGCCCAGGCCGCCGGACTGCACAGCACGATCAACAGCGCGAACCCGGCGGCAAGACGATTCACAGGACAAACTCCCGCAGATTCTCGACCCGCGCCGCCAGGCCGTCCGCGCCCAGATAGTGGCCCAGCTTGCCGGCGCGCACGCGCTTGAGGTCTTCCTGATAGCGGGTGGCCATCGAATCGCGGACCTGCGCGTACGCCTCGGCAATGCCCTCGCCGCAGGCCTGGGCAACGATACGCGCGGCATCGGGCGATCCGCACGCGACGCAGCGCGCGACACCCAGCGCGTCGGCGTCGGCGCCCCGCGCCAGCAGTGCGGCGACCAGCTCGGCAGGCGGCTCACGATCGAAGCGGTGAATGGCCGTGGGGCTGACCGGCGCGCCCGCGTCCAGCAGCGCCTGCGCCGCCGCATACGCATGCTGCATCAGCGCGACGTCCAGCGCCTGGGCGCTACCGCGCAGCGGCGCATCCAGGCGCACGCCCTGCGCCGACAGACGGCGCACAAGGGCCGCGTCATCCTGCGACAACGCGTGCTGCAAGGCCAGCGCGGCCAGGCCAGGCTTGGCGGCCAGCGTTCCGTCCTCGAGCGGGCCGCGCCAGTCGACCAGCGCCTGCCGGTAGAAGACCGCCACGCGGTCGGCCAGCGACTGCGGCATGCCGTGACCCGACACGCGCTCATCCAGATACTCCAGAACGCGCAGGCCGGGGCTGTCTTCGTCTTCCTCGGGGTCGGTTTCCAGGCACAGCGCGGCAAACGCGGCATGCAGGTCCGGCGCGATGGTCGCGATGCCGTCCTGCTGCAAGGCGTGCGTCCAGCCCGGCAGGCCCTGCTTCCACGCGACCACGCTGCCTGCTCGCGGCCCCGGTTCCACGGCGACGTAGATGCGGTCGCAGTATTCGAAACCGCCTATCGGCAGATAGCGCAGCTTCCCATTCCACGTCGCGCCATCCTCGGCGGCGGCTTCCTCGGCGCACTCCTGCTCGTGCTCGATCCACCCTTGCAGGTCGCGGTACTGGTCGCTGCCGTCGTAGAACAGCTCGGACCAGCTCAAGGCCTCTTCGTTGCCGTCCATCTGCGCGCGCAGATCGTAGGCCAGCTCGCCGCCGGCGGTCAGCCGCCACAGGTCGAGCAACGCCGGCGGCAGCGGGCCCTCGCACAGCGCCTCGATCTCGGCGATGCGGGCGTCGGACATCGGGGGTTGCACATCGATCAGCAGGCGGCCGGCAAACACCGCGATGCCGTGCTCACGCAACGCCAGCAGTTCGCCAGACGTGAAAAACTCGCTCATGTTGAAACTTCAAGGTTGGAGACCGGTGCGATTTTACTAGCGGGGGGTGAAGAATCCCCGCACTAAGATGGCCGACCGCCGTTGGTGTACGGAGTTTGCCCTTGGCCTTCAACACGAGAATGCATGACGCCTGGCTGGTGCGGACCGGCGCTGGCGCGCCGGTCCATCCATGAACGCGGTTCGCGTCAGGCGGCGCCGGCCTCGCGCAATTGCTGTCGCCGATATTCGCCCTGCCGCACATGCATCCAGCCCGGATACTCCGGCGGCAGCGCGCTGACCTTGTCCAGCGCGGCCAGTTCGTCCTGCGTCAACCGGATATCCGTGGCGGCCAGATTGTCTTCCAGCTGGTCCACGCGCTTGGCGCCGATGATGACGCTGGTGACGATCTGCTGGTGCAGCAGCCAGGCCAGCGCCACCTGCGCCACCGACACGCCGCGCGCGTCTGCGATCTGCCGCAGCGCATCAATGCTGTCGTAGGCGCGCTCCCGGTTCACGGGCGGGAAATCGAACGCGACGCGGCGGCTGCCCGCCTCGGCCTCGCCATCACGGCTGTACTTGCCGCTGAGCAGGCCGCCGGCCAGCGGACTCCACACCATCAAGCCGACGCCCTCGCTCTGCAGCATGGGAACCAGTTCCCGCTCCAGATCGCGGCCGGCAATCGTGTAGTACGCCTGCAGCGACTCGAAGCGCGCCAACCCCAGGCGCTGCGCGATGCCGAGCGCTTTCATGATCTGCCACGCGGCCCAATTCGATACGCCGATGTAGCGCACGTGGCCATGTTGCACCAGCGTGTCCAGCGCCCGCATGGTTTCCTCGACCGGCGTGGCGGGGTCAAAGCCGTGGATCTGATACAGGTCGATATGGTCCAGCTGCAAGCGGGACAGGCTCTTCTTGACGCCATCCAGGATGTGTACGCGCGAATTGCCGCAGGCATTGACGCCCGCGCTCGTCTGCCCGAAGACCTTGGTGGCGATCACGACGTCCTCACGCGGGATCTTCAGATCGCGCAGCGCCTGGCCCGTGATGATTTCTGAGCGGCCTTCGGAGTACACATCCGCCGTGTCGATGAAATTGACGCCCGCGTCCAGCGCGCGGCCCACCAGCCGGTTGGCGTCTTCCTGTTGCAGGCTGCCGATCTTGCTCCAGAGCTCGCCTTCGCCGCCGAAGGTCATCGTGCCCAGGCAAAGCTCCGAGACGAACAGGCCCGTGCTGCCGAATTTCTTGTATCGCATGTGTGCTCCTTCAGGGGCGGGCGAGCGCGCCGGGCCCCGGAGTGGGACACCGCTGCGGCAGCCTGCCGGGGTGCGGACAGTATGCGTCCGGCGAGCCACGCGCACGCTGCTTGATCCTGCCCTTTTTTTGCCCGATTCTCCGGCCCGGCAGCCAATTCAACGCGACCCGTCGTTTTCTCCGGAATTCCTGCCTAATCCTCCGTTCCCCCATGCCGGCCGGCGCGGACCGCGCAAGATGGCAATACACTGGCGGACACCCAATCCTCTGCCGCCGTCGCCCCTCTTGTTTACGGGCGGCGCGCCCCCGGGAGCCCCTCGATGTCCCTGAATTCTGCCCGATCCCTCGCGCCCGGCATCGCCGCCCAGGACGCCGCCTGCGAACTGGCGCGGTCCGAGCTGCTCTGCACGCTCGAGCGCATGACCGGCAACCTTGAAGGGGCGCTGGATACGCCGGTCGAAGGCCTGTACCTGCATCGGCTGTCGCAGCCGTCGGGGGCCAAACCGGTCGTGCAGAAAGCGGCACTGGCTGTAATCGCGCAAGGATCGAAACGGCTTTTCATCGGTGACGAGACCTATGAATACGATCCCTTCCACTTCCTGATCTCTTCGGTGGATCTGCCCCTCGTGGCCAAGGTGTCGGTGGCCAGCCCGACCCTGCCTTATCTGGGCTTGCGGCTGGACCTGAACCCCGAGGAGATCACCGCGCTGATCAGCGACGAGAACCTGCCGCCGCTGGTGCCGGCCGAAGTCTCGCGCGCGCTTTGCGTCAATCCGCTGGGCAGCACGCTGCTGGACGTGGTGCTGCGCCTGCTGCGGTTGCTGGACACGCCGCGGGACATTCCGATCCTGGCGCCGATGATCAAGCGTGAACTGCTGTACCGCCTGCTGATGAACGGCCAGGGCGTCGTGCTGCGCCAGACGGTGCTGCAGGACAGCCAACTGAACCGCGTGGCCAAGGCGATCCGCATCCTGCGGGACAATTTCGCGCAACCCCTGCGCGTGGAAGAGATTGCGCGCGACGTCCACATGAGCGTGTCGTCGCTGCACCATCATTTCAAGCAGGCCACGGCCATGAGCCCGCTGCAGTATCAGAAGCACCTGCGGCTGCAGGAGGCGCGGCGGCTCATGCTGACGGACGATGCCGGCGTGGCGCTGGCCGCGCATGCCGTCGGCTACGAGAGTTCATCGCAGTTCAGCCGCGAGTACAGCCGCCTGTTCGGCACGCCGCCGCTGCGCGACAAACAGCGTTGGAAGGACGAGACGGCGCTGGCCGCCTAACCACGCGCAATCTGCCGGTTTCCGGGCAATTGCCGCAAATCCTCGAATACGATCCGTAGTCCCGCCTGGCTCAGCCGATCCAGCCAAGTGCGCCTGATACCGCTGGAAACAGGGCCGCGCGCCGTATCATGCGGGGCACCGACGACTCTCGAGGAATTTGCATGCACGACCTGAATGACCTTTATTACTTCGTCGAGGTCGTCAAACACGGCGGATTCGCGCCGGCCGGCCGGGCGCTGGACATCCCGAAGTCGCGGCTGAGCCGCCGCATCGCCCTGCTGGAAGAACGCCTTGGCGTGCGCCTGATCCAGCGCTCCACCCGAACGTTCGCGGTGACCGAACTGGGCCAGGAGTACTACGACCAATGCCTGGCGATGCTGGCGGGCGCCGAAGCGGCGCAGGATGTCATCGACCGCACACACGCCGAACCGCAAGGCACCATCCGCATCGCCGCACCGCCCGCGCTCATCTATTACTTCCTCGGGGACGTGGTGGCGCGCTTCATGGAAAAGTGCCCCAAGGTGAACGTCTACCTGAAGAGCTTCAGCCGGCCGGTGGACGTGCTGCGCGAAGGCTTCGACCTGGCGGTGCGGGTGCGCTTTGGCGCCATCGAAAGCAGCGACCTTGTCATGAAGAACCTGGGCCTGAGCTGCCAGAGCCTGGTCGCCAGCCCCGCGCTGGCTCGCACACTTTCGGATTCCGCCGATCTGCAGCACATCAGCCGGCAGCCCACCATGGCGCTCGGCACCGAGCAGCGCGAATGCCAATGGCGCCTGCTGGGTCCCGACAACGCGCGCCTCGCGGTGCCGTTCATGCCCCGGCTCGTCACGGACGACATGCTGGCGCTCAAGCAAGCCGCGCTGCGGGGCGTGGGGGTCGTCGCCCTGCCGCTCCTGATGATCCGCGAGGAACTGGATGCGGGCACGCTGGTGCCCGTGGGCGCGCCCTGGCAACCCGAGCCCGGCAGCGTGCATGCCGTGTTCCCGTCGCGCCGGGGCCTGCTGCCCGCCGTGCGGGAGCTGTTGGATTTCATGGGAGACGCGTATCGTGAAAACGCGCGCTGCGAAGCCGCGACCCAGACGCGCCACGGCATCCCGACACTGCAACCGGTCCACTCGTTGTCCGATAAATAGAACTCTGAGAGTCGAAATTCCCGTCTACCGGCGCGGTTGTCCTGAAATTAATATCCTTCCTACGCACTCAGCGTTGCACAAAACACCGCGCAACACCGCGCACAACCTGAATAGACCAAGGAATCAGCCATGACCCGCCCCTACGTTAAGCTCGACAAGTCCCAAGCCGCCGTTCTGCTGGTGGATCACCAAGCCGGCCTCCTGTCCCTGGTGCGCGACTTCCAACCCGATCAATTCAAGAACAACGTGCTGGCCCTGGCTGACCTGGCCGAATACTTCAAGCTCCCCACCATCCTGACCACCAGTTTCGAAGACGGCCCCAACGGCCCGCTGGTCCAGGAACTGAAGGACAAGTTCCCCGACGCTCCCTACATCGCCCGCCCCGGCAACATCAACGCCTGGGACAACGAAGATTTCGTCAAAGCCGTCAAGGCCACCGGCAAGAAGCAACTGATCATCGCCGGCGTCGTCACCGAAGTCTGCGTCGCCTTCCCCGTGCTGTCGGCCATCGAAGAAGGTTTTGACGTGTTCGTGGTGACCGATGCTTCGGGCACCTTCAACGAAGTGACGCGTGACGCCGCTTGGCGCCGCATGGAACAGGCCGGCGCGCAACTGATGTCGTGGTTCGGCGTGGCATGCGAACTGCACCGCGACTGGCGCAACGACGTCGAAGGCCTGGGCACCCTGTTCGCCAACCACATCCCCGACTACCGCAACCTGATGGCCTCGTACTCGGCCTTCAAGGCGGCCAAGTAAGGTTGCCGCGCGGCCGGCTTGCCGGCCAGACCACGCTGAGACAGCGGTGAAAAAAAGGCCCAGGCAAATCGCCTGGGCCTTTGTCATTTCCGCTTGCGGGCGAAGGGATACGCCTGCTGCGCCAGGAATGTCCCGGGCATATCGTTGTCCAGGATCCCGTAGTTCTGCGGCAGCCGGTTGCCCGCCCCGCGCACCGCGGTGCCGAACAGATAGTCGATGAAGGAAAAGTGCGCCGCGTAGTTCTTGTCGATCGCTTCGGTGTCGGACGAATGATGCCAGTGATGGAAGTCCGGCGTCACGATGATGTAGCGCAGCCAGCCCCACGGCAGCTTCACGTTGGAATGGATCAGCACGGCCTGGAATCCCACGATGATGATGTAGGCATCGAGCACCGCCTTCGAAAACCCCAGCACGAACAGCACGCCCAACACGGCCACGCGCGTGATCAGCAGTTCAACGATGTGCAGGCGCGAGCCGGCCAGCCAATCCAGCGTGCGCGTGCTGTGATGCACGGCATGGAAGCGCCACATGAAAGGCACCTCGTGATAAATGCGATGCGCGGCGTATTGCGCCAGGTCCGCCACCAGCACGGCCACGAACAACTCCAGCAGATATGGCATCGACTGGATCGCCTGTTGCAGCGGTTCGTACGCCGCCCAGGAAAACAGACGGTGGATGAAGAAGTTGATGCACAGCAGCACCGCGCCCACCGACAGGTGATTGAACAGAAAGTGCTTCATGTCCACCTGCCACTCGCCGCGGAACACGGGCTGGCCGGGGTACAGCGGCGTCAGCTTTTCAAAGATGATGAAGACGGTGCTGGACGCCAGCAGATCCAGGATGAACCAATCAAGGCCCAGATACGGATGGCCGCCGGTGTTGGTGGCATTGACCGCCACCTGGCTGCCGCCTGCAGCCACCGCGCAGCACACCAGCACGAACGCGGAAATATTGAGCCAGCGCTGCCGCCCCAACACAGTGTTGGCCAGCGCGATCGAACCGGACACCAGCAGCGCGCTGAACAGCAGCGTGCGCATGGCTTCCACCGAATAGAAGCTGCGCAGCTCGGGCGTGGTCAGGTAGGCGGGAAAGTGAAACGCCAGCACGCCCAGCACAGAAAGAATCGCCAAAAACAGCGTGATCACGCCGCTCATCATTCCGGTGCCGGGATGAATCCGGCCGTCCTGCTTGAAAAGATCCATCACTCTGCGATAGACGGGGGCGTGCTGTTTCATTGGGGATCTGGGACAGTCCAAGGGGAAGCGAGTGTATCGCCGGGGACGGACCCTTCTGTAAAGAAACGTGAACGCTCACGACAGAATGGCTCATTTCTTGACACCCTTGCGCGGGGTCAACGGCGCACAGCCGTGGTTCGACCCGTAAGGTTGACAAGGCGTTGTCATTGGCGTGTCATGGCCTTTGACGCTGATGATCGCGTCGTGACAGGCGCATCGTCGGTCCCGTCAACCGGTTCCTCAAGAGGCCTTTATGTTCCCTGAATACCGCGAGCTCATTACCCAACTCAAGTCCGAAAACGCTCACTTTTCGGCGCTGTTCCAGCGGCATAACGATCTGGACCAGGAAATCCAGAACATGGAGGACGGCATCAAGCCGTCCTCGGGCGCCGCGATCGAGGTGCTTAAAAAAGAAAAACTGCACCTGAAAGACAAGCTGTACGGCCTGCTCCGCGCGGCCGACCAGAACGGCCACGGCAAGAGCAACGGCAGCTGACCTGCCCCTCGGCGCGGGCTACATCAGTTCCAGGCCCGCGCCCTTGACGACGGAGGCGTACTTCGTCATTTCCGAACGGAAGTACGCCACCGTCTGTTCCGGCGGCATCAGGACGATACGGTTGTTCTGGGTCGCCATCGCCTGCTTCACCTCCGGCGAGTTGAACGCGCGCCCCAGCGCGTCGTAGATGCGGCGCACGTCCGCTTGCGGCAACTTTGCCGGCCCGACCGCCGCAAACCATCCGCCGATCTCGTAGTCCGCCATCCCCTGTTCGCGCAGCGTCGGCAGGTCGGGCAGCGCCGCCATGCGCTCCGCGCCACAGGCGCCCAGCGCCTTGAGCGCACCGCTCTTGATCTGCGGCAGCACGGACGGCAGCGACAGCACGCCAAAGTCGACCTGCCCGCCGATCAGATCGGCCATCATCGGACCCACGCCCTTGTAGGGAATGTGCCGCGCCTTCACGCCCGCTTGCTGCACGTACATTTCCGCGGCCAGGTGCAGGATCGTGCCGTTACCCGAGGACGCGTAGTTATAGCGGCCGGGTTGGCTCTTCAAGAGCGCGGTCAGCGCCTTGATGTCGTTGGCGGCAATCTTTTGCGGATTGGCGACCAGCAGGAACGGCGTCATGCCCACCATGCTGATCGGCGTGATGTCGGCCAGCGGATCGAACGGCAGGCTCTTGTAGACGCTCGGGAAGATGACATGGTTGTTCGACACCATGCTGAGCGTGTA
>Ga0213828_1001273_pt1 | contig 21172 bp, 23 predicted proteins | sample MC6MC0897MG_FD_180664 | JGI IMG/M metagenome (GOLD analysis project Ga0213828, IMG submission 180664) | Enriched soil aggregate microbial communities from Iowa State University, Ames, United States - MC6-MC0897-MG | ecosystem: Environmental > Terrestrial > Soil > Unclassified | place: USA: Iowa... | reverse complement strand
CGGCGTGGTGCACAAGGGTGATGAAATTGTCGTGCTGCCGTCGGGCAAGAGCAGCCGGGTCAAGTCCATCGTCACCTACGAAGGTGAGCTGGAAAACGCCGGCCCAGGCCAGGCCGTGACCCTGACCATGGAAGACGAGATCGACATCTCCCGTGGCGACCTGCTGGTGCATGCCGACAATGTGCCGCCGGTAACCGACCAATTTGACGCGATGCTGGTGTGGATGGCTGAAGAGCCGATGCTCCCGGGCAAGAAATACGACATCAAGCGCGCCACCAGCTATGTGCCGGGCTCGATCGCCAGCATCACCCACAAGGTCGATGTGAACACCCTCGAAAAAGACGCTGCCAGTGCGCTGCAACTGAACGAGATCGGTCGGGTCAAGGTGTCCCTGGACAGCGCCATCGCGCTGGACGGCTATGACAGCAACCGCACCACCGGTGCGTTCATCGTCATCGACCGCCTGACCAACGGCACCGTCGGCGCCGGCATGATCATCGCGCCGCCAGTACTGCCACACGGCAGCACCGGCCAGCACGGCAAGCAGGCCCACGTTTCCACCGAAGAGCGCGCCCTGCGCTTCGGCCAGCAGCCAGCCACCGTGCTGTTCAGCGGCTTGTCCGGCGCTGGCAAGAGCACCTTGGCTTATGCCGTGGAGCGCAAGCTGTTCGACATGGGCCGTGCTGTTTACGTGCTCGATGGCCAGAACCTGCGCCACGACCTGAACAAGGGCCTGCCACAGGACCGCGCCGGCCGTACCGAAAACTGGCGCCGTGCCGCCCATGTGGCGCGCCAGTTCAACGAAGCCGGCATGCTGACCCTGGCTGCGTTCGTTGCCCCGGATGCCGAAGGCCGCGAACAGGCCAAGGCGCTGATCGGCAAGGAGCGCCTGGTGACCGTTTACGTCCAGGCCTCGCCTATCGCCTGCCGCGAGCGCGACCCGCAGGGCCTGTATGCGGCCGGTGGCGACAACATCCCGGGCGAGAGCTTCCCGTTCGATGTACCGCTGGATGCTGACCTTGTGATCGACACCCAGGCTACCAGCGTCGATGAAGGCGTGAAGCAGGTGCTGGATGTGCTGCGTCAGCGCGGCGCGATCTAAGCGCTGAAGCTGCATGAAAAAACCCGCTTCGGCGGGTTTTTTTATGGCTGTGATTAAAGCACACGCACGGCGATCAGTTAGCGACTTGACGGATAGACAAGTTGACAAGTTGATAGCTCTTCAAGGGCCGGTCTAGTCTGTTGGCACAGGGGACAACCACACATGAAGTACTCCATCCGGAAATCGGTCGTATCGAAGCTGCGAAGGCCGCATTGCGTGAGCGCTTTGAGGAGCACCTTGCTCGTGCTTCGGAAGCGGTGGTGCTGAAAGCTGTGGCCCTTACGGACGAAAAAGCATTCGCGGCGCTTGCCAAGGTAGAGGTTGAGACTAAACGCAGTATCGCAACGCGCAACCAGGAAGCCGTGTCCAGGATGAGCGCGCGTGCGTTCGAGCGGGTCGACGGTCGTTGCGAGTTACTGGACGCCAAGGCGGCCTGCGAAATACTGGGCATTACAAAGCAGGCACTGAGCCAGAAGACAAAAGCTGGAAACCTGCTTGCGTACACAAATTCCGGTAACCGCAGAAAATTCTACCCATCGTTTCAGTTTGCCAATAACAAGCCACGGGCAGTTGTTGCAAGGCTGATCAAAGCGCTAGAGGTAGACCCTGCCGACCTTGAAGCCATGAATTTTCTGGTTCAGCACCTGGTCGGCAAAATGGATTACTCAGACCCAGGGGAGCCAAGCAATGAAGTGCCACGGTTCGAATTGTTGGATGACAGTGTGGCCCTGAGGATCATCACGCGTGACTATGTGAATGCCTTGACGGCGGGGCAGTGAAAGCCGGGGCTGTCTACAAGGCTTCTTGTACGTTTACTCCAGCACTACACCTAGGCTGTCCAGGAATTCAACGGCCGTTTCACCGTTAGACAGCAGCGCCTGCATGAGAGGTTGATAGCTCAGTGCTTCCACCTGGGTTGAGCGACCTGTGTTCAAGACGAGATTGCACCCCTGCATGGAGCCGGTGACGGTATAAACCGCTGACTGATAAAGCAGCCCATCAACCCCGCTTTGGTACATGCATGCCTGGCTGTTTTTTCGGTTTTTATCCTAGCGCAACTTTTTCCATTGGGGATCTGCGAGTGTTTTAGCCGCTTTTCTGTTGAGCTGTAGGAGATTTCTGTAATCGTAAATGTTGGGGGCATTTATACGCTTCATATGCCGTTTGGGGGGCAAGAGGGTGAAGGCCAAAGTTAATCTGGCTGAATGCTTGTTGGTCGGCGACATAGGCAGTGCGTGGCCACCTGCTGAGCTTCGTCTATAATGGGTTATAAGAAGTAACACCCCGCAGGAGTGGGGTGTTATATTCACGCTGCTTTAAATCCTGGTTTATCGTTGGCTGCGCGCCACTCTTTTATGGTGCGTGCTCCAAGTCATCATCCTGACTGTTTTTCTTTTTTATGTTATTCATCCATCGAAAGTGCTCTTGGTAATCCATCTGGCGCTCGCAACCCTGCTTGTACGGGTCCATATCGCATTTGAAATGGATGTCTTGTTTGTCAGGGAATAATATAGGCATCTCGTGGGTGCATCCGTTAAGAACAATTAGAATCATGATGGCTAGCTTTTTCATGGCGTATATTTGCGTGCGCGAAAGTTGTTATTTTGGTGGGGAAATTAAGTGTTTCAGTATGGGCTGGTCTTTTTGGGTCCTCGTGGATGTCTTTCTGAGCTTGAATTATGGCTGGTTTTTCAAGATTGATCTGGGCTAATAGGTGAAGGGGATTTCGCTTTAGTTTGTAGGGATTTTTTCCAGCTTTAGTGGGGGAGCAGTTCTACGTGTTATTGTGCTCGTTATATAGCCATCATGGTCGTGGATCGCTTAATAAGCGGGCCATGTGTGTCAATAGACCTGAGGTGTGTAATGGGAAGAGGTAAGTATCGAAAAATAAGCTATCAGCCGTTCCTTGGTTCGGGTGGGGTATTGCTCCCTCCTAATCAAGCCATGCAGGCGGGACAGTTTATAAAGTCAGAGAACGGACGGTTTGTTCTTCGTCTCAGAAGTGACGGAAATCTGGTCTTGGAAGATGGGGGGACCGTAATCTGGATCGCAGACGAGAGTCAGCCGTATAGCTCCACATTCCGGCAGCGAGCGCGCGAGCCACTCCAGTTCGTTGTCAGTAATTCCGGTTTTTTATATGATCCTGTCCGAGAGCGGATATGGTCCGCTCAGTCCACAGAGACACTGGATAAATCCTACTGGGAAAATAACTATCTCGCGTTGACTGATACGGGAAATATTTTGATTTTTGATGGCCGCAATGGGGAGGTGAGATGGGCGCGCCATGGGTATGTACCGGGACGGCTGCCTCGAAGGGTCAAAATATACCCAGAGGTTTATCCTCCCATCCCTTCACCTCTCATCAAGATTCCACATGACTATCCTTGATATATAGTCGCGCTTCGAGGGATTTAGGCCTCCAAGCTCAATAAGCTTGGAGGTATAATTTTTCGTGGTGCTGAGAACGATGTGGCCGTTTTTATTTTAGGGTATAGAGTGTGTCTGCAAACCGACCGCAGCGGTTGGAGGTGAGGTAAATAAGCTCGATTTTTAATGGGGTGATACGGAAGTTCACTGGCTAAGATGCTTGTTGTTCGGTAAAGCAGGCGCTACCTAAAAACAGAAGGCAGGAACTTTGTCGCCTTCGCCCGATCTTCTTACGAGCAATACGCAATCCTTGTTATTTGGATGAGCAACGCCCTAGTCCAACTTATATGTGTTTTTCTGAGACTGGAATTACCCGCCTTTCCTTCACCGCTTTATAAGAAAAACTCGAATAAATCTCCTTCACCCCCGGCAACCGCTGCAGCACTTCCCGGGTAAATTCCCCAAACGACTCAAGGTCCCGCGCCAGTATTTCCAGCAGGAAGTCATACCGTCCCGAAATGTTATGGCACGCCACAATCTCTGGTATCTCCATCAACCGTTTTTCAAACGCCAGCGCCATGTCCTTGGTATGCGAATCCATCATGATGCTGACAAAGGCGGTCACCCCAAACCCCAGCGACTTGGGGGAAAGAATGGCCTGATACCCGGTGATGTAACCGTTATCTTCCAGCAGCTTGACCCGCCGCCAACAGGGCGAGGTGGTCAGCGCCACCTGGTCGGCAAGTTCGGAAACGGTTAGGCGGGCGTTGTCCTGCAGGGCGGCAAGCAGGGCGCGGTCGGTGCGGTCGAGGCTCGAAGGCATGTTTTGCCCTCCTGATCGGATAATTGTTGTTTTTGTTCCAAAAAGTGCGCGTTTGCGTGGGCAATTTTGGAAAAATTCAGGCAGCTCGGTGGCATAAGCTTATAACAAACCACAAGAGGCTGTTGCCATGCGCGACTCCCATAACAACACCGGTTTTTCCACGCGGGCCATCCACCATGGCTATGACCCGCAGTCACACGGTGGCGCATTGGTGCCGCCGGTGTACCAGACCGCCACCTATGCCTTCCCCACCGTCGAATACGGCGCTGCCTGCTTTGCCGGGGAAGAGGAGGGGCACTTCTACAGCCGCATCTCCAACCCGACGCTGGCTTTGCTGGAACAGCGCATGGCATCACTGGAGGGGGGCGAGGCGGGGCTGGCGTTGGCGTCGGGCATGGGGGCCATCACTTCGACGATATGGACCCTGCTACGGCCGGGCGATGAGCTGATCGTCGGGCGTACGCTGTATGGCTGTACGTTCGCCTTCCTGCACCATGGCATCGGCGAGTTCGGGGTGAAGATCCATCACGTCGACCTCAACGATATCAAGGCACTCAAGGCGGCAATTACCAGCAAAACACGGATGATCTACTTCGAAACCCCGGCCAACCCCAACATGCAACTGGTCGATATCGCAGCGGTGGCCGATGCTGCGCGCGGGCATGACTTGCATATCGTGGTCGACAACACTTACTGCACCCCTTATTTGCAGCGGCCGCTGGAAATGGGCGCCGACCTGGTGGTGCATTCGGCGACCAAGTACCTCAGCGGCCATGGGGATATCACGGCCGGCCTGGTGGTCGGGCGCAAGGCACTGATCGACCGGATACGCCTGGAAGGGCTGAAAGACATGACCGGTGCAGTGCTGTCGCCGCACGATGCGTCGCTGTTGATGCGCGGGATCAAGACCCTGGCCCTGCGCATGGACCGCCATTGCGCCAACGCCCAGCAAGTGGCGGAGTTTCTCGCGAGCCAACCGCAGGTCGAGCTTATTCACTACCCAGGGCTGCCATCGTTTGCCCAGCACGCGCTGGCCCAGCGCCAGATGCGCCTGCCGGGCGGCATGATTGCGTTCGAGCTCAAGGGCGGGATCGAAGCGGGGCGGCGGTTCATGAATGCCTTGCAGCTGTTCGCGCGGGCGGTGAGCCTGGGCGATGCCGAGTCGTTGGCACAGCACCCGGCGAGCATGACCCATTCCAGCTATACGCCGAAGGAGCGTGCGCACCATGGCATTTCGGAAGGGTTGGTGCGGTTGTCGGTAGGGTTGGAGGATATAGAAGACCTCATCGCTGATGTCGAGCAGGCGCTTCGTGTCTGTACCCAGGCGGCATGAGGGCGGCGGAAGCTGTGCCCTGTGCCTTGGTCTTTAGCTCAAGAGCATCCTCACTGCGTTGGTCATCTGGCCAGCGCATCTTTGAAGGAGTATCTCCATGAAGACAACAGTGCACTACAGGCTGGACATTCGCCGTGGCGGTGGTGACGACGATGAGGACGGTCAGCCGTGGCGCAAGCCTTGAGCTGAAATGAAAAAACCTGCCTCGGCAAAATGCTGTTCACTTAGGGCTGCTGCGCAGCCCATCGCGGCACAAGGCCGCTCCTACAGCGTCCGCGTAAGCCAATATTCACGGGGCTCACGCGGATACTGTAGGCGCGGCCTTGTGCCGCGAAAGGGCCGCAGAGCGGCCCCCGGCGAACTTAAGTGAACAGCATTACTGCCTCGTCAGGGTTTTTCATCGTTGTTCCAAAAAATGGATACAAGAAAAAGGCCTCTCGCGAGGCCTTGTTTCATTTCAGCGCATCAACGCTTGAGCCCGTAGCTCTCATCGAGCATGCCCGGCGAGTTCGGCGTTTTTGGCGCGTAGTCGCGTGGCACTTCGGCCGTGTCCTTCGGCGGGGTAAGCCGGTCACGAGGGCCCTGGGCCGCTTCGGAGTGCAGGGCGGCCAGCAGGCGTTGGCGGGTCACGTCGTCGAGGGCCAGGGTATTGGCGCCATCGGCCAGGTGATCCTGGACATCCTGGTAGCTCTGGGTCAGTTTCTTGACCAGTACGGCGGTGCTGTTGAAGTGGGTGACCACTTCGTTCTGGTAGCTGTCGAAACGCTGCTGGATGTCGTCCAGCTGACGTTGCGTGCTGCTAGGCGCGGCATTGGGCAGCAGGCGGGCCACGACGAAACCAACCACCACGCCGATGACCAGGGCCAGGGTCGGCAACAACCAAACAAGGAGCGAGAGTTCCACGAGTCCTTCCTCTATAAACGGCTTTGCTTTACGTTAACGGCTCAGACCTGCGCTGTATACCGCGAGCGATCGCAAATCAGAACAGAATTCCTCACCTAGACGAATCGACCCTTCCCGAGGTCACGGAGTAGTGCCTTGCTTGTCCGCGAAACCCCTTTGTTCATCGACGGCCCTTGCGGCCAGTTGGAAGCCTTGTACCTGGATGTGGCCGACGCCCGCGGCGCGGTGCTGATCTGCCACCCCAACCCGGTCCAGGGCGGCACCATGCTCAACAAGGTGGTTTCAACCCTGCAACGCACGGCGCGTGACGCCGGTTACGTGACCCTGCGCTTCAACTACCGTGGCGTGGGTCAGAGTGCCGGCAGCCACGACATGGGCGCTGGCGAGGTGGCCGACGCCGAGGCTGCCGCGGCTTGGCTGCAGGCCAAGCACCCAGGGCTGCCCATGGTGCTGATGGGCTTCTCGTTCGGTGGCTTTGTCGCCACCGGCCTGGCAGGGCGCCTGGAAAGCGCAGGCGTTGAGCTGCAGCATTTGTTCATGATCGCCCCGGCGGTGATGCGCCTGACGAGTGAATACCCGCTGCCGCAGCGCTGCCCGATCACGCTGGTACAGCCTGACAGCGACGAAGTCGTCGATCCGCAGTTGGTTTACGAATGGTCTGACGCCCTGTCGCGCCCCCACGAGCTGCTGAAAGTGGCAGAATGCGGACACTTCTTCCATGGCAAGCTGACCGATCTGAAGGATCTGCTGCTGCCGCGCCTTTCGAATTGAGCCAAGCCTGAATAAGCGAACACCCATGACCACGCGCATCCTTACCGGTATCACCACCACCGGCACCCCGCATCTGGGCAATTACGCCGGCGCCATCCGCCCGGCGATCCGCGCCAGCCAGCAACCCGGTGCCGATTCGTTCTACTTCCTGGCCGACTACCACGCCCTCATCAAGTGCGACGACCCGCAGCGCATCCAGCGCTCGCGCCTGGAAATCGCCGCGACCTGGCTGGCCGGTGGCCTCGATCCGGACAAGGTGACCTTCTACCGCCAGTCCGATATCCCCGAAATCCCCGAGTTGACCTGGCTGCTGACCTGCGTCGCGGCCAAGGGCCTGCTCAACCGGGCGCATGCCTACAAGGCCTCGGTGGACAAGAATCTGGAAACCGGTGAAGACCCGGATGCTGGCGTGACCATGGGCCTGTACAGCTACCCGGTGCTGATGGCCGCCGACATCCTGATGTTCAACGCCCACAAGGTGCCGGTTGGCCGTGACCAGATCCAGCACGTGGAAATGGCGCGTGACATCGGCCAGCGCTTCAACCACCTGTTCGGCCAGGGCAAAGACTTCTTCGCCCTGCCTGAGGCGGTGATCGAGGAGAGCGTGGCGACCCTGCCGGGCCTGGATGGTCGCAAGATGTCCAAGAGCTACGACAACACCATCCCGTTGTTCACCAGCGCCAAGGACATGAAAGACGCCATCTCGCGCATCGTCACCGACTCGCGTGCACCTGGCGAAGCGAAAGACCCGGACAACGCCCACCTGTTCACCTTGTTCCAGGCGTTCTCGACGCCGGCACAATGCGCCGAGTTCCGCGAAGCGCTGCTGCAGGGCCTGGGTTGGGGTGAAGCCAAGCAGCGCCTGTTCCAGCTGCTGGACGGGCAACTGGCCGAGAAGCGTGATCACTACCACCAACTGATTTCGCGCCCCTCGGACCTGGAAGACATCCTCCTGGCCGGCGCCGCCAAGGCCCGCAAGACCGCCACGCCGTTCCTCGAGCAACTGCGCGAGGCCGTTGGCCTGCGCTCGTTCCGCAGCAGCGTGCAGGCCGGCACCGAAGTCAAGAAAAAGGCAGCCAAGAGCGCGCGCTTCGTCAGCTTCCGCGATGAGGACGGCAGCTTCCGCTTCCGCCTGCTGGCCGCCGATGGCGAGCAACTGCTGTTGTCGCGCAGCTTCGCCGACGGCAAGAGTGCGGGCGCTGTGAGCAAGCAGTTGCAGCAAGGCGGCGAGGCCGATGTGCGTGTCGAAGGCCTGGGCTTCAGCCTTTGGCTGAACGGCGAGCAGGTTGCCGACGGGCCGCAGTTCGCAAGCGCCGAAGCCCGTGATGCTGCCGTTCAAAGCCTGCACGAGGCGCTGGCGCCGCAGCAGGACTGAAGCTTTCCACTGTAGGAGCGGTTGAGCATGCGGCCTGAGAGACAATGGCCGTATGTATGATTGCCATCAAGCGGGTCTGTCGCTACAGTGACGGCCCGTTTTTTGTTGCCTCGCTAACGAAATCATGACGCCCCTAGAACGATATCAAGCAGATCTGAAACGTCCCGACTTCTTCCATGATGCGGCGCAGGAGACTGCGGTGCGTCACCTGCAGCGCCTCTACGACGACCTGGTCCAGGCGCAGAACAACAAGCCGGGCATGTTCGGCAAGTTGTTCGGCAAGAAGGAGCAGACGCCGGTCAAGGGCCTGTACTTCTGGGGCGGCGTGGGCCGTGGCAAGACCTACCTGGTCGACACCTTCTACGAGGCGCTGCCGTTCAAGCAGAAGATGCGCACGCACTTCCACCGCTTCATGAAGCGTGTGCACGAGGAGATGAAAACCCTCAAGGGCGAGAAGAACCCGCTGACCCTCATTGCCAAGCGCTTCAGCGACGAAGCCAGGGTGATCTGCTTCGACGAATTCTTCGTCTCCGACATTACCGATGCGATGATCCTCGGCACCCTGATGGAAGAGCTGTTCAAGAACGGCGTGTCCTTGGTGGCGACCTCCAACATCGTGCCGGACGGCCTGTACAAGGACGGCCTGCAGCGTGCGCGCTTCCTGCCGGCCATCGCCATGATCAAGCAATACACCGACGTGGTGAACGTCGACAGCGGCGTCGACTACCGCCTGCGTCACCTGGAGCAGGCCGAACTGTTCCACTTCCCGCTCGATGACGCCGCGCACCAGAGCATGCGTGCAAGCTTCAAGGCGTTGACGCCGGAGTGCACCCAGGCCGTCGAGAACGACGTGCTGATGATCGAGAACCGCCCGATCAATGCCCTGCGCACCTGCGACGACGTCGCCTGGTTCGACTTCCGTGCCCTGTGCGACGGGCCGCGCAGCCAGAACGACTACATCGAGCTGGGCAAGATCTTCCATGCCGTTCTGCTGAGCAATGTCGAGCAGATGGGCGTTGCCACCGATGACATCGCCCGTCGGTTCATCAACATGGTCGACGAATTCTACGACCGTAACGTCAAGCTGATCATCTCGGCCGAGGTGGAGCTGAAGGACCTGTACACCGGTGGCCGGCTGAGCTTCGAGTTCCAGCGTACCTTGAGCCGGTTGCTGGAAATGCAGTCACACGAGTTCCTGTCGCGCGCGCACAAGCCCTAAAGGCAGCGGCAAGCTTCGAGGTTCAAGCGGCAAGAAAAAGCCAGGGCAAACCGCATGTTGCTCTGGCTTTTTCTTGCCGCTTGCAGCTTGTAGCTTGCCGCTCAGGAAGCCTTTCAGGCTTCCTGCATGAACTGCTGCCGGTACTGGTTCGGCGACAGTTCGGTATGCTGGCGGAACAAGCGGGCAAAGAAGCTGGCATCGTCGTAGCCGACCTCGTAGCTGATGGTCTTGATGCTCTTGCGCGTGCTCGACAACAACCCCTTGGCCGTCTCGATGCGTAACCGTTGCAGGTAATGCAGCGGCTTGTCGCCCGTCGCACCCTGGAAGCGGCGCATGAAGTTGCGAATGCTCATGCCATGGTTGCGGGCAACGTCTTCGAAGCGGAACTTGTCGGCGAAGTGCTCTTCCAGCCAATGCTGGATCTGCAGGATGATCAGGTCCTGGTGCAGCTTCTGCCCACCAAAGCCCATGCGCCCCGGGGTGTAGTTGCGCTGCACTTCGTAGAGGATATCGCGGGCCACGGCACGGGCCACGTTGGCCCCGCAGAAGCGCTCGATCAGATAGATGTACAGGTCGCAGGCCGAGGTGGCACCGCCGGCGCAGTAGATGTTGTCGGCATCCGTCAGGTGCTTGTCCTGGTTCAGCCGTATGTTCGGAAAGCGCTCGGCGAAGTTGGCGAAAAAGCGCCAGTAGGTTGTCGCTTCCTTGCCATCGAGCAGGCCGGATTCGGCCAACCAGAATACACCGCTGGCTTCGGCGCATAGCACGGCGCCGCGGGCATGTTGTTCGCGCAACCACGGCAATACCTGTGGATAACGCTGCATGAGGTTGTCGAAATCGTCCCAGAACGCCGGGAGGATGATGATATCGGCATCGTTCAGGCCGCCGTCGACCGGCAGTTGGACATTGCTGAAGCTGTCCACGGGCTGGCCGTCCGGGCTCACCAGGCCAATTTCGAACATGGGCTGCAAGCCCAGGCCCAGCTGCTTGCTGTAACGCAGGCTGGCGAGGTGGAAGAAATCCTTGGCTTGCATCAAGGTCGAAGCGAACACCTTGTCAATGGCCAGGATGCTGACGCGCCGCAGTGAAGCGGTGGGTTGGGTAAACATCATTTGTCATTGTTCTTATAGGGTAGAGTGGTCAATCACCGGCTGAATCGTCTTATGTTTTTTGTCCAGCTGCAAGCTTCAAGCGACAAGCTCCAAGAAAAACAGGCCAGTACACACCCGCTCTGTCTTGCAGCTTGAAGCTCGCTGCTTGTCGCTTTGATCAAGGCGCCGGGTTGGGCTGGTCCTGATGAATCGCTTCGATCGCCGCCAGCAGTTCATCGCCCAGGTTCAGTTCCAGGCTCTTGAGGTTGCTCTGCAACTGCACCAGGTCGGTCGCGCCGATGATATTGCTGGTCACGAAGGGTTGCCGTGTGACGAAGGCCAAGGCCATCTGCGCCGGGTCCAGGCCATGCGCCTGGGCCAGTTGCACATAGCGGCTGCAGGCCGCCACGGTCTGTGGGTTGGAGTAGCGGGCGAAGCGGCTGAACAGGGTCAGGCGGCCGTTCTCTGGCCTGGCCCCGTTCTCGTACTTGCCCGAGAGCATGCCGAATGCCAGCGGCGAGTAGGCCAGCAGCCCGCACTGCTCGCGGATCGCGATTTCCGCAAGGCCGACCTCGAAGCTGCGGTTGAGCAGGTTGTACGGGTTCTGGATCGACACCGCGCGCGGCCAGCCGCGGGTTTCTGCCAGGTGCAGAAACTTCATGGTGCCCCACGGCGTTTCGTTGGACAGCCCGATGTGGCGGATCTTGCCCGCGCGCACCTGCTCTTCGAGCACTTCGAGGGTTTCTTCCAGTGGGGTGAACAGGTCTGTGCTCAGGTGCTGGTAGCCCAGCTTGCCGAAGAAGTTGGTGCTGCGCTCGGGCCAGTGCAACTGGTACAGGTCGATGCGGTCGGTCTGCAGGCGCTTGAGACTCTCTTCCAGTGCCGCAACGATGTGCTGGCGGTTGTGCTTGAGTTGGCCATCGCGGATGTGGCTGATGCCGTTGCCGGGCCCGGCGACCTTACTGGCCAGGATCCAGTCGTCGCGATCGCCATGCTGGCGGAACCAGTTGCCGATGATGCGCTCGGTGGCGGCGTAGGTCTCGGGGCGGGGCGGCACCGGGTACATCTCGGCGGTGTCGATGAAGTTGACCCCGGCGGCCTTGGCCATGGCGATCTGCTCAAAGGCCTGGTCCTGAACGTTCTGCTCACCCCAGGTCATGGTGCCCAGGCACAGGGCGCTGACGTTGAGATCGGTACGACCGAGCTGGCGGTATTCCATCGGGAAGTCTCTCCTTGGCAAAGAAGCCCATAAAAGCAGGTTGAAATTTTTCGCGCAATCTGGATAATTCGGACCCTCTCCGTGTGGAGGGAGTGATGCACCACCACGCAGGAAGAACCCCGTCGAACATGGGCGTGCCCGACCCGAGCCCCCAAAAGCGTCTGTGTTCGGCTGCGCGCTTGCCCTTGGCAAGCTGTGCACTATCCAGTAAGATTCGCCGTCTATTTTTCGCTGGGCGGCCTCTGAGGCTTTAGAGAATGAAAACTTTTACTGCTAAACCGGAAACAGTAAAGCGCGAGTGGTTCGTAGTCGACGCCGCTGGCCAGACCCTGGGTCGTCTGGCTACCGAAATCGCTAGCCGTCTGCGTGGCAAACACAAACCAGAATACACCCCTCACGTTGACACCGGCGACTACATCGTCGTTATCAACGCCGAGCAGGTTCGTGTGACTGGTGCCAAGTCTTCCGACAAAATGTACTACTCCCACTCCGGCTTCCCGGGCGGTATCAAGGAAATCAACTTCGAGAAGTTGATCGCCAAGGCCCCTGAGCGTGTTATCGAAACCGCGGTCAAAGGCATGCTGCCTAAGAACCCGCTGGGTCGCGACATGTACCGCAAGCTGAAAGTGTACGCGGGTGCTGCTCACCCACACACTGCTCAGCAGCCTCAAGAACTGAAGATCTAACGGGATAGTTCATTATGTCGGCGACTCAAAATTACGGCACTGGCCGTCGCAAGACCGCAACCGCTCGCGTTTTCCTGCGTCCGGGTACTGGTAACATCTCCATCAACAACCGTTCTCTGGACGTGTTCTTCGGCCGCGAAACCGCTCGCATGGTTGTTCGCCAGCCGCTGGAACTGACCGAGACTGTTGAGAAGTTCGACATCTACGTCACCGTTGCTGGTGGTGGTGTCAGCGGTCAAGCCGGTGCGATCCGTCACGGTATCACCCGCGCTCTGATGCAATACGACGAAACCCTGCGTGCCGCTCTGCGTCGTGCTGGCTACGTCACCCGCGACGCTCGTGAAGTTGAGCGTAAGAAAGTGGGTCTGCGTAAAGCGCGTAAGCGTCCTCAGTACTCCAAGCGTTAATACCGCTTCGGCAGTCGAAAAAGCCCGGTTCCTTTGGAGCCGGGCTTTTTTTATGTCTTGAACTAACCTGTCAGCATGTCCGTGACGGCTTACCGCATAGACGCAGATCAAGCAAAGCGAGGGTTGTAGCCCGTAAGTGGGTAATCACCTTGTCAGTGTGTGGATTTGTTTCTTACCATGGCGGCCAATTTTTAGTGCCACAGACATTACCTAAGTACAGGCCTGATTCAACAGGCCAAGCAAGCTGATGGGAGAGGACTGAATGAGTAATGACGGCGTCAACGCAGGCCGGCGCCGCTTCCTCGTAGCCGCGACCTCTGTGGTCGGGGCAGCGGGGGCAGTGGGGGCTGCGGTACCGTTCGTGGGGTCATGGTTTCCCAGTGCCAAGGCGAAAGCCGCAGGTGCACCGGTGAAGGTCAATATTGCCAAGGTCGAGGCCGGGCAGCAGATGGTGGCCGAGTGGCGTGGCCAGCCTGTGTTCATCGTACGGCGAACGGAAGAGATTCTCGGGAACCTCAAGAAAATCACCGCAGACCTGTCCGACCCCGAGTCGAAGGCCTCGGTGCAGCCGACCTACGTTGACCCGCAGGTTCGCTCGATCAAACCGGAAATACTCATTCTCGTCGGCCTGTGTACCCACCTGGGTTGCTCGCCGACGTTCCGCCCGGAAGTGGCGCCCGCCGACCTCGGTCCGAAATGGGTGGGTGGCTATTTCTGCCCTTGCCACGGTTCACACTACGACCTGGCTGGCCGTGTCTACAAGTCGCAGCCGGCGCCTCTCAACCTGCCAGTGCCCCCGCACTCTTATGAGTCGGACGACATCATTGTCATCGGCGTCGATCAGGAGAACGCATGATGAGCAAGTTCATGGACTGGATTGATGCGCGCTTCCCCGCCACCAAGATGTGGGAAGACCACCTGAGCAAGTATTACGCGCCCAAGAACTTCAACTTCCTGTATTTCTTCGGCTCCCTGGCGTTGCTGGTGCTGGTCAATCAGATCGTGACCGGTGTGTGGCTGACCATGAGCTTCACGCCCTCGGCGGAAGAGGCCTTCGCCTCGGTCGAGTACATCATGCGTGACGTCGAATATGGCTGGATCCTGCGCTACCTGCACTCCACCGGTGCTTCGGCGTTCTTCATCGTGGTCTACCTGCACATGTTCCGCGGCCTGCTCTATGGCTCCTATCAGAAGCCGCGTGAGCTGGTCTGGCTGTTCGGCATGCTGATCTACCTGGCGCTGATGGCAGAGGCCTTCATGGGTTATCTGCTGCCGTGGGGGCAGATGTCGTACTGGGGTGCCCAGGTGATCATCTCGCTGTTCGGCGCCATCCCGGTGATCGGCGATGACCTCACCCAGTGGATTCGCGGTGACTACCTGATCTCCGGCATCACCCTGAACCGCTTCTTCGCCCTGCATGTGGTTGCCCTGCCGATCGTCATCCTTGGCCTGGTGGTGCTGCACATCCTGGCCTTGCACGAAGTGGGTTCGAACAACCCCGATGGCGTCGACATCAAGAAGAAAAAGGACGAAAACGGTATTCCGCTGGACGGTATCCCGTTCCACCCGTACTACACCGTCAAGGACATTGTCGGCGTGGTGGTGTTCCTCTTCGTGTTCTGTGCCGTGGTGTTCTTCTTCCCGGAAATGGGCGGTTACTTCCTGGAAAAACCGAACTTCGAGCAGGCGAACGCGTTCAAGACGCCGGAGCACATCGCACCGGTGTGGTACTTCACGCCGTTCTACGCGATCTTGCGTGCGGTGCCTGACAAACTGATGGGCGTAATCGCCATGGGGGCCGCGATCGCCGTGTTGTTCGTGCTGCCTTGGCTCGACCGCAGCCCGGTGCGCTCCATGCGCTACAAGGGCTGGATCAGCAAGCTCTTCCTGCTGGTGTTCTGCGTGTCCTTCGTCATCCTCGGTGTGCTGGGCGTGCTGGCGCCGACGCCTGGCCGCACCTTGCTGTCGCAGGTGTGCACGGTGTTGTACTTCGCCTACTTCCTGCTGATGCCGTTCTACACAAGGCTCGAGAAGACCAAACCGGTTCCGGAAAGGGTGACTGGCTGATGAAAAAGTTGATTGCAGTATTTTTGCTGGCCGTGATGCCTGCCTTTTCCTTCGCCGCAGAACATGGCCTGGAGCTGGACAAGGTCGACATCGACCTGACCGACAAGGCGGCCATGCAGGATGGCGCGCGAACCTTTGCCAACTATTGCATGGGTTGCCACAGTGCCAAGTTCCAGCGCTACGAGCGGGTGGCCGACGACCTGGGTATCCCGCACGAGCTGATGCTCGAGAATCTGGTCTTCACCGGTGCCAAGATCGGCGACCACATGCAGATCGGCATGCGCCCCAACGACGCCAAGACCTGGTTCGGCGCTGCGCCGCCCGACCTGACCCTGGTTGCCCGGGTGCGTGGCACAGACTGGCTGTACACTTACCTGCGCAGCTTCTATGAGGACCCGTCGCGCCCTTATGGGGTGAACAACAAGGTGTTCCCTAACGTTGGCATGCCCAACGTGCTGGTTGGTCTACAGGGCAACCAGGTGGTTGGCTGCAAGCAGGTACAGAGCGTAGTCGATGGCAAGAAGCAGTTTGACCCGCTGACGGGCAGCCCGCTGACCCATGAAGCGTGTGACCAGCTGACCATCACGCCGAATTCCGGTACCCTGACGACCGAGCAGTTCGACGAGAAGGTCAAGAACCTGGTGACCTTCCTGGCCTATTCGGCCAACCCGGTCAAACTGGAAAGCCAGCGCATCGGTACCTACGTGTTGCTGTACCTGGCTTTCTTCTTCGTATTCGCCTATTTGCTCAAGCGTGAATACTGGAAGGACGTGCACTGATCACGCAGTAATTTCTGGTAGTTGAACGCGCCCGGGGGGCTCTGGCAGGTTTGCCAGGGTGCCCCGGGCGCGTTTTCATTTTGAGTGTTACGAGCATCCCGTACGAGGAGGCGCTACATGGGCGCAACCAACAGGTTAGCCTGCTATTCCGACCCCACTGATCACTATTCTCATCGGGTACGCCTCGTGCTTGCCGAGAAAGGCATCAGTGTGCAGATCATCGACGTCGACCCTGGCCGCCTGCCGCCCAAGCTGGTCGAGGTTAACCCCTATGCGAGCGTGCCGACCCTGGTCGACCGCGACCTGGCGTTGTATGAGTCGACCGTGGTGATGGAGTACCTCGAAGAGCGTTATCCGCATCCGCCCTTGATGCCGGTGTACCCTGTGGCGCGTGGCAACAGCCGCCTGCTCATGCATCGCATCCAGCGTGACTGGTGTGCCCTGGCCGATACGGTGCTCGACGTGCGCAACAGCGATGCTGCCCGCGCCGAAGCGCGCAAGGCGTTGCGTGAGAGTCTGACGGGGGTGTCGCCGCTGTTCGGTGAGTTCGCCTGCTTCATGAGTGATGAGCAAAGCCTGGTCGACTGTTGTCTATTGCCCATACTCTGGCGTTTGCCGGTAATGGGTATCGAATTGCCGCGGCAAGCCAAGCCGCTGCTGGATTACATGGAGCGACAGTTCGCCCGCGAGCCTTTCCTGGCGAGCCTGTCCTCCGTTGAACGTGAAATGCGCAAGCTTTAAGGAGCTGTTGATGAACTCCAGTCGCCCCTATCTGGTTCGAGCACTGTATGAGTGGATCGTCGACAACGATTGCACGCCCCATATGCTGGTCAATGCCGAGTATCCGGCAGTCCAGGTGCCTCAAGGTTTTGCCAGTGATGGTCAGATTGTCCTGAATATCTCGCCCAGTGCCGTGCGCAGCCTGCACATGGATAACGAGGCAGTGAGCTTCGAGGGCCGCTTCGGTGGTGTTGCCCACACGCTGTACGTGCCGATTGGCGCGATCCTCGGTATCTACGCCCGTGAGAACGGCCAGGGCATGGTCTTCGAGCTGGAGCCGTCGCTGATGGAAGGCGAGGAGCTTGAAGACGACGATGTCGAGCCGGATGATGATGGCCCGCCAGAAGGCGGTGGCCAGCCGCCGCGCCCGACGGGGCGGCCAAGCCTGAAAGTGGTCAAGTAACAAAAAAGGCGATCCAACCGGATCGCCTTTTTATTTGCAGCGCGCCTGCGATTACAGGTCGCTGATGGTGCGTACCTGGTCTTTGTTGATGCGGGTGCGCTTGCCGTCGAGTTGCTGGAATTCGTAGAAACCGGAGTCCTTTTCGAACTTCGGAGCGTCGACAGCCTGCATTTCACGGCCGTCGTTGAGGGTGATCAGGCTTGGGGTGGAGCAGCCAGCCAGGGTGGCGAAGGTGCCAAACAGCAGGGCGGGCAGCAAAAGCTTTTTCATGCGGTGTTTCCTGGGTATCTGGAAGGATTGGAGCAGCGTTGCTGCCTGTGCCGGCCCTTCGCGGGTCAACCGCGAAGAGGCCGGTTCAGGCAGCCCGTCAATCAGTCGATGTACTCGAACAGTTTGACGATCTTCTGCACGCCCGACACGCTCTGTACCACGCCGGTGGCAGCATTGGCCTCCTGTTGGGTCACCAGGCCGAGCAGGTAGACGATACCGTTCTCGGTAATCACCTTGATGCGCGAGCTTGGCACGGCGTTGTCAGTCAGCATCTGCGTCTTGATCTTGGTGGTGAGCCAGGCGTCGTTGTTGCGCGCCAGGATGGAGGAGGGCTGCATCACCTGCAGTTCGTTGTGCACCTTCTTCACGCGCTGCACCTGGCCAGCCGTTTGCTCGGCCAGGCTCTTGAGCTCGGCGCGAGGGGTCTGGCCGGCAAGCAGGACGATGCCGTTGTAGCTGCTGACAACGATGTGCGAGCCCTTGTCGAGGTCTGGGCTGGCTTTGGAAATATTGACCGCAGCCTTGGTTTCGATCAGCGAGTCATCGATCTTGCTGCCGATGGTGCGCGTGCCGCGATCGTCCTCGATGGGCGAGTTACGGGTCGAGGTCAGCACCGAGCTGCAGCCGGTGACGCTCAGGCACAGGGTCAGGGCCATCAGGCCGAGGCGCATAGGGGTCATTCTTCACTCCCGAACAATTGGCTGTCGATCAGATCGCACAGGCAGTGGATCGCCAGCAGGTGGACTTCCTGGATACGTGCGGTGACCGTCGAAGGCACGCGGATTTCCACGTCCTCGGGCAGCAGCAGCGAAGCCATGCCGCCGCCGTCACGCCCGGTCAATGCTACGACAATCATTTCGCGATCATGTGCGGCCTGGATCGCTTGAATCACGTTGGCCGAGTTGCCGCTGGTGGAAATCGCCAGCAGTACATCGCCGGGCTGGCCCAGGGCGCGGATCTGCTTGGAAAAGACTTCGTTGTAGCTGTAGTCATTGGCGATCGAGGTCAGCGTCGAGCTGTCGGTGGTCAGTGCTATGGCCGGCAGGCTCGGGCGCTCGCGCTCGAAGCGGTTGAGCAGCTCCGACGAGAAGTGCTGGGCATCGCCGGCCGAGCCGCCGTTGCCGCAAGCGAGCATCTTGCCCTCGTTGAGAAGCGCATTGACCATGACCAGGCTGGCCTGCTCGATGTGCGGTGCCAGGATGTCCATTGCCTGTTGCTTGGTATCGATGCTGGCCTGGAACAGCCGGCGAATTCGGGATTGCATGTCCATCTGGTGACCTTAAGTGGGGCGGTGGCCGGCGCGGCGCGCAACAAAGACCAGCCCGCGAAACATAGAGCAAAAAATACGAAGTGGGTTCAGCATTCGAAGGCGTTTTTCAGCCATTGAAGCGGTCTGCCTGCATGGTGGCTGCCCTGCAGGGCGACAACGTCGAAGCGGCAGGGTTGTGCGGCCCAGCGCGGCTCCTTTTGCAGGAAAAGGCTGGCAGCCAGCACCAGCCGTTTCTGCTTGCGCCCGTCGATACTGCCGAGGGCGCCACCGAAGCTCGCGTGCAACCGGTAGCGGACTTCGACGAATACTACTGTATCGGCGTCGAGCATGACCAGATCAAGCTCACCGCCTTTGCATCGCCAATTGCGCGTCAGCAGCCTGAGGCCTTGCCCTTGAAGGAACTCAAGGGCTTGGTTTTCGGCTGCCTGACCGGCCTGGGAGGGCGATGCGTCTGGCATCAACGGGCGGTGTCTGGCAGGCGCTTGACCTGGCCGCCAGAGAACTCGGCCCAAGGCAGCTGGCGCTCGATACGCTGGTTGGCGTTCATGCTGAGGCTGCCCGAAAGCCCTTGTACGCGGTTGTCCGGCAGGGCTTTCAGTTGGCCCAGGCGCGGTGCCAGGCTGTAGGCATCCACGCCCATGGCGTACAGCCGGCCGAGGCTGCCGGCGGCTTGCGGCCATTGCTGCACCACCTGCTGGCGCAGGCTGTTGCTGGTGTCGAGCAGCCACGGTGTTTCGCAGAAGCGGATGCCGTTCATGTCGTTGTACTGGTTGACGTCACCGCTGGCGCTGTACAGGTTCGAGGTGGCATAGACCGGTACGTCGCCGGCGTACTGGAAGTTCAGGGTCGGCTTGATCTGCTGGGCCTGTTGCGGCGTCGAGGCGAGGAAGATGAAGTCGATGTCCTGACGGCGCGATGGCTGCGCGGCGATGTTGCCGCCCACGGTGCTCTGCAGGCTCTTGGCGCGGCCTTCGCTCTGGCGCAGCTGGAACAGGTCGGCAATCTGCTGGGCCAGGGCGACGGGCTGCGCGATGCGTTCGGCGGCGAGCAGGGTGCCGCCGTTGCTTTCCCAGTCTTTGCGGAAGGCGGCGAGCACACGGTCACCCCACTCGCCGCTGGGTACCAGCGCGACGGCGCGGACCATGCCGTCGGCACGGGCGCGACGTGCGACTTCGCGCGCTTCATCCTCGGCAGCGAGGCCGAACTGGAAGAGCTGCGGCGGGGCTGTCTGGCCGGCGTCTGCGTAGTTCAGGGCAAGCGTGGTGATTGGCAGTTGCGCATTGGCAGCGAGCTTTTTCACCAGGGGTTTTTCCAGTGGGCCGACTACCAGTTGCACGCCATCGGCCTGGGCCTGGCGGTAGAAGTCGTCAACCGAGGTGATGCGGGAGCTGTCGTATACCTGCACGGCGGGGGCCGGCTGGCCAGACTGCTGAGCCTGGAAGTGGGCGGCCATGAAGCCATCACGCAGTGCGCGTGCGACGCCTGCCAATGGGCCTTCCTGGGGCAGCAGCAGGGCAATCTTGGTCAATGGCTGGCTGGCCAGCTCCTTGAGCTTGGCCAGCGCCACCGGCAGTTGCTGGGCGGCAGGGTGGTCCGGGTGCTGCTGGCGCCAGGTGTCGATGGCGGCTTGCTGTTGCTCCAGGGTGCCGGCGGTTTTCACGGCCAGGGCCAGGCTGGTCCAGCCGGCGAGTACCGGGTCGTTGACTGGCTGCTGCAGCTGTTCTGACGGCAGCGCGGCGACCAGCGCCCAGATCGAGTCGTTGTTGGCGCTGGCGGCCTGGCCGCTGAGCAGCGGGGCAAGCAACACGCGCTGCTGGGCTGCGGCCAGGGCCTGGCCGTCGGCTTCGAGGGCGGCGGCGTGGACGCTGTAGGTGCGTACCTGCTGTTCTGCCGGCAGCTCGGCGACACGCTGCAGGCTAGGGTGCGAGAGGGCGGTGAGGGCCGCCTTGGGCTGGTTGCGGCTCATGGCCAGCTCGGCGCCAAGGGTGCTGGCGAACACTTGCTGTGCGGGCTTGAGCGTGTCCATCGGGACCTGCTCGAGAATGCGTGCGGCGCGCGGGTAGTCCTTCTGCTTGTACGCCAGGTCTGCGGCGCTCAGGCGCAGCAGGGCGGCATCTTCCGCAGACTTGCTGGAGGCGGCCTTTTCGAGCAGTTGCTCGATGCTGGCGTCCGGGGTGCGTGGCAGCTCGCCCAGGCTGGATGAGGGCGAGCTGGCGCAGGCTGCCAGCAGGGTAGCGAGGCAGAGGGCTGAGAGCAGCCGCAGGCAAGCGATCATGTAAAGGTCCTGTTACTCGATCAAGTTGGCCG
>Ga0213828_1001272_pt1 | contig 21174 bp, 22 predicted proteins | sample MC6MC0897MG_FD_180664 | JGI IMG/M metagenome (GOLD analysis project Ga0213828, IMG submission 180664) | Enriched soil aggregate microbial communities from Iowa State University, Ames, United States - MC6-MC0897-MG | ecosystem: Environmental > Terrestrial > Soil > Unclassified | place: USA: Iowa... | reverse complement strand
TGGCGCTCGGCTTCTTGGGCGTAGGCGATGGCGGTGCGGGTGGGGCCGCCGGCGCCGGCCAGGATCGGCACCTTGCCTTTGCAGGTCTGCACGGCGGTGCGAATGACGTCGGAGTATTCATCGGGGGCCAGCGAGAAGAACTCACCGGTGCCGCCGGCGGCGAACAGGGCGGTGGCGCCGTAGGGGGCCAGCCATTCCAGACGAGCCGCATAGCTCTTGGCGTTGAAATCGCCGTTCTGGTCGAAGTCGGTCACGGGGAAGGAAAGCAAACCTTCCGAAACAATGGCCTTGAGTTCTTGCGGAGTCGTCATGTTGCGCTCATCCCTAAATGGCCGTCGCAGGCGAAAGGTAGGTGCTTGCGAACGGGATGCGGTGGTAAAAGGTGAGTCATCGTACAACATCAATTTGCCGGATTCAAGGCGTGTCCCCATGTGGCGCAGCATTTACAAGGGGAAACCCGAAATTCCTTTCTAGAGCCTTTCAGCGATATTCTCTTGGTTGTACGATAACGTACGGTGCCCGCAGCGGGGCATCCATCAGGCTAAAGGATTCATCATGCAGGTTGCAGTCGAGCAGGCGCCCGTTCTCATCAAGATTCATCCCGACGACAACGTCGCCATCGTGGCCAACGATGGCGGATTGCCGTCGGGAACCGTTCTGCCCGATGGGCTTCAATTGGTCGACGCCGTGCCGCAAGGGCATAAGGTTGCCCTGACCGATCTGGCCGAGGGCGACGAGGTCCGGCGCTACAACGTGGTGGTCGGCTACGCCGCCAAGGCGCTGCCGCGCGGCAGTTGGATCAACGAGCGCGTCACCACGATGCCGACGGCCCGCACGCTGGAAGACCTGCCGGTCTCCACGCGGATTGCGCCGCTGCCGCCGCTCGAGGGCTACACCTTCCAGGGCTATCGCAACGCGGACGGCACCGTCGGCACGCGCAATATTCTTGCCATCAGCACCACGGTGCAGTGCGTGCAGGGCGTCGTCGAGCACGCGGTCGCGCGCATCCGCCGCGAACTGCTGCCGCTGTATCCCAACGTGGACGACGTGGTGGGCATCGAGCACACCTACGGCTGCGGCGTGGCCATCGACGCGCCCGGCGCGGCGATTCCCATCCGCACGCTGCACAACATTGCCCGCAACCCGAACTTCGGCGGCACGTCCATGGTCGTCAGCCTGGGCTGTGAAAAGCTGCAGCCGGACCGCCTCCTGGCGCCCACCGCCATTCCGATCCGCGCCGGCGAGGGCATGGGCGGCGACGGCGTGGACACCATCGTCCTGCAGGACGAAGAGAACATCGGCTTCGATTCGATGATCCAGCTCATCATGCGCACCGCCGAGCGCCACCTGCAGAAACTCAACGCCCGCCAGCGCGAAACCTGCCCGGTGTCGGACCTGACCGTCGGCGTGCAGTGCGGCGGCAGCGATGCGTTTTCCGGCGTGACGGCCAACCCTGCCGTGGGTTTTGCCACCGACCTGCTGGTGCGCGCCGGCGGCACGGTGATGTTCTCCGAAAACACCGAGGTGCGCGACGGCATCGACCAGTTGACCGCGCGCGCCGAAACGCCCGAAGTCGCGGACGCATTGATCCGCGAAATGGCCTGGTACGACGCGTACCTGCAGCGCGGCATGGCCGACCGCAGCGCCAACACCAGCCCCGGTAATAAGAAGGGCGGCCTGTCCAACATTGTCGAAAAGGCCATGGGCTCGATCGTCAAGTCGGGGTCCTCGCCGATTCATGGCGTGCTGTCGCCCGGCGACCGCCTGACACGCAAGGGCCTGATCTTTGCGGCCACGCCCGCCAGCGACTTCATCTGCGGCACGCTGCAGCTGGCTGCCGGCATGAACCTGCACATCTTCACCACCGGCCGCGGCACGCCCTACGGGCTGGCGCAGGTGCCGGTCATCAAGGTCGCCACGCGCTCGGCGCTGGCGCGCCGCTGGCACGACCTGATGGACGTGGATGCCGGCGTCATCGCCACCGGCCAGGCCTCGATCGAGGAAGTGGGCTGGCAGCTCTTTCAGATGATGCTGGACGTGGCCAGCGGCAAGAAGCAGACCTGTGCCGAAAAACTCAAGCTGCACAACGCCCTGGCGCTGTTCAACCCGGGCCCCGTGACCTGATCGGGGACCCAACCCGTCCGTAGCGCCATCGCAGAATAAAACCACCGAGAGGAGACAGCCGATGGAAATTGACCCGCAAGTCCAGGCCGGCCGGCGCCGGCTGCTGGGCGCCGCGCTTGCACTGGCCCCCGCCAGTCTGGTGCACGCGCAGTCTTTCAGCTTCACCCCGCAGCAGCGCTACCCGGACCCCTCGGTCCGGATCCTGGACCCGGAATTCGCCAAGTACCGCATCTACAGCAGCAGCGTGGAGCAGCTTGCGACCGGCTTCCGCTGGCTGGAAGGTCCGGTGTGGTTTGGCGACGGGCGCTATCTGCTCGCCTCGGACATTCCCAATAACCGCATCATCCGCTGGGACGAAACCACGGGCGAAACCAGCGTGTTCCGCCATCCGTCCAACTTCAGCAACGGGCTCGCCCGGGATCGTCAGGGCCGCCTGCTGGCCTGCGAACACCTGACGCGCCGCGTCACGCGCACGGAATACGACGGCAGCATCACGGTGCTGGCGGACCGCTTTGACGGCAAGCCGTTCAATTCCCCCAACGACATCGTGTGCCAGCGCAATGGCGCCATCTGGTTCACCGATCCGCCCTTCGGCATCGGCGGGCACTGGGAAGGCGACAAGGCCACGCCCGAGCTGCCGCATTCCGTCTATCGCATCGATCCCGGCAACGGCCGTGTGACGCTGGCGCTTGCCGATCTGGCCGGTCCCAACGGCCTGTGCTTTTCGCCCGACGAGAAAGTGCTGTACATCGTCGAATCGCGTCACCAGCCCAATCGCGTGATCTGGGCCTTTGACGTGGGCGCGGACGGCGCGTTGTCCAACAAGCGCCTGCACGTTGACGCGCAAGGGCCCGGCGCCATCGACGGCATCAAGTGCGACGAGGCCGGCAACCTGTGGTGCGGCTGGGGCAGCAACGGCTCGCCCGACGCCAAAGCCGAGGACCTGGACGGCGTGATGGTGTTCAACCCCGCGGGCAAGGCCATCGGCCACATCCGCCTGCCGGAACGCTGCGCCAATCTTTGCTTTGGCGGCGCCAAGCGCAACCGCCTCTTCATGGCGAGCAGCCATTCGCTCTATGCCCTGTACGTGGAGACCCGCGGCGCGGCATAGGCACATCCCCACCGCGGCCTCACCAGGCCGCGGGACACTTCAACACACATACCAAACAGTGTGGAGACAGCATGAACCCGAGCAAGAGACAGTTCCTGGGCAGCGCCGCGGCGCTTTGCCTGACGCCCCTGGTGCCGGCATGGGCCCAATCGGCGGAATGGCCGACGCGGCCCGTGCGCATCGTCGTGCCTTACCCGCCCGGCGGCTCGTCGGACATCATCGCGCGCATCCTGGCGCCCCGGCTCGCCGAAGTGCTCAAGCAGACCGTGGTCGTCGAGAACAAGCCCGGCGCCAACGGCAACCTGGGCGCCGGTCTGGTGGTGCAGTCGGCTAACGAAGGCCACACGGTCCTCTTGTGCGACGTCGGCGCGCTGGCGATCAGCCCGTCCGTCTACACGAAGCTGACCTTTGATCCGTCCAAGGACCTGCGCGCCGTCGGCATGCTGGCGTACTCGCCCCACGTGTTGGCCGTGCATCCCGACGTGAAGGCCAAGACCGTGCAGGATCTGGTCGAGCTGTCCAAGAAAGAACGCATCAACTTCGCCGTCACCGCGATCGGCAGCGCGCCTCACCTGGCGGCCGTCGCGGTTCAGCAGGCCACGGGCGCGCAGTGGGAATACGTGCCGTACAAGGGCGGTTCGCAGGCGGTCACCGACACCATCGGCGGCCAGACGCAGATCATCATGAACGGGCTGCTGGCCACGCTGCCGCACATCAAGTCCGGCAAGCTGCGCGCGATCGCGATTTCCAAGAGCGAACGCATGAAGCTGGTGCCGGACATCCCCACCATCTCCGAGCAGGGCGTGAAGGGCTTTGAGTCCGGCACGTGGCAAGGCGTGATGGCCCCGTCCAACATGACCGACCCGGTGGCGGCCCGCCTGCAGATGCTGATGGCGCAGATCGTCACCCAGCCGGACGTCACGGCGCAGTTGAACGAGCAGGGCGCCGAGATCGTCACCAAGAGCCCGGCCGAACTTGCGCAGTTCTTCAGCAGCGAGCGCGCGCGCTGGGCCAAGGTCGTGGCCAGCACCGACATCCGCCTGGATTGAACGGCGCCGATCCCGCCTTGCTAGGGGCGGGGTTCGGGAGCACACTGGAATTGCGTCCAGGCTTCGGCCTGGACCGATTCCGTGGAGCCCGGTCAATGAAACCCTTGTTTGCCGCGGTGCTGGGAGCCTTGGGTGCGTTGTCGGCGCTGACCGCTGCGCCTGCGCTGGCGCGCGATCCGCTTCCGACGGTGCCATCCCCGCCAACGTCAGCCCGCACCTTGCCGGATACGTGCCGGGGCACCGATTGCCCGCGCATCGTTGACCCGGGCAAGATCAATCGGGATTGCCTGGGCACCTCGTGTCCGGGGTCCCGCTATCCGTCGCCGGCGGCAACGCCCACGCGGCCGCAGGATCAGCCCGGGCTGAAGGCGCCCACTCGGACCTGGCTGCCGCCGATGCCGCCCCGGCCGGGTCAGACGCCAATAGGGCCGCTGACGCCCGCGCCGGCGCTGCCGCGATAGTCGCAGGGCGTGCGCATTATTCGTCGCCTTGCGGCGATCACGAAACGGCATGGTCGGCGCACGGCGCCCCAGGCCGCAGGTATGATGGCCTGCTTGCGCCTGTCAATCTCCGCGCCGGCCCACACGCGCCGGGCTTTCCGAAGACACCACACCCCATGAACGACCGCCTGCAGCAGACTCTGCGCCGCTTCGACGACTACAACGCCGCCGACCCCAACACGTTTACCTGGGAAGGCGAATCCTGTCCGCAGGAGCTGTTTCTTGCGCAAAAGCTGCACGAATGGGTCATGAAGCTGGCGCCCGATGCTTCCGAACCGCTGATCCTGGCTTCCCGGTGCCAGCATATCGGCCGCTGGGAAATCGCACGCGCCAGCTATCCCGAAGGCCGCATCGGCTACCTGACGTGGCGCAAGGCGCTGGCACGGCATCACGCCGGCATCGCGCAGGAGATCATGGAGGAAGCAGGCTATCCGCAGGCAGATTGCGAGCGCGTGGCGGCGATCCTGATGAAGCAGGGCATCAAGCAGGATCCGGACGTGCAGGTCATGGAGAACGCGCTGTGCCTGGTGTTCCTGCAATACCAGTACGAGGCCTTTTACCCGGCCCACGAAGACAAGATCGTCGAGATCCTGCGCAAGTCATTGCTGAAGATGGACGGCGCGGGGCATCAGCAGGCCATGACGCTGACCTATTCCGAGAAGGGCATGGGCTACATCAAGCAGGCGCTGGCGGCGCTGGAGCCGGCAGGCTAGATACAGCCGCATCAATGCAGAAAGGCCTGCGCCAGACCGGGAAACATTGTCCCGGCCTGGCGCAGGCCTGAATTGCTTTTGGCGGGCTTATTCGGACGCTTGGGGCGTGACGTCTGTCTGGGCGGCGTCAGTGGGCGTGACGTCTGCGGACGTCGCACCGGCGGCCTTCGTGTCGGCGGCTTTCACCTCTGCGGCTTTCACCTCTGCGGCTTTCACATCCACGGCTTTCACATCAGCGGACGGCACGTCGGCTGGTTGCGTGTCAGGGGCGGCGTCAGCAGCCGGCGCCGGGGTCTGCTCAGCAGCCGTCTGCGCCTTTTTCTCGGCCCGTGCGCGGGCGGCGTTGCGCGACGCGTTGCGAGATGCCATGCGCTTGGCGTGACGCGCTTCGTTGGCGGTCACGGCGCCGGCGGGTTCGCCGTTCAGGTCCACGCGCGGCGCGTCCTCGACCATGCTGGCCCAGTAGCGGCGGCCATCGCACCAGGTCTTGACGGCTTCCTTGATCTGCGCCTCGTCGAGTTGCAGTTGCTCGGCGTGTTGCACCAGGTCCGCCAGCACGCCCAGCTTGAGCGGCAGCTTGGGCGCGGGGTTCTTGGGGAAAGCCTTGGGAAAGTGACGTTGCAGGCGCGAAATGGCGACGACCACGGGATCGACCGGCGTCTCGCGCTTTTCGGGACGTGGCGCACGCTGGCCCTTGTCGCCGCCTTGCGCGCGCTTTGCCTTGTCGCCGCCTTGCGGACGCGGACCCTTGCCGGCGCCTTGCGGGCGGCGCGGCTTGTCCGTGCCTTGCGGTCGCGATTCGTTCTTCGAGCCTGCCTTGTCAGGCGACTGCTTGATAAGCAATTCCCGGATCGCGGCTAATTGTTCTAGTCCCATGTGCTACACAAAAAAAAGGTTGAGGCGGCGAGCGTATCCGCTGCGCCGCCAGTTGTCGGCCTTTCAGCAGCCCTGAAAACTTCTACCCGGAGATGACCACGAGCAGCGCCAGCGACAGCAGGATGCCGAACGCGGCCAGGGCAAACGGCAGTAGTAGAACATACACGCCGCGTTCTTGCCCCCGTCCATGCGCCAAACCGGCCGCAATCGACATCCGGACCGGCGAAAAAATCCCCATCGACGTGCCCGAGACGTGCAGCAGCGCGGCGGCCGCGGGCACGTTCAGACCGGCCTGAAGCGCTAATGATAGCTGGGAAGACATGAACAGGCTGTTCGGCGCATTGCCGCTGTTGGCCAGAATGCCGAACGCGCCGGCCAGAAGCGGCGTGATCAGGATAGTCCAGTCGCGCAGGCTCGAGAATAATCCATCGGCATACGCCCGGGAAATGCCCGCGCCCGCGAGTACCTCGGCCATCATCGCAAACAGAAAGACGGACATGACGGCATGACGTCCTGTCATCCACGCGGCGCGTGCCTGAGCCCGCAGCGCGCCCGGGTGGCGTTGCCAGGCAGCTATGGCGACCGCGCCCGCGATCAGCCAGCTTCCGGCGTGCAGAAAAGGCATCCAGGCCGGCAGGTCCGGATAAGGCTTGAAATCGGCCACGCCGGCAAGGCCGCGATTCAGGCCGGGGACGAGCCGCGTAGCCACCAGCCAGGCGATGAGGGCGATGTAGGGCAGGGCGCGGCGTGCGGCGTCCAGCGCTTGCCCGCGATCGGGCCTGCGGTCCGCCAGGAAGCGCAGCACGATCAGCGGACCATAGGCTGTCAGCAGCGCCGTTTCCGGTCCCAGCAGTGCGGTCGCTGCCGTCAGCAAGGCCAGGCTCGCGGCCATCCAGCCCGCTTCACGCCCCAGTTCGGCCGCAGGCGCGGACAGCGCCGCGCGTGCGGCAGTGCGCCAGTACAACGCCAGCCACACCCCCATCAGCAGCGCCACGGGCACCATGCTGTAAAGAGCAAGCTGCGTGGCCGGCACCCGCGCGTAGGCCGAGGCCAGCAACGTGCCGCTTCCCATCGCGCCCCACGGGATGAGTGTCTGGCTGAGCAGCGCGAACACCATGGTCTCGCGCGGCTTCAGGCCCAGCGGGCGGATCAGCATCACCGTTCCCAGCATGCCCACGCCGAAGCCCGTGGCGGACTCGGCAAACGGGCCGACCAGGAAACAGGCGAAGAAGAGCAGCCGGCGCCGTGCGAGGGGCTCGAGACGCATGGCGTCCGGCGGATTGCCTGCCGCGCCCTTGCTCATGCCGCCCTGCGCCGCCATCTGCCAGAACAGCAGGCCGCCGAGGATGTAGGGGGTGATGATCCAGCCGATCCAGAGTCCGCGTTCCAGGGCAACGGCCAGTTGCGCCAGCGCGAACGGCGCGGGCGCGGCGAGCAGGGCGATGGGCAGCGCCGCCAGCAGGCCCAGCGCGGCGGCGATGGTCGTGTTGACGCGCCCGCTCGCGATCGCGGCGATCACGGTCAGCGCCGGCAGGGACCACAGCAGGTACATCATGAAAGAAACATCCGCATCGCCCGGGTGAAGTCGCGGCGCAAAGCGTATCAGTCTATGGCCGCAGCGGGTAGCTGTGGCGATGGGCGGCGCGAACGTGGATGACGAAGGCGGCGGGCGGGGTGCAGGCAGGGACGCGGACGTGCAGGCAGACCCCAGACGCAAGAACGCCGGCTGGCGTTTGCACGCGAGCCGGCGTTCGGGGGTGACGGGTCAGGTCGGGATTGCGTTGTCTACTGGTTCGCGCCGCGGATGTTGCCGGCGATACCGCCGGCTGCACCGCCAATGGCGGCCCCGGTCCAGGCACTGCCCCCCGCGATGGCGGCAATGCCGGCGCCCGCCGCGGCGCCCATCAAGCCACCCGTGACGGTGCCTTGCTGTTCCTTGGTCATGTTGGTGCATGCGGCCAGCGATGCCATCGCAATGGCCAGGCCTATCGTGCGGATAGTCTTCATGGCGGCTCCTAGGGGGTGCGTTTCGTCTTGGTGGCAGGCACGACGATCTCAAACCAGATCGTCTCCATGACGGGGCGATCCAATTGGCCCGGATTGGCGGCATACCAGCGGTCGATGGTCTCGCGCACCGAGTCCAGCGTCTGGTTCTGAAGGCCCGCGGAGAACTTGGGCACCAGCGTCTGGGTATCCGGCACGGCCCGGCGTTGCTGATAGGCGCGTTCAACCTCAAGCGCATTGGCCACGCCCAGCAGATAGGCCTTCTTGAGGTTGGCGTCGGAATCGGTCCAGTGCTTGCCGGTGATGATCGGGGCGGGGTCCGAGGGGGCGGCCGTGACAGCCGACCCGACAAGCATCGAGAGGGCTACGGTCGCTGGGCCAAGCAGGTGTTTTACTCGCATCGCATCGCTCCTGTTGGGGGAACAAAAGATAGAAAACAACCTTCGCGCGCGATTCGGGCGGGGGGATCGAGATGACCGATCGAAAAGCGGTACCGATCAATTTATGCCTGAATGCGTGGTCATGCAAGACCGGATTACAGGACGGATCGGCCGCTTCGGAATGCTCAATAGGCGGCGGACGGGGCGGGCGCCGCGGCGTTCGGGTCCGCGCAAGAGAAGTTTGCCGCCAGCCGGCGGGCGCTATTTGCGTAAAGCAGCACGTCAACGCCTACCGCCACGAAGGTGCAGCCCAGTTCCAGGTAACGGCGCGCCAGCGCGGGGTCCGATGTCAGGGTGCCGGCTGCTTTGCCGTGTTCGATGATGACTTGCATGGCGCGCTCGATGGCGCTTTGCACGTCCGGATGCCCGGGCCGCCCCCGATACCCCATGGACGCGGCCAGATCGGCCGGCCCGATGAACACGCCATCCACGCCGGGCAACTCGCAGATCGCCTCCAGGTTCGACAGCGCCTGCACCGTTTCCGCCTGCACCAGCAGGCAGATCTCGTCGTCGGCGATTTCCAGGTAGTCCTGACGGGCGCTCCAGCGAGATGCGCGCCCCACGGCGCTGCCCACGCCGCGTATGCCTTGCGGCGGATAGCGGGTCGCGGCCACCAGGGCGCGGGCTTGATCGGCGGTGTCGACCATCGGCACCAGCAGGTTCTTCGCGCCGATGTCCAGCATCTGCTTGATGAGTGCGGTGTCTCCGGCCACCACGCGCACCACGGGCTGGGCGCGGTAGGGCGCGACGCTCTGCAGGGCGGCCAGGGTGCCGCGCAGGTCGTTCGGTGCGTGCTCGCCGTCGATCAGCAGCCAATCGAAGCCTGCCGTGGCGGAAACCTCGGCCAGATAGGGGTCGGCCATCGAGAGCCACAGGCCGACCTGGGCCTGGCGCGCGGCAAGGGCCGTCTTGAAAGGATTGTGTGCGGGCATGCGAGAAGGTTCCTGAAATGACGGGTCAGCTGACGATGCCCAGATGCCAGGGCACGAATTCATGGTTGCCCAGGCCCAGTGCTTCGCTCTTGGTCGGCGCGCCGGAGGCCGCGCGCAGGATATGGTCGAAGATGCGTTGTCCCATCTGTGCGATGTCTACCTCGCCATCGAGCACCGCGCCGCAATTGATGTCCATGTCTTCCACCAGGCGCGCATACATGCTGCTGTTGCTGGCAAGTTTGAGCGTGGGCGCGGGCTTGGAGCCGAACATCGACCCGCGGCCTGTCGTGAAGCAGATCAGGTTGGCGCCGCTGGCGATCTGGCCGGTGACGGCGACGGGGTCGTAGCCGGGCGAATCCATGAAAACCAGGCCTGCGCGGTCGATGGGCTCGGCATATTCATACACGGCCTGCAGCGGCGTCGTGCCGCCTTTCATGGCGGACCCCAGCGATTTCTCGAAAATGTTGGCCAGGCCGCCTTGCTGGTTGCCGTGGCCGACGACGCCGTTGAACTGCGCGTTGTGTCCGGCCGTGTACCTTTCCCACCAGGCCAGCCGGTCGAGCAGTTTCTGGCCCACTTCCGGCGTGACGGCGCGGCGCGTCAGCAGGTATTCCACCCCGTGGATCTCCGGGGTTTCGGACAGGATCGCCGTGCCGCCGTGCCGCACCAGAATGTCCATGGCTGCCCCCAGCGCGGGATTGGCCGTGATGGCGGAGTAGCCGTCCGATCCGCCGCATTCCAGACCGATCTTGAGGTGGCTTGCCGGCACGGGGCTGCGGCGCGCGGCATCGGCCAGCGGCAGCATCTCGTCGATGGCCCGGATGCCGGCCTCGATCGTGGCCCGGGTGCCGCCCGTGTCCTGCATCACGAGCGTACGCACCCGCGCGTCCCCGGCCAGATCCTGCGATTCGATCAGCGCCGACACCTGATTGCGTTCGCAGCCCAGCCCTACGATCAGCACGCCGGCCAGGTTCGGGTGCCGCGCGTAGCCGGCCAGCGTGCGTCGCAGGACATCGAAATGCTCGCTGGGCGACGACATGCCGCAACCGCTCGTCTGCGCGAAGGCCACTACGCCGTCCACGTTGGGAAACGCGGCAAGGCGTTCGGGCGTGAAGTGCTGCGCGATGTGGTGGATGACCGTCGCGGAACAGTTCACCGACGCGAGGATGCCGATGAAATTTCGCGTGCCCACCCGGCCATCCCCCCGAACGTAGCCCTGAAACGTCGCGCGTTCGGCCTCGGGCAGGATGTCGACCGGCCGCACATCGCGGCAGAAGCCCGGATCCCGCGCGAAGTCGGCGAGCGCAAGATTGTGTGCATGCACGTGCTCGCCGGCTTCGATATCGCGCGCGGCCACGCCGATGATCGCGTCGTACTTGCGCACGGGCGTGCCTGCCGGAATCCGGCAGGCCGCAATCTTGTGGCCGCCCGGCACCTGCGCGCGTACCCGCAGGCCCAGCGCCGGGATAGACATGCCCAAGGCCAGGGCCTCCCGGGCGACCAGTACATTGTCGTTGGCGTGCAGCCGGATCAAGGGATTGGAAGTCACCGGGGATCAGCCTTTCTGCAGCATTTCTTTCAGTTTCAGGCGCGCGATCAGCGCGGTCTCCTGCGCATAGACCGACGCCACATAAGCCTGGTAGTCCGGCCCGTCCAGGTACATCACCGGCGCATCGATGCGGTCGGCCACCTGCTTGAAGGCGTCGCTCTTCACCGCGGTGCGGAAGGCCTCGCGCAGCTTGCGCTCGACGGCGGGGTCCAGGCCCTTGGGCGCGCCGATGCCGTTGGGGGCCTCGACCACGACGTCGTAGCCCAGTTCTTTCAGGGTGGGCGCCTCCTTGAAACGCGAGGCGCGCGACTCGCCCCAGGTCGCCAGAAGCCGCAGCTTGCCTGCCTCGACATGCGGCGCCCACGAGCTTGAATCCGCCAGCAGATCGATCTGCCCGCCCAGCACATCCTGCAGGGCGGCCGCGCCGCCCTTGTAGGCAATCGCATTGAAACGCACGCCGGCCGTCATGGCGAACTCTTCCATGCCCACATGCGTCGCGCCGCCGATGCCGGCGTGGCCGTATGTCAGCTTGCCGGGATTGGCCTTTGCGTAAGCCACGACCTCCTGCAACGTCTTGAACGGCGAGCTGGCAAGCACTGCGATGCCGAAGGTCTGGCCCGACGTACGGGCCAAATAAGTCAGCTCGCTGCGCGGATCAAGCTGCAACAGTCCCAATTGCGAGAAACGCGCCACCGAAATGGGAATCTGGCCGATGTTGTAGCCGTCGGGCTGCGCCTGCGACAGCGACTTCGTGCCGATCATGCCCGAGGCGCCCGCGCGGTTCTCCACCACGATGGACTGGCCGAGCACGCCCGACGCTACTTGGCAGAGCGCGCGCATGGACTGGTCCGCGGTGCCGCCGACGGGCCAGGGGCAGATGAAGGTGATGGGGCGCTGCGGATAGTCCGCGGCGCGTGCCAGGCCGGGAGCCAGCAGGCCGGCCGCGCCGGCGCCAGCCATGGCGCCCAGACAGGCGGCGCCCGCCAGGAACCTGCGCCGGTCCCGGTCAGGGGTGGGGATGTGCCTCATGGTTTGTCTCCGATGTGATTATTTTTGTGAGCACCCTCAAGGCTACAAGGCCGCCCGGATCTATTCTCGTGAGCTTATATATAACTATCCAATAGAATTGCCGCATCGATAGATAACAAGTCTGATATGTAAGGACGTTGGTATGGCGCACCTGGACCGCGTGTTCCGCTCAAACCTGAAGCTGCGTCACCTCCAATTGGTGGTGGCGCTGGACGAGTTCCGGCATTTGGGGCGCACGGCCGAGTTCATGGCGGTCAGCCAGCCGGCGGTGTCGCGCATGCTGTCGGAGGTGGAGTCCATGCTGGGTCTCGCGCTGTTTGCGCGGTCCGTGCGCGGCACGGAGCCCACCGACGCGGGCGCTGCAGTGGTGCGCTTTGCGCGCGGCGTGCTGGCGCAGTACGCGCGCACGCGTGATGAGATCGACGCCGCCGCAAGCGGCGCGGCCGGCAAGACGCGGGTGGGGGCGATGGCGGTCGCGTTGCCGGTGCTGCTGGCGCGGGCCGTGCATGCCTTGAAGCTGCGGTCGGCGCGCGCAACCGTCCTGATCGAAGAGGGCGACCTGACCCATCTGCTGCCCAAATTGCGGCTGGGCGAACTGGATCTGTTCGTGGGAAGGCTGGAGCCAGGCTACGCCGCGCCCGATCTGCATGCCGAAGCGTTGTTCGAAGAGCCGATGGTAGTGGTGGCGGCGCCCGGCAGCGACGTGGCAGGCCGCAGCGCACCGGGGTGGGCGGATCTGGCGGCGTTGCCTTGCGTGATGCCGCCACCGTGGGCGTCATTGCGGGTAAAGCTGGAGCAGCAGTTCCATCATCGCGGCCTGCAACCGTCGTCCGATCTAATGGAAACGTCGTCCTACCTGTCCACGCTGACCTTCATTCGCGAGCGCAATGCGGTGGGATTTCTGGCGAGGTCAGCCGCCCGCAGTTTCGAGCGCCAGGGCCTGTGCCGGATCCTGGACGTGCCGCTGGACCTGGCATTGCCGCCGGTCGGCATCATCACCTTGCGTGAAGCCCGGCTGCCTGCGGCCAGCGCGCACCTGATCGAATGCCTGAAGAACGAGGCAACGGCGCTGATGGCTGATGCGGCAAACGGCGCCGGTTAGGCCGGCGCCGTTCCCGCGATGGACTTTACTTCGCGGCGGTGGTCTGTGCCGCGGCGGGCGCCAGCGCCTGCAGGAGCAGCTTGGCGTTGGCCTGCAGGTCGGCAACGGGATCGGCCCCGTCGGTGGCCAGCACGACGGCCTTGGCGCCGCCGGCTTCGATGGCCTGGCGCAGTTCCGGCGTGGGCTCGCGGTGCAGCAGCGCGGCGGCCGCGCCGTTGTCCTTGAGAGTGGCGGTCAGCGCCGCCAGCGTCTCAGGTGTCCAGTCCTTGTCGTCGCGCGCGTTCGTGTCGATCAAATCCAGATTGAACTCGGCAATCAGGTAGGGCAGGCGCTCGGATAGGCTGACGACGGCCACGTTCTCAGCCTGAGCCAATCCGGCCTGGCTGCTGGCGTTCAATTCGACCAGCGTGCGCTTGATCTGCGCCAGGTTCTCGGCGATGCGCTTGTCGTCGGACGGGGACAGGCGCCCCAGATCGGCGGCGACGATGTCGGCCATGCGTCCCAGGTTGACGATGCTGAGCCACGGGTAGGCGGCAAACTGTCCGCCGGGGCGCGTGTCGCTTTGCAGGGCAATGCCGTTCAGCGCACCATCGAGCGGGCGGGCGGCGTCGATTTCGACGATGCGGATGTTGGTGCGCCGCGCGTTGGCGTAGAGCGGATCGTCGGGCCAGATGGAGCGCAGGCCGACCGCGGCGTCCGCCGATGCGGCGGCCTTTTGCAGCGCAGCGCCGCCGCGCCCGCTGAAATACGACGTGAGGCGGGTGGCGGGCAGGTTGGCGGGCGCGGCGCGCTCCACACGGATGGTGCTGCCTTTGGCCAGGCTGTCGGTCAGCGCAAACACGACGGGATGCGCGGCCAGCACGGTGACGCTGCCCGTGGCGGCGGCCGTGGCTTCCGGCTGCGCGGCGCGGCCGGATTTGGCCGCTTCCTGGGCTTGCGCCGTGACGGCGGCGCCCAGCGCGGATGCCAATGCCACGGCCAGGGCGGCGCGGCGCAGGGTGACTGACTTCAAACTCATGCTGCATTTCCTTTCAGGCCGGGGACCAGGCCGCGTGCCAGGGCCGAGATCGCAAACAAAACACCCGCGACCAGAATGATGGCCGCGCCGGATGGGATCGGCAGTTCCAGTTCGATGGGCAACATGATGCCGGCCAATGTGCTGAACAGCGCGAACAGCACCGACATCGTGAAAAAGCCCTTGAGCGACTGCGCCAGCATCCGCGCCGCAGCCGCCGGAATCACCAGCAGGGCGCCGACCAGAATGGCGCCGATCACCTTGACCGAGGCCACCGTGACCAGCGTCACCAGGATCACGAACAGGTAGTCCATGGCCTTGACAGGCACGCCGCGCACGGCGGCCAGCTGCGGATTGAAGCTCGCCAGCATCAGCCGGTTGTAGTTGGGCAGGGCCAGCGCCAGCGCCAGGATCGCCACGCACGTCAGAACCGACAGGTCGTTGCTGTTGACGGTAAGCACCGAGCCGAACAGCACGTTTTCCAGGATGTGGATGTTGATGCGGCCTGACAGCACGAGCAACAGGCTTGCGCCCAGCGCCAGCGACACCGACAGGAACACGCCAATCAGCGTGTCGGGCGTGAGGCGCGTGCGATTGCTGAGGAAATTGAGCAGGATGCCGAAGATGAGGCAATAGCTGAACAGGCTGCCATACGGCCCGGTGTAGGGCTCGCCCAGCAGGATGCCGATTGCGACGCCGGTCAGCGCGGCATGGCCAACGGCTTCCGAGAAGAACGCAAAGCGCTTGACCACGACCAGCGTGCCCAGGCCGCCCAACACCGGTCCGATGATCAGGCCCGCAAGCAGGGCGTTGATGACGAAGCCGAAGGCCAGCGATTCCGGCAACACGCCGGATTCCGCCGCGCTCTGAATGAGCTGGCGCAGGTTGTCGAAAAAGGCGTTCATGCGGCGCGCTCCTGCGGCTGATTGCCAACGCGCGGCCGGGTTGAAAAGAGCGCAAGCAGGCGGTCGGGCGTCAGCACCTGCGCGGGCGGGCCGTCGCAAAGCACCTGGCGGTTCAGGCCGGTGACGCGATCGGCCAGGCGGCCAACGGCCTCGAGGTCGTGTTCGATCCACAGCACGGTCACGCGCTGCGCGCGCCAACTGTCCAGCAGTTCTTCAAACACGCGCACGCCGGCTTCGTCCAGCGCCGACATGGGTTCGTCCAGCACCACCATCGACGGGCTGGGCACCAGGCCCTGGGCCAGCAGCACGCGCTGGCGCTCGCCGCCCGACAGCGCGCCCATGCGGCGGTTGCGCTTGTCCTGCATGCCAACGCGTTCCAGCGCGTCGCCGATTTCTTTCGATTTCGCGCGCGACAGGCCAAGGAACGCAGGTTTGCGCTGGCACATCGCGGCCATGAAATCGTTGACGGTCATGGGCAGGCCACGATCGAACTCAAGGGCCTGGGGGATGTAGCCGATGACGCCCGCCCGGTCGCCCGGCCACGCCACGCTGAGCTTGCCGCGATGCGGCATCTGGCCCAGCAGCGTCTTGACCAGCGAACTCTTGCCGCCGCCGTTGGGGCCGACCAGCGCATGCACGCTGCCTGCCGCAACGGTAAAGGCGACGTCGCTGAGGATGTCGGTACGGCCGAGCGTCAGGGAGATGTGGTCGAAGGTCAGCGTGGGACCCATTGTGCCGCCCGGGTGAGCTGTCACGGGGCCGGTCACGCGCCGGCCTCTTCGATGGCGCGCACCACGGTGGCCAGGTTCTGCTTCATTTCATTTTCGAACTGCTCGGGGCTGTATTCGCCATACGAGATGTGCGACAGCGCATACAGCTTCACGCCGGTCTCGCGCTGGATCGTCTCGACATACGCGGACGGGAAGTTCAGCTCGGAGAAGATCACCTTGACGTCCGCCGCGCGCAATTGCTCGATGGTGCCCTTGAGCTGCGCGGGGCTGGGCTCGATGCCGTGCGCCGGTTCCACGACCGCAGTGACTTCCAGGCCGAACTCTCGCAAGAGGTAGTCGTAGGCGCCATGGATCGTGGCCACGCGCAGGTCCGCGTTGGGCGCTTTTGCAAGCTGGCCAAGGGCGTCGGCGCGCAGCTTGCGCAGACGCTGGCCATAGGCGCGTGCATTGGCGGTGTAGGTCTGCGCGTTGGCCGGGTCGATACGGCCCAGTTCGCGTGCAATGGTGTTGATCTGGGCGATCGAGGCGGTGATCGACAGGAACGTGTGCGGATTCACGACCTTGCCGGAATCGCCGCCGCCGCGTGCGGCCATGCCCACGGCCGCCAGCAGCGGCACCTGCGCGTTCGCTTCGATCACGGGGATCTTCGGCGTTTCGCTGGCGGCGATCATGCGGTCCGCAAAGTCGTCATGGCCGATGCCGTTGAGCACCACGACATCCAGGGTGCCGATGCGCTTGATGTCTTCGGCACGCGGCTCGTAGGCGTGCGGATTGAAGCCCACCGGAATCAGCGGCACGACCTCGGCCTTGTCGCCCACGATGTTGGCGACGTAGCTGTAATAGGGATGCAGCGTCACGCCGATCTTCAGGCGCTTGGCCTCTTCGGCGTGGGCGGGCGCGGCGAAGGCGCCGGCCAGCAGCGCCAGCGCGGCGATCGGCGCGGCGCAGCGGCGCAGGAGCTGTGAGAAAGACGAAAAGGCAGACATAAATCCGTAGGCTCGTGTCGGAAGACGAAGGGGGAGGGGCCCGGTCAGGGCTTGTTCTGGCGGGTCACGCCGGCGTCGAACTGAGCGACGACCTGGCGCCAGCCCGCGGCGGCCAGCGCGGCGTCGTCGGTGGCAGCGGGCACGCGGGCCGCGGCATCGCGGGCCAGCCAGACATCGGCTTGGGCGTCCGCGCCATGGTCATGACCATGGCCGTCCTTGGCGTGGCCGTCTTCGGTGCGCAGCAGGAATGATCCGGCCAGCGCAACGTCGGCCGTCTGGCCCACGTATAGCGCCTTACCGCTCTGGCGTTGGAGCCGCCAGGCGTGTCCACCGCGCACGGCGGTGCTGTTGTCCGCCACAAACGGCGGCAGCCCCTGCGCGGCCAGTTCTTCAACCGAAGGCAGCGGCTCGCCGGCCTGCAGCGCGAAGCCGATTTCCTCGTAGGCGACGCGCAGGTCGGCGTAAATGCCTTGTTCGGCGGGCGTCAGGTCGCGCCGCGCATCGATCTGGGTGGCGGCGAGCGGCGCGCTTTCGGGCGGCGCTTCACGCAGGCCGATGTAACCTGCGGCGGCCGCGACGATGACCAGGCAGGCGCCCAGCACCGCCAGCGTCTCGTGTCCGGCGCCCGCGGGTCGGATGACTTGTGTATGCATGCTGCGAAGGGCCGGGGCTTACTGGATGTCGACGTGGTCGATTTCAACGACGTGGCCGGGGCCCGCGTCGAACAGCACGTAGAACTCGCCGTTGGGCCGCTTGAACGACATCTTGGAATCGGCATCCAGCTTGCCCGGCACGATGATCTGTTCATCGTACGAGATCACGTCCATGGTGACGCCGGCGGCGCCGCTGCCGTCGGAGAATCCGCCGGTGCACTGGATCTGTTCCTTGCCATCGGCCTTGCATTCGGCCATGGGGTTGTGCGCCAGGGCGGTGGCGCTGGCGCTCAGCAGCGCGCCCAGCAGGGCAGCGCGAAGGCCGTTAGCGAAAATTGCATTCATCGGGATGCTCCTTGTTTCTTCAGCCACTCGACGGTGGCGGGGGAGGCCATGGCAAGCGGCCAGGCCGCCTGGTGCACCGAACCGTCCCAGCCTTCCGCGGTGACCCAGAGCTCGGCGTCCGGGGCGGTGCGCGGCGGGATCGGCACGGTGGCAAAGGCCCGGTGCGGGCTGCCAAAGAAAATCGAACCTGCGGCACGCAGGCTGCGCGGTTTGCCCACGCGCACGTAGACCGCGCGGATCTGATCCTTGCAGCCTTCGCACTGGGCCATGGTGAAGGTCTTGACCATGCCGGCGGGGTCGGACTGGGGCGGCTCGACCTTCCACTCGGCAAACTTCAACCTCCAGGGACCCACGTCCAGCTCGCCCGCGGGGCGCTGGCCCAGCCCCATCAGCCCGCGCGACAGCGCCAGGTTGTCGAAATACTTCGGGACATAAATGATGGGCAGGATGAGCAGCAGCGCGCTCAGGTGGAAGCGCCAGCGGCGCCAGAAACTGGGTTTGGCCGCGGCGGCGTCCAGGGTGGCGGTCTTGCTCATTCGGTCACCTCGCGAGCGGCGGTACGGTCTGCGCGGGCAGGGCGCAGGGCTTTGGCAGTGGCTTGCGCGGTGCGCTTGGTCCAGATCAGGAGGCCGCTGAGCGACATCATGGTCAGCAGGAGGCCAAACAGGAACCACACCAGCTTCAGCCAGAAGCCGCCGAAGTCGCCGGTATGCAGCGGCCGCATGGATTCGGTGAAGAACTCCAGGCCGTTGCGGTCGGACAGGCGACGCACTTCCTCGACCGCGCCGTTGTACGGATTGATCTTGGCGTACTGGAACATCAGCGGGTACGCGCCGCGGCCCGAGATGGTGATCGGGTCATACGCGTTGCCGGGGAAGAAGACGTGCTGCGTTTCCAGGCCGGGCAGTTCGCGCTCGGCAATGGCAACGATCTCGTCGAGCGGCAGGCGCTTGACGGTTTCGCCGGCGGCGACGGTGGGCACCTGATCACGGGCTACGACAGCCGGCACGCCCTGTGTCGAAATGGTGGTCGCTGTATCGGACAGGATCGCCTGCGCCAGGAACCAGATCGCGCTGACCGAAATCAGCAGGATGAACCAAACCGACCACAGACCCGACAGGCGGTGGAAGTCGCCCCAGAAAATGCGAGCGCCCTGGCCGACGCGCAGACGCGGCTTCTGGAAATAGGCGCGCCAGAACCGCTTGTAGACCACCAGACCGGTGATCAGCGACAGCAGCATCGGAATCGACAACAGCGAGACCAGGTACCAGCCCCAGCTATAGCCATTGTTGAACGGGATCAGCAGCCAGCCGTGCAGCGCGCGCATGAATTGGCGCAGGTCGAAGTTCAAGGCCGGGCCTTGCACGTGGCCGGTGTACGGGTTGACGTAGATCGAGGTGAAGCGTGCGCCCGGATAACCCACGGCGGCCGTCAGGGCAAACTGCGATTCCTCAGGCCAGGACAGGCGCTGAACCGACGCTTCGGGTTCCTGTTTGGCGATGGAGTCCATCAGGGCCTGGTAGCCCATGCGGGGCGTATCGGCATCGGGCGCCTGGGCGCGAACGGCGGGGTTGATGAGCCAGACGATTTCCTGGCTGATGACGGCGATGGTCCCGGTCGCACAGATGAAGAAAAGGAAAATCCAGATTGGCAAGGCCAGCCAACTGTGGACGAGAAACCATAATTTGGAGCGCGATGGCTTGGCCATTCAAAAGCTATCCGGTAGACAGAAGAGGGTTGCCTGGTCCCCATTTAAGGGAGGCGTCAGGCGGAATTCTAGCAATAATAGTTCTCAATTGTCTTAGTCGCCCCTTTGATCCGGCGCGCCGCGCCGGCGCAAAGCATCCGGAATTGACGGCCCGATGTTTAAAATGCCGGCTTGGCGACGGAATCGGCCGTCGCCCGGAAATCCCGCATGCCCGCCCGATCGTCCTGTCCGTCCTCCCGTCCAGTCTGCGCCGCCACCCTCGTGCGGCTGTTGCTGCTGCTTCTGCTGGTGGTGCGGGCGTTCGTGCCGGTCGGATACATGCCGGACGCGCAGGCGCTGAAGCAGGGACGCCTGGAACTGGGCTTCTGTGCCGCGGGCGGCGGGGTGTTTCCCGGCATGTCGGGCAGGGCCGATGCGCACACTGCCCACACCGATTCCTCTCATGACCACCATGAGCACCACGATTCTTCCCAGCACGTGGGCGCCGGCCAGGAATGTCCGTTCGGGCTGAGCGCACACCCGGCGTTGCTCGTGCCGCCCACCGTCGCGCTGGTTCCTGCCTTGCTCGGCTGGTGGGTGCAGGCGCCCCGACTGACCGACAGTCCGCGGCCGCCCATGCCGGCCGCCGGGCCGCCGCTGGGACAGCGCGCTCCGCCTCGAATCACCGGATGACATCTGTCGCCGTGCGCGCCAAGCGCACGATTGCCGCCTGCTGCAGGCGGCGTCCGTTGTTTTCGAGATCATCATGTCCACTGAGACCCTGGTTAGTCCGGCCGCCTCCACGCGGCCGAGGGCGGCAAGCGGCAGCGCGTTGCTCGCGCTGATCACCCGGCTGCATTTCTATATAGGCCTGTTCGTCGGCCCCTTCATCCTGGTCGCGGCGGTGACCGGCACGCTGTTCGTGCTGACCCCGCAACTGGAAAACCTCATCTACGCCGACCAGTTGCGCACCACTTCCACTGGCGCGGCGCAACCCCTCGCGGCGCAGGTCCAGGCAGCGCAAAGCCAAGTCGGACCGGGCCCGCGCCTGTTCGCCGTCCGGCCCGCGCCCGCCCCCGGCGAAACCACGCGCGTGATGTTTACGCAGCCCGGCATGGGCGATTCCGAAGCCCGCGCGCTGTTTGTGGACCCCGTCACGCTGAAGATCCAGGGCGACATGGTCGTCTACGGCACCAGCGGCACGCTGCCTTTCCGGACCAAGCTGGACTACCTGCACCGCAACCTGATGCTGGGTGACCTGGGCCGCAACTACAGCGAACTGGCGGCGTCGTGGCTCTGGATTGCGACGCTGGGCGGTCTGGTGCTGTGGTTTGCCCGGCGCGGGCGCGACAAGACGTTGGAAGCCCGCAGCCCGCGCCTGCGCGCCCGGCGCTGGCATGGACTGCTGGGGTTGTGGATCGGC